>VOFK01000546.1_pt1 | contig 13834 bp, 18 predicted proteins | sample 5384121 | NCBI WGS metagenome assembly VOFK01 (sample SAMN12384730, study PRJNA508395) | human gut metagenome | isolation source: healthy gut J | host: Homo sapiens | reverse complement strand
CATCCTAAAAATTATTTTGTGTAATCGCCATACTCCCTATTACCGTTTACCAAATGACGGTAATTTTTGCATCTCAACAGGTAACACTATGAATCAGCTTGTAAAAAAGTTTTTTTCGATTTTAAGCAAAAAAAGCCGCCCTACACGGACGGCTTTTTTTCATATCACTTTGTTTTTATTTCTACAACCGGTAACAACTGTCGTCAAGACGTCGTCAAGGATTTTGCGGATGTCAATATAGATGCAGAACATCTTGCCGCAGATTGCAGAGCCTACCCTCAAGGAATCCCTTTCATCATGCGGTTTCTTGACAAAAAGGAAAAAAGAGCCACCAGGTATTCCCGGCAGCCCTTTTTTTTTTTGGTGACCTATCGGAGACTCGAACTCCGGACACCCTGATTAAAAGTCAGGTGCTCTACCGACTGAGCTAATAAGTCTGGTGGAGTTACAGGGCTCGAACCTCCGTGACCCCCTGCTTTGTAAAGGCAGATGCTCTCCCAGCTGAGCTAAACTCCCGTATCACAGCTGTTTTGCTGTAACGTATGATATTATACGACATTATTTGGGGTTTGTCAACACCTTTTTTCAAAAAAACTCAAAAAAACTTCGATTTAAAAAGTCGGAGCAGTTTTTAAAAACCTATGCAGCTTTGTAGTTGGAGGTGGACAGGGTTGGGTAGGTAACGGTGGGAATCTTTCACACGTTTTGTCGCCCTTAACAGCGCCCCTGCATGAAGTAATCATAAATCAGGTAGCTCTTGCTGTTGCCGCCCGCTTGGTCTGTGGGTCATCCAGTCGGTGTCGACCTGATACCATTTGCCGCTACCTGAACGTATTCCATGACACGTACCTTTAATCACCACGTATTGTTGGTCGCATCACCAACAACGATTACATGGAATACCCTTCTGGTCGCAAGAAGCATACTTGAATGCTGCGCAGCGTCGCAAACTTCGCTTTTGCCTTCTACCAAGAGGACCAACTGCACAGATGCCGGTTGTGGGTCAGCTTTCATCCGGGTTTGCAAGGATACCGGGTCTTGCTGATGATGCCGCATGGATTGCCTTCGACCTGCCTTTCACAAGTGAGCAGTAGAACCGGTCATCTTCTTTACTGCTCTTCACCAGATTACCCGCGTGTCAGCTTTGAAGCGACCAACCCCCCCACCCCCCACAAACACGTGGTCAAGAGCTGACAAACAGGTTCTGCATGGTGTCCAGCCAGATTTCAGGTGCTCATCAAAAATCATCTGCAGGGAACTCTGGAATGCAGCATATATACCTGCTTCTCGGTGTATCCCTTGATGCTGACGGTGCATCTTATCTTTATTTGCCTTGAGTCCCGCTCAAGGAAGGTATTGTGCATGCTCAGTGCCAGCTTGTCTTTTGCCAGCTGGGTTTTTGCTGGAATGTACTTTCTTTGGAAGAGCTGGAAAGGCACTTTGGATTTTTTTGCTGCTGGAACTGTACTCTGCTCGGTCTTGGTGGATGGGGTCTGCTACCCGGTTTTGCCCAGGGCAGCCGAGGTGCTGACAGCCATGCTTTCAATACCATTACAAGAGCAGTGGAAAAAAGAATTTTGTGAACATTATTTCTCCTCTAATAATTTTTTGTCCTCTGAACCACCGTTTTCAAAAAGAACTTCAGATTCTTCCTCATTATACAACATCCATGTCGATAGTAAAGAAAAAAAAAATTTGTAAAATTTTTTATTTCTGTCTGATTTTTCCTCTCTATCCAGTTTTTTCCAGATTTGATAGGAACAGATACGCCGCCAGGTTTGCCGCCAGCATGGCTCCTAAAATCAGCACACGGCAAAGTCGTTCAGCAGCAGCAACGCGCCGACAGAATCCCCACCAGTGCCGCGGCGGTGTCAGTAGCCCGCAAAACCGCTGGCTGCGCTCCCAGACCCGCTCGTCCGAAAGGGGTTCTTAGCAGGTGCGAAATCCCATATCGCTTCATCCGGTACTCCCAGGGACCTTCGGCAGGTAGTTCCCCACCACCAGTACCACCACCGCGACCAGTCCACAGACGATTTTTTCCAAAGGAAAAACGCAGCAGGTTGACCTGCGGGTGGAAGGTGACATACAGCAAAATCGGCACGATGACGTTGAACAGCAGCATCGCACCCATGCCGCCTGCCCGAAATCCCTTTGGGCTGCTCCCTTGCCTTTGAACCAGAAAACCGCACCCACCAGTAAAATGATTGCTACCGGAATCAACAATTCAAAGCGGCTGCTGTACCGGTCGGGTGTTCCGTCCAGTCCCCAGTGTACCGCTACCGTGTCCGGCAGCAGCGCAATCGCCGTCAGCAGTTCCGCCACCGGCAACAGGGTCAGTACACAAACACAGCACCTCTCCACAATCGATTATTTTTCATTTTCTTCCCCTCTTCCTTTCGGTCGGAAAACTGTGCAATCCACAGCATCATCTCCTCGAACACGCTGGTGTTCAACCGATAATAAATAAAAATTTTTTCTGCCGCTCCTCCAAAATCAGCTCCGCTTTTTCAGTTGGGACAGATGATAGGATACCGTCGCACCCGTCATCTGAAAATGGGCTGCAATCTCGCCTGCCGGTTTTTTCCGTCGCGCAGCATCATCAAAATCTCTCTCTCACCGGGTCGGAAGAGCACAAAGGTTTCTGCCAAACCCATTTGTCCGCCTCCTCTCACAACGTATTTAGAAAATTTTCTAAAAAATACATTCTACCACACCGCCCATAAAAAAGCAACAGATATTTAGAAAAAAAAATCTAAATAGCTGTTGCTCTCATCTGTTTTGTTTTAGATTGCGTAGATTTTTTTCTCTGCCCGGGTACAGATAGCTCAGCTTTCCCTCGGTAAAGGCTACTGTTTCCTCTGCGCTGAAACGCACCCGCTGTCCTCCCCCTCCTTCAGACAACTTTCGATTCGGTTTCAATTCCAGTGTAGCAGGCTGTTTTTTGTGCAGCGGAAAATCTCCATACTCACCGATGCCCTGCTGCATATCCCACAAAGCCGACCACTGTCCGGCGCTGTGTCCAAAATATCCGATTGATGACAGTAGAGCATCGCAGCGATTCCCTCCCTGCTGTGCCCGCTCCAGACAGGTCTTTAAAATTTCATTACCGGTCCTGGGTCCGGTGATATGCTCCTGCGACACGATGTCCTGGAAGCGGCTGGTCTTGGCAAACGCCTCCTGCAAATATGCCGGCACTTCTGTTTCATTCTCCCGCAGCACATAGCCCAGCCGCTGGCTGTCGGAACACAACCCAAAAGTACTTGATTCCTACATCATAGTGCAGCAGGTCACCGTGCTGAATCAGCTCCCTTCGCTGCCGACGCCGTCCAACCCCTGCCGCTGTACGTCCATGCGGGCTGAACCAGAAGGTCAGACCCAGACGGTTTATTTCCTGGGCAATCCACTCCTCCACCTCGGTGGTGGTGGTCACACCGGGCGTGATGACCTTTCGGGGGAAAAGGCTTCCTCGCAAATCTCCATTGCCAGCTGGTAAACGGTGCGGTAGCGGGAAGAGCTCCTCCTGCGTCCTTGTTTCAATCCAGCGCCGCCAGCGGGTAGGCGCTGCATCAGCTTATCGCGGTCCTGTGGGTCGAGCGCCTGATACAGCTTCATCATACATCGATTTGGAAAGCCCGTCGCACATCGCATTGATGGGTGAACAGTTGATGCCGATGCGCTGTGGCTCGACGCTTTTCTGACATGCACTCTGCCAGCATTTCCAACTGGTCCCGGGATGAATCGGTGTAGCCTTGGTGTACACCCGAGTTCAGATGCTCGCTCGGTCGCCCAGAAGTTGAGCGCTTCAAACCGCTCGCCCTGCTTGACGAACACCAGACAGGACAGCCTTCTGGCGGTCAGGCACAGCGATGGGAACATGAGTGGTGAAAACAGGGTCCTCGTTGTACTCCCTACACAGGATGATCCCACATATCATATCGGTTTCTTCCATCAGCTCGGGAAGCAGTTTGTGTATCCGCTGAACCAACAGGTCGTCGACGATTTGATATTGTTTTTTTAACGATACGGTTTGCCGCATGGCATACAGCCCTCCCTATGATTTGATAGTAAGCTCATTATACCACATCCTGCATAAAAATTACAGTTGATTTTGCAAAAATTCCGGTAAAATCATCACCCCTTTCTCTTCATCATTTTTTTACAGTTCGTTTTCTTTTTTTCTGAAATATTTCGTCCGTTTTTTGGCGTTTATTCTGTAAGAAAGAAAAACCTTCTGTGATAGAAAAGGAGAATGAAGATGAAATTACTCGGCAATCTGCTCTGGTTTGTGTTTGGTGGTCTTTGGATGGGTCTTGGCTGGTCGCTGGTTGGACTGCTGTGGTGCATCACCATCGTGGGCATCCCGTCGGGATGCAGTGCTTCAAGCTGGCAGGACTGGCATTTTTCCCGTTTGGCAAAGGTCATCGTCTACGGCGGCGGTGCGCCCCTCGTTGCTGATGAACCTGCTGTGGCTGCTGTTCGGCGGATTTGCCCTTGCCATTTCCGCTGCGCTGCACGGGCTGCTGTTCTGCATCACCATCGTCGGTATCCCCTTTTGGGATGCAGTGCTTTAAGTTTGCAAAAGCTCGCCCTGTGTCCATTCGGCTCCAGCGTCGCCGTCCCCCTGTGCCTGCTAATCCCGTTTGTAAAGCGGCAAAAAGGAGCGTTTTCTGCATAAAAAGAAATCGGCTGGATTTTCTTGTTGAAAATCCAGCCGATTTCTATTTGCCGTGGAACGAAAGCAATAAAAAAGCTCGGTATTCCGAAAACAGAAGATGGATTGTAAAAACTAGAAAAAAATCTCCTTCCTATGCTATACTGAACTTATCGAAAAAGGTGGTGAAAAAAATTGGCAAAACAGAGGGATTATAAACAGGGAATACCAAACGCAACTTGCACGAGGGGAAAATCTCAAGTCAAAAGTTATTGGATTAAGGTTAAATAATGATGTGTTTGCGGATTTTTCCGATGCTTGCGAAAACGGTAAAAACGCCAACGGAAGTTTTGCGCGAGTACGTCATGACTATATTTTAAAAAAATGGGATGTAAAAATCCCTTCCTATGCTATACTGTATTTATCGAAAAAAGGCAGGTGAAAAAGTATGACAAAGGCAAGAAAAAGGGAAAGCGATAGACTACCATAAAAAATTCCACAAATATTAGTATACGGATTAACAATGACTTATTAACTCTTTTGATACAAAGCGTGAAAAAAGGGAAAGTCTCGAGGTGCGCTAATATCGGAATGGATGGAAAACTATTGTTTCGGAAAAGAAGATTAAAAATCTTCTTTTGTCTTTTGTATGTAGTAATACCATTTTGGATGCAAAATCCTTTTTTGTCCATCCTACACAGTCAATCGCCACAAAACCGCTCCGCAGTCTGCCTGCATAATAAAGCCTTCGTTTTCAGAACGCCTGCCAGGGCAGCTGCTCGGCGGGCAAAGTCGATGGCTGCCGCCCTTGCCTGGCTGTGCTGGTGCTTTCGAGGGATGTGATAGAGCTTCCCATCCTTTTTAAAAGCCGCGCACCGGTCTGCATGAAATAGAAAGGGACCTGTGCCTGCACACACTGACGGCGGATGTCCAACACCCAGCGGTAATCGCACAGACGCGCCTGCTCACCCGACTCGCCGCCCACCGTCACCTCCTCCACCCAGCTTCCTAAATAGGGACTCAGGGTCGATGGCGCGCAGCAGCGGCGAGCAGATGATACTTTTATGACGGATGGGAAGCTGTTGGTAGACCGGCAGACGCAGCTGTGCCTGCCGTTGATTTTCCACCGTGCAGCAGATTTTGTACATTTTCGTACCCCTCTCCCCAGTCGGGCGGCAGACAATCCTGCATCCGCAAGACCCGTTTGGTGATGATGAAAAACTGCAGGTCTCTGCGCCAGCGCATCATCTCCCAGGCACGCGGTCGCCATCCGTCCGCTTCCTCCAGAAAAAGTCGGAGCTAAAACAGGTGTCCACCTTCGTACCGGGCGCCAGCCGATACCCTTTTCTGCCGCGGCGCATCGGAAGGTCAAACTCTCGGTTCAAAAAGATTTGGGAGGCATCCTTGCCGTGTGCGCTGTCGATGCGGTAGACATAACAATTTTGGCAACCTTCGCTGTACTTGCGGCAGCCGTGCCACGGATTCCAGTTTGCCATCGGTCTACCTCCTTTTTATTTAAATGTATGAAGGTATGATAGCACACAAGGGGCGGTTTTCAACCGCCCCCTTGTTCTATTCATCGTGCATCTGCCGTTTGATGCGCCCAATGCGCTCTTTTCCAGCCGGGAAACCTGTGCCTGCGAAATCCCAATCTCCTTTTGCCACCTCCGTCTGGGTCCGTCCCGACAAAAACCGCAGGGTCAGGATCCGCTTTTCCCGCTCACCCAGCGCGCGGATGGCATCCCGCAGGCTGATCTCCTGGAGCCAGTCGCGGTCGTCGCTGCTGTCCCCCACCTGGTCCATCACATAGATGGTGTCTCCGCCGTCCGAATAGACCGGCTCATACAGCGAAACCGGGTCCACCACCGACTCCAGCGCCAGTACGACCTCCTCCTTTTTGCACTCCATCCGCTGGGCAATCTGCTCGATGGTCGGCTCCTTGCCAAACTCGTGGATGAACTGCCCTTGGTCTGCATCGCCCGGTATGCCGTATCCCGCATCGAGCGGCTGACCCGTATCGCATTGTTGTCCCGCAAAAGCGGCGAATCTCCCCGACGATCATCGGCACCCCGTAGGTGGAAAGCGCACATCCAGCTTCGGGATTAAAGTTGTCGATTGCCTTCATCAGTCCGATGCACCCCACCTGAAACAGGTCGTCCAGATTTTCCCCGCGGTTGGGAAAACTTCTGCACCACGCTCAGCACCAGCCGCAGATTGCCCGACACCAGCTCCTCCCGCGCCTGCCGGTCACCTTGCCTGCACCGCCGAATCAGCTCCATCTTTTCCTTCTCCATCAACACCGGCAGCTTTGCCGTATTGACCCCGCAAATCTCCACTTTTATTGCTGTACACACACCTTCACTTCCCCATCTGATTTTCTATTGTTAGTCTGGGAGAATGAAATCTTTTTTATTCCTGTAAAAATTATCTCATTTTTTGTGGGTTTGCAAAGTTTTTACACTTTTCTCCCATTGCGTCAGAAAATTTTCTTTACGCAAATTTTTTCATTGTTTTTTTCCTCCTCAGGATTTATACTAGAAAAAGACAAAAAGATACAATCAACACAAATTCAGCTTGGAACAGGGGGAAACTTTATGAAAATAAATGCTGACCAGCGGCGACTGCCAGGGACTCAACTCCGCTTTGCGCGGTGTGTGGCAAAATCCCTTACTGCCGCTTTGGCAACGATGTGGAGCTGTATGGCGTGCGGGACGGATACCGCGGACTGATTAGGACGACATCCGCAAGATGAACCGCAATGATTTTTCTGGCATCCTGACACTGGGCGGTACCATTTTGGGAACCCTCCCGCCAGCCGTTCAAGTCGATGCCTGCCGGCGGAGGAATACGGCGGCAAGACCCGACTGGAAAAGATGCTGGAAACCTGCAAAAAATATAAATTCGACTGTCTGGTCGTTTTGGGCGGCAACGGCACCCACAAGACCGCAAACCTGCTTTCGCAGAACGGCATCAACATTGTCAGCCTGCCCAAAACCATCGACAACGACCTGTGGGGTACCGACATGACCTTTCTGGATTCCAGAGTGCAGTGGACATTGCCACCAACGTCATCGGCCGCATCCACTCCACCGCCTCCTCTCACGGACGGGTCTTCATCGTGAGGTCATGGGACACAAGGTCGGCTGGCTGACCCCTGTACGCAGGCATTTCCGGCGGCAGCGACGTCATCCTCATCCCGAAATCCCCCATGATGTCGACGAGGTTCGCCGCGTGCTGAAAAAAGCGCAAAAAGGAAGGCAAGCCTTTCTCCATCCCCGCCGTAGCCGAAGGTGCTATTTCTAAAGAGGAGGCAGCCCCCTCCTTCAAAAAAGGAATTCAAAGTCCGCTCGGGCAACGATGAAGGAACCTTCCGTTTCCTATCGCCTTGCCAACGAAATCTCTGCGCGCACCGGTCAAGAGATTCGTGTCACCATCCCTCGGTCACTTCCAGCGCGGCGGTTCGCCTTGCGCCTACGACCGAATGCTGACCACCCGCTTTGGCAACCGCCGCAGCCGAGCTGATTGCCAACAAAAAATTCGGCTGCATGGTCGCTTTGCAGAACAACCGCATCGTTCCGGTGCCCCTGAGTGAGGTTGCCGGCAAGCTGAAGACCGTTTCTCTGACTGCGATGAAATCCGTTCTGCACGCTGGGCATCTCGCTTGGTCAGGCAGAATAATTTTTCTTGGTAAACCGCAGACGTCGGAAAGCTCCGACGTCTTTTTTTTGCTGCTCTTTTTCGTTGAAACTGCCCGCTCGGTGTGGTAAAATAGAGAAAAAGCAGCGCCCCCGCTTTTTTGGAAAGGTGGAACGATTTATGAAACATCAAGCATTTTTGGCTGTCTTGCTCTGCTGCCTGCTGATTTCTCTGTCCGGCTGCTCCCGTCCGGCTCTTTCTGATACCCCGCAGAGAAACGCCGACCCCTGCTCCTGTGACCGACGAAAAGCAGGAGCAATCATCCGAGAGGACGCATCTTCTGCCCCAACTTCTCAAGAGGAAAGAGGATTCCAAGTCGGATTCCGAATCGGAAGAAGAGGATAAAAAGAGGACGAAAAGACAAGGAAGAGGAGAACAAGCAGGATGACCCTGCTGCCGATGCTGTACAGGGCTGCTATAAACTGTTCGACAGCGGTTTTGAAATCACCGTCAACGAGCCGTTCTCCATCTACTACAATCCTCTGGCATACAATATGACCCCTCACCATCCCCCGACCAGCCGACCTTCCAGGGCTATATCTTCTATGATACCCTCTGAGCAGTCGATGAGCCAGCTGGAGGACACCGTCGACAGCTGGAGATTCCCAAAGCAGGACCCCACCATCGAAAACATGACCAAAGAGGGTGGATGAACAGGGAAAACGGTCTGTTCTCCTTCACCTTCACCTACTCTGCCGGAGCCGCTGAGGGGCAGCCCCCTGCCGGTTACTACTTCATCCACTATCAGAAGACCGAAAACGGTGTCATCAGTGCCAACCTCTTCACCGACCGCTCCAGCAACTCCGACTCCATCCGTGCGTTGATCGACTCCATCCAGCCGCTCACCGAGCATGCGGTCGAGTACAGCGAATAATCCGATGGATCAGCAGATTTTTCTTTGCTGTCGTTCTGCCGACGGTCTGGATGCCCAGCTCAGCGCCCTTGCCAAGCAGCTTGCCTGGCGCGCGCTCGAGCAGATGACGGCGCAGGACCAACCGACCTTACAGGCAGCGGGCAGCTGCAAAAGGGAAAGCAGCGGACGCCCGCTATTCTGCGGCACGACGCCTTTGTTTCCATCACCCACCACCGGGGGATGGCAGCGGCAGCGGTGTCTGCCCCTGCCGCTTGGCATCGACATCGAGCGCAGCTCCCGTGTCAGCCTGCACGCTGCCGAACGGATGTTCTCCCCCGCAGGAAAAGCGCTGGATGCAGCAAACCGACCTTGCGGACCCCTTTGCTCTGCTGTGGACCCTGCGGGAGGCATATGCCAAATGGACCGGTCTGGGACTTGCCGGTCTGTGCCGCTTGAAGCCCGGCAGGGGAAGGTCAGCTTTTCTCCTGCCAATGCACACCAAATTCTTTGCAGCGACAGCTGCTGCCTTGCCGGCAGCCTGCTTCTGGGGAATATCGCCTCTCTTGTCGCTCAAAAACCGCTTCATCCCTCACCTTCTTTGATTTTGCGGGTGGAAGAAAACGGAATTTTTCAAAAAAAATTTGAAAACCTTATTGACAAAATCCTCTCTTTGTGTATATAATAATATACGTTGTCAGCGACAACGTCAGCGTGGGTGTAGTTCAATGGTAGAATCCCAGCCTTCCAAGCTGGTCGCGTGGGTTCGATTCCCATCACTCGCTCCATACCCTTCTTATCCTGCGCCTTTAGCTCAGTTGGATAGAGCAACTGCCTTCTAAGCAGTAGGACGGGGGTTCGAGTCCTCAGGCGCACCATATGGTTTGGGTATACCCTGCGCCCCTATGGTGGGTATAGCTCAGTTGGTTAGAGCGCCAGGTTGTGACCCTGGAGGCCGAGGTTCAAACTCCCACTATCCAGAATTTAAAAAAGAAAAAAAAGCGATCACGGCCTTTTTCTATATCATTTAAAGGTGGGCTGTCGCCAAGCGGTAAGGCACAGGAGACTTTGACCCTGCATCTCGTGGGTCCGAATCCCGCCAGCCCAGCCAAGAGCAACCCCTCAACAAATGGCTTGTTTATGCGGTTTGTTGAGGGCTTTTTTGCCTTTGAAACACTGCTTGAAAGTGGTTTGATGGTGGATTTTCAAAATTCCAAACAACAGTGCTTCACTTTAATAAGCTGCTCAATCAAAAATCCCTCCCCAACATCATGTCAAGGAGGGCTCATTCTTTTATTTTTTTCTTTTTCTCCAATTTTATACTTGCCGCTGGTAACTCTTCGGTCAACATATTCCTCTTCGAATCAATCACCCAGTTTCGACCAATCTTCCTGGCAGTCTTAAATTCACCGTTGATACACTTTCTCCGCAGGTTTTTGCAGCATCCCTTCCCGTGCTGCTGTGCATATTGGGCTAAACTGATCAGCATTCTACTTCTCATCCTTCCATTTCTTCAAAATCATAGAAATAACAACAACATCTAAAATAATTACTATAATATCCAAAATCATTTTGATTATATCCTAGTTTTCCTCCTTCTTTTGGTTCAGATTTTATTCTCCCCCTTTTCTCTTTCTGTTTCTGTTTCTCTGAGATCATCACAGCACAGGCTACAATCAGTTTAACAACGCCAATCGTAACAAAGAAAATTCCTAACCATTTCAGCATATTGACATTGAGCAAGACTTTTTTTTTATAATGGGGTGGGGATTGCTACTCCCCACCTTCTTCGAATCTTACTTTTGATGTATTTACCTGCAATCAAGAGTAAGATTCCGATGATTAAGTCTGCAATCGCATTAACAATGACATTCGACCAGTCAATGTGCGGTTTTGCAGGCTTTTTTTCCTACTCAATTCTCCACCTCCCTTTCCATGTTTCTATTATAACACACTATATCGTGTATTTGTCAATACAAAATAATACTTTTTACACAAAAAATCGCCCCCTCCCCGGATACTTCCGAGGAGGGCTTTTTAATCCTAGATAGTCATAGTTTTAGTCTTTGGCTTCCACCTCTTCCTGCTCCTGCTGCTCCTGCATCACTGCCAACTTGTCGCGGACCGGCAGCTTCCTTTAAGTCCTCCATCAGCTTGGTAACGGTGCCGTTGCCGCCCAACGGTGATACTCATCGTACATTTTTCTGCGCTGCTTCCAGCCCATGCAGGCTGATCCAGCCGCGCTCGTAGTAGTGATAGTATGCGTGTACCAGCTCCGCCCGAAGCAGGGCGATAATCGCCTCCTTGATTGATTTTTGCCGCGCTTCTTCTTCCTGCTGCTTCTTCCAGAGGCGGCGGATCAGATACCCCCGCCCGCCAGAACCCCGGAAAAAGCACCTCCAGCCAATATCTTGCCAACCACTCCAGCAAATCTATCGCCTACTCTCTAAAATAATCCTGTACGGCTTTTGCATACCGCCTTCTCTGCGCCCTCTGCTTTTGGCAGATGCGAGGTGCAGCATCGGCACTTTGCTGGTGTAAAAACCATGGGATGTCCTTGACCTCTCTGAGCGGGATTTCCTCGGCTCCCAGCAGGGATTGTCGATGCCGATCATCTTTGAGCTGGTGCTTGTAGTAGCCTTGTGCTTGTTCTGCTCTCGGTGTCGCGGCGGACGTTGTGTCCCAGGCGATCACCCAGCAGCCCCTCCACTCTGGTGATTTTGACTTTGCACTGTGCGGACTCATAGACAAACAGCACGTAGTCCGGCTCCAGCTGTGCCAGGGTGTAGTAATCCGGGATGCCTTTGGAGCATCCAGCTCCACGACACCCTTCATGCCCTGCGCTTTCATCTCCACGATTCTCATCGCCATTGATTGCCGTTTACACCTACTACTGCGATTTTTTTCTTGCCCCAAAACAAATTTGCCATAAAACACTCTTCCTTTCTGTTACTCATTCACAAAATTTTTGATGTTCGGATTATTTTTGATTTGCTCGCGCATCTGCACCAGTGCCTCATCCACCCAAAGGGAAAAAACGCTGAACGACACAGGTACTTACGATGGGTGGAAACGCCTCGACTGCTAAATCGTAAAGTATGCGCAATTTGAGCGCACCGGTGCCGCTGCCTAAGTACTGCTGCTCTCTGCCTGCGTTACTGCCAAAAGCAGCCACTCTTTTGACGTTGCCGCCTTTTCATGCGGAATAACCAATCAACAGCAGCAGCGCAAATGCTCCACTGTGCAGATGATTGTTACAATCTGATTCATATTTCTCTCTCCTTTTTAAAGTATTGTCACAAATCCGCCAGAAGCCTTTTTTTCTTTAAATCATCCGGCGGTTTTCTGCGCTTCTGCTGTGTCTGGAATTTGCCCACAGACTTTCACCAATGTTTCGTTTCTTAAAAATAAAAAAATACCCCATTTTGCTGAGTTTGAATACAATTCCGCTGCGCTCTCTGCCGCCGAAAATGCACCCACCTGAACGGTGGTAAAAAAAAAATGTCCTTTGGCCCCATCCCGGCTTGCTCTCAAACTGTTCCCCTGTTGCCAGAGCAATCAGTTCATAAACTGGAACAGTTCCCCCGGGCAGTGTGAGCGGGTGACAGAATTGATTTCACAGTGTCCGATCATGTGTTCTCGGTCAATCGGGAGTTTCTATTCCGTAGATTCTGTCAACTTCTTCCACAATGTAAAGAGTCCAGGTGTATTCCGCCGCTTTTTAAGGCTTTGTCGGTCAGCTTGCCTTTGCTTTTGTCCCAAAAATCCCTCGCACTCAATGGAAATACAGTAAAGATTCGGATTGACATTCTTTCGCATTTTCAACAAAGCGGGTGGGTCAGTTGTTTACCTTTCTGGCCTCCACGCCGCTTCTGGTAAAAGGTACAAACTGCGCTATTTCCCCATTTTTGCCTAATACAAAGTGGCTGGAAGTTTGGCTTTGCGGGTTCTTCTCCCATGATACAGTCCCGTTAAAATTTTTCAGGATTCCGGTATGTGGACATGCACGTGCTGATTCTTTCGGCGAGGCGGACAAAACCTTATAGACGCGACTTTAAGATCCTCGACGACAAAAAGCTTGTCACTCCGCTTGGCGGACGTGTGAAAGGCGTTGGTACCGTCGGCGTTTCCGGCGCCCCTGAAAGGGAAATCCATGTCTATTGCGACCCTAACAAGCTGGAAGCCTACGGCTTGAGTGTCTCGGGAATATCCCAGATCATCGCCGCGGAGAACCGCAACGTGCCTTCCGGCAGCATCGACATAGGCACCGAGTCATTCACGCTTCGTGTCGAGAAGGAATTCAAGGATCCGTCCGAGCTGCTGGACATTGTGGTCAGCACGAGGAACGGCCAGACTGTTTATCTCAGGGATGGGCCACAGTCATCGACGGTCTTGAGGAAAAATCTCAGGAGTCTTTCACCAACGGTGAGAGCCGCTATGATAGCTATCCAGAAACAGTCAGGAGCCAACACCGTCAACGTCATCAAGAGTGTCAAGGAGAAACTCAAGACGATTGAGCCCACACTTCCGTCTGATGGATGAAATATCACCACCGTGGTCGATAGCTCCACGAAATCCTGAACAATTCCCTTAACTCCTGAAGCGAGACGATTATCATCACTCCTTCTGGTGGTCAT
>VOFK01002221.1_pt1 | contig 13835 bp, 24 predicted proteins | sample 5384121 | NCBI WGS metagenome assembly VOFK01 (sample SAMN12384730, study PRJNA508395) | human gut metagenome | isolation source: healthy gut J | host: Homo sapiens | reverse complement strand
TGGGCGGTGAATCAAAGTCAAAAAGAGCCTTTCATAGAGTCTGGCAGAATACAAAACCTCAAGTACAAATTGCTATGTCGAGGACATAAAAGTCATGAGCAGCCACAAAGCCTCACACGCTTTTTGATTATCAGACGGTTGTTACTGCCTACATATATGGTGATAGAGCCGCTGCGTATGTCAGCAATGAATTATCTCAGCAGACGATCAACCCTAAGAATCCCTTTATCGTGCTTTGAGAAAACCTCTTGTTGACGGTGATTTGAACAGGCTCTGTCTAAAACAGGACACCAAAAAGGATTATTATAATGAAAATATGCCAAATATGTAGGCTGATGAGTTTCTATATGCTCTTTTTGTTTAATTTCCAACTCCTGCATATTTGTTATTTTTAGAGTTTATTTTTTTATTTATAGCGATTTGTTAAGTTAAGCCATAAAAAACAGTTAAGCTTGAGACAATCATTTCTGCCATAACGGTTTACATTACTTATTTTTCATTCATGGCTTTCAATGGTGATTATCTTTCACGGTAAGCGGCTTCGGCATGATCGGTTGGCGTTCATCGGGGATGTCATTTTGTTCACCTCTACTGGTATATATGCCTGACTAACGACAGCACAAGTCTAAATAGTTCAATCTAAGCATCCTGAGTTATATTTTTTCGTCATTGGCGAATTTAATTAATGTAGCGTTCAGCAACTGAGAGGAATTGTTGAAAAAAATAGCATAGTAGTTGTTATATTTTGATTGTTTCTCAGTTTTATTTCATTGTATATGCGGCAGAAGATAAAGCAAAGGGCGATAACACCATATGCAAGGACTATCTGACGAGCGTATTATGTTGATCTTTCCAGATAACAAAGCTGAGTATATCGCCGTGTATGCCACTTCTTTATAGCTTACACAAGCGCCGTAAAATAGCTTCGCCCGTCAGTTCACGGTATGAGCGCACCTCAGGCCGAGCATATCAGTTTCTCGCCTTTGCGATTACCTGTGTAGGTGAATTAATAGTTCACCACTGTGGCAGACTCACTGTGAGAAGTATAGTCAAACTTATCCTCCACCGCCTCGGCTACCTCATAGCCCTGGGCTTTCATTGTAGGCTTGCCTGACACGATAGACTTGTTAAGCTCTGCGGTTTTGACCATCCATTGTCAGACTTTAGTGTTATGTCAAACTGAAAATCCGCCGAGATCACAATACTGACCCATGCCTATAATCGTCACCTTTGTAGTTTCCAGCTAACGTTCACGTTGTCCAGAGTAAACTGTTCTGTAATCAACGTCAGGAATAAGCGTTTCTCCTCACAAAAACTTGTCAAATATCTGTGTTCTCTCCTTGCCAGTGTATGACATAGAGCCACGCATATTTGTGGTACAGCCCACAATAGTGACTTTTGTTTTTATGTTCATATCCGCATCAGCCTTCCCCTCTTGACACTGTCAACAGTGTCAAGAAAAAGCTTTCACTTTATAAACATATCTTGTTTTTGGAACAAGTCCATAGTCTGTAAATGAAGTGCCGTCTGTTACAGTTGCTATCTGCTCAAACTCTGCGTCCTCAGCGTCGGTCTTTCTGTAAACATAATAGCCGTCAGCCTGCGACACCTCGTCCCATGTTAAAGTTAGCTTATCAGAGCAGATATCCTGCGACTTTACGTTATCAGGTGCGTTCAGAAGCACTGCCGCACTGCCTGTGACGTAAATATCGCCCTTGCTGTTGTCAGCAAAGCTGTTTCCGCTTATTTTTAACCTGAGATTTCTTATTAGCTTTTATTCCGTAGCCTTTATTTTTATTGCAGGTGTTGTTGAAAAACTCCACAGAAGCGCTGTTGTCAGCCATAAAACCGCTAAGACCGTTTTCTTCAAGGACATTGTCAGAAGCCTTACCGCTTCCGCCAGTGAATATAAGTCCATGATTTTTAGACTTCTTAACAGTGTTTTTCTCACATCTGCCTTAGCTTCTTTGATTAGCTTTATGCCGGTGGAGCCTGCTGAGTTTATAGTATTGCCTGATATGGTATTTTTTATCAGAACCGCCTGAAACATAAACTCCCGACACGCCTGGCTTTTTAATGGTATTTGAGCTTACCTCATTGCCTGAACCACCGCTTATATAAACGCTGTTCTGCTTTGTGCCTGTAAGCTTATTTTTGGTCACAGTCACCTGTGACGATTCGCTGAGCCATATAAGATCCATGGAATAATTATATCTGTCATAGTCATAGCTTATATCGTTAGAACCTCATGAAAATTCCCCGAAACGTCCGTGAGCCTTACTGCCGAACCAGCTGTTTTTATAGTGTTGTCTACTATCTTCACACCCTTTACAGTGTAATTGTAATCAGGGTGTGAGTATGACTTTTTTCAAGCTTCTTGCCGAATATCTGGATAGCATACGGCTGGGGATAATAATATGTACCTACAACGGTTATGTCGTTGTTTTCTTATTATGGTGTTGGCATTATCGTCAAGACGATCCTTTATGCCTGCATAGCCTGAATTAGCACATGGAAATTTGCATTTTCATAATCGGTCATGTACTTGAAATCTATGGCACAGCCAACGTTTTTCATAGTATTGTTTTCGATTATACATTTTTATGATTAATAAGTACGATAGCTGTTCCGCTCATATTATAAAATGAGTTGCCTGATATAAGTGTATTAGTATAATATACACCAAGACAAGCTGAATGTGAGCCAAGACCTCTTATAAGGTCATGGAATTTGTTGTTCTTTATTACAGCATTGTCGCAAGGAGTATCATCAAAAGGCTCATACGCCGGGAAAACATCACTGTTACTTATGGTATCCAGCTGTATAGCCTCTTTCTGAAATGTTCCCGTATAACCATGAAAATCGCAATCCTCGATAGTGATGCCCTTTACACCGCCTATCTCAACATGATGACCATTGTAATTGTTTTTTATCTCAACGTTCTTTATCCAAAGGTTTTTCATGTGACCAAATCTCATATTAGAAAATGGTCTTGAAGTAGGCGAAGGGTTGCCGTCCCAACAGCCTCCCTCGATAACGATATTTCTCTCGCTGCCATATCCGCCTCTGCACCGTTTGCCTGAGCGTTCTTTATCATACAGCCCTTGTCAAAGTTTCTGACGATAGTCGCTCCGTCCTCAAGATACAGCCAAGTGTTTGAATATATCTCCAAAAGCTTGTCTATCCTGTATTTTCCCTTCGGGCACAACGACCTTTATCTGCACAGAGTTGGGCCGTTGTCAATGGCATAGTCAAGGGCTTTCTGTATCGCCTTTGAGGAGTCTTTCTTTCCCTTTTTGTCTGCGCCGAAGTCAACAACATTCACTTCAAGCGCTCCCGAATATCCGCTTATTTCCGCTCCACTGGCTTTTGTGCCGGTGATAGTGGAATAATCATAAACAAAGCACCTTACTGTCATGAGCATAATGGCGAGTAAACACGCCGCTGCAGAGGCAATAAAGGTGCGAGTTATCTTTGTCAATTCTCATCTGTCCTTTCGTTGTCTTAGGGTTATCGCTGCTCTCTTTTTGTTCTTTTTTTATCTTTTTAGCAGAACATATTTTACACATATTCAATTATACCAAATCATGCCCCGTTTGTCAACCGAAAAACGTCAAAAGACGAAAAGCAATAACTCACAAAGTCAACACATGATACTTGTGCGTTATCACAACAAAAAAAAAAATGCGGTGAAAAATCTCACTGCAGTTTTTTAACACATATGACTTTTTATCCTAGTGCCACATCAAGTATCATCATAAGCAAGAAGCCTAGCATTACGCCAACTGTTCCCATGTGACCTTCCCCAGATGTGCTTCTGGGATAAGGCTCCTCCACCACCACATAGAGCATTGCTCCTGCGGCAAAGCAAGAACCCACGGAAGAAGCGGTTGGATAGCACCTGCGGCAAGAACGGTGAGAAGTCCGAAAACAGGCTCAACAATTCCTGAAAGAGTGCCAAGACCGAATGCTTTCGCCCTGCTCATACCGATTGCCTCAGCGGCAGTGCGATAGCCGCACCCTCCGGAAAGTTCTGTATTCCCATGCCTATGGCAAGTGCGATAGCAGAAGCCAGCAGTACCGAGCTGTCATTATGTGCCGCCAGTGCAAAGGCAAGACCTACTGCCATGCCCTCCGGGATATTGTGCAGTGTGATAGCGAAAATAAGCATTCCCGAACGCTTTAGCCCCTGCGGACGCCCTCTTCCCTTTCAGGCTCAGGTAAAAAATAAGGCATTGCCTTGTCAAGCCCCATAAGAAACAGCACGCCTAGCGCAAAGCCGCCTGCGGCAGGTATCCAGCCTATCCTGCCGAGCTTCCGCCTCGTTTATGGCGAGGGATAAGCAAGCTCCACACGCTTGCGGCTATCATAACGCCTGCGGCAAAGCCTAAAAAGAGCTTTCTGCACCTTTTCGCTCTGCCCCTCTTTTCTCATGAAAAAAGACCACAGCCGCACCTCACGTCGTCATAGAGAATGTAAAGCCCGTGCCTGCCGCAGCCCAAAGTAGACCATTCATACTATTATGTTTCCTTTCAGACAGTATTATGTCAGATACAATGACATATCTTAGTCTATGAAAAAGCCTTTACGCTGTGTGAAAAAGCCTCTGACGACAAAATACATTAAATTTGTCTGAGATTTTCAGAATATGACCCGTCCCAAGTGAATATAATGTTCTCAGCAGGGCATTACAAGCCCTTTACGATCGTATGATCAGTTTATTTTTAGGAGGCAAACAGACAAGATGAACACTATGGATCTTAAGCTTAAGAGAGAGATGCTGTCAATGACACGGACTATCCTTGACGCCTCCTGCGAGCAGGCTGTGGAAAAAAGGATTTTCTGCTGCCCGACTATTATCCCGATATTTTCAGGGTACTAAAATGCGTTATCAAGCCAACAGTACAGAGCCATTCCATAAACGGCGGAAAGCTCAGCTTTGACATGGCAGTGCTCATAAGAGTGCTTTTACATCAGCCAGAACGACAAGCGGATAAACTGCATCGAGCAGAAAATGAACTACACAAAGTCTTTCGACCTGCAAGGGGATTGCGGCGACCCTATGATATGGCTCACGCCAAAATGCGATTACGTCAACTGCCGTGTGGTAAATCAACGCAGACTTGATATCAGGGGTGCTGTGACTATCCACGCAAATGTTACGGGCGAAGTAACTGTGCCTATAGTCACAGACGCATTCGGCTGCGGCATTCAGCTTAAAAAAGTTGCTGTTACATACCCTGCAAAACGTCTTACCGCTGCAAAGCGTATCACACTAATAGAGGAATTGCAGCTTTCTGCGGCAAAAGCCCCTGTTGGCACTATCCTGCGGGACAGATTGCCGCATTATCCCACAGGAACACAAGATGATAGCAGGCAAGCGTGTGACAAAGGGCGACGCTGAGATAATGATGCTTTTACTCCTGCGTAACTACCGATGGAGAAGAAACCGCTGAAACAATGCGGTTTACTCTGCCGTTCTCACAGATAATCGACATAGACGGCATTGATGATACTTTCACCGCAGACGTGAGGATAACCCCTGCGGGGTGTGATATCATACCAAAGTCTGACGATTCCGGCACACTTGAATGTGAGCTTGTGCTTCTTGTGAACTGCGTTGCCAAAAAAGCTTTCCACCTGCGAGATCGTCACAGATGCATATTCCACCTGCTTTGAGTGCGAGGCTGAAAGGTGTGAAAGCAAGCTTGACAGCGAAAAGTATAAAGTTATCTGACAGCCACAGTGTTACTGCAAAGCTTTCCCCTGCCAGGAGGGCGAGATACGCTGTGTTCACGACAGTTGGGCGACCCTTTCCAATGTGACATCAAGGCTTGACGAGGAAAAGAAAGCCTTTATCATTTCAGGAAGCGTGACGTTCTGTATTATCGGCAGGAACGAGGACGGCACTCCCCTTTATCTTGAAACCGATTCGCCTTTTGAGCATGAGATACCCCCTTCCGGAGAATGTCAATGGTGAGATATCCATATCCCCCTGACCTGTGCATGAAAACTGCACATACTATCTTGCAGACGAAACAACAGCGGAGCTTAAAGTCGATATCAAGATAGGCGGCGAAATGACTATCCAACAGACAAAGGGACTATGATATCAGAGCTTAGGGTACTCACAGATAAGCCGAAAGAGAAAAAATGACAAATACGCTCTGAAAATATGCTACTGCAATGAGAGCGACGACATCTGGGAGATAGCGAAAAAAGTATTCAACTTCCATAACAGCAATACTTGAAGAAAAAACGAGCTTACCGACGATAAAATATCAAAACAGGGAATGTTGCTTATCCCATTAATGAACTAGGAGGACAGACACATGAAAAACGATATTTACACCGACATTGCCACACGGACGGGGGGCGATATCTATATAGGCGTGGTAGGTCCTGTCCGCACAGGAAAATCCACCTTTATAAAGCAGTTCATGGAGCAGTTCGTTATACCGAACATTGAAAGCGACTACCGCAAGGAGCGTGCCATTGACGAGCTGCCCCAGTCCTCCGCAGGCAAGACTATCATGACCACTGAGCCTAAGTTCATTCCTGAGGAAGCTGTGAACATCACCCTAGAGGGCGGAGCAAGCTTCAACGTGCGAATGATAGACTGTGTGGGGCTACATAATCCCAAGCGCCATAGGCTACATAGAGAATGAAGCCCCGAGAATGGTGGTCACACCGTGGTTTGACACGGAAGTACCTTTCAACATGGCGGCTGAGGTGGGAACGCAAAAGGTCATAACAGAACATTCCACCATTGGTCTTGTGGTGACAACAGACGGCAGTATCACCGACCTTCCACGTGAAGAATACGAGGAAATGTGAGGAGCGTATAATCGACGAGCTGAAGCAGATAGGCAAGCCGTTTGTAGTTCTCATGAACACCACTGAGCCTTACTCTCAGCAGACAAAAAAGACCTTTGCGAACAGCTTTCCGACAAATACGGCACTACAGTTATGCCTATAAACTGTTTGGAACTTTCGGAAAAAGAGATAAAAGAGATACTTACGCTTCTGCTATACTCTTTCCTGTTAAAGAGATAAACATCTCAATGCCCTCATGGATAAATTCTCTTGACAAGGGTCACTGGCTGAAAGAAGCGGTTTTCGGACATATCAAGGAAGCAGCTTCGGCTGTGACGAATCTTCGTGACATTTCAGACTGTGCCGAAAAAAGATATGCTGCTGTGAGCAGGTGTCCTCAGGCTCGGTGGCTGAGATAGACCTTGGAAAAGGCTCGGCTGTCATAAAGGTGGAGCTTGACCCTGCGCTGTTTTTTCAGGATAATAGGCGAAGCCACAGGGCTTGAATAAAGGACGAAAACGACCTTATGCCGAGAATTTTGGAGCTTGTGAAGATAAAAAGAGCGTTTCTCGAAATTCAGCTCTGCCCTTGATGAAATGGAGAAAACAGGCTACGGAATCGTTATGCCTGAAATGAACGAGCTGACCCTTGATGAGCCTGAGATAATAAAGCAGGGTGGAAAATACGGCGTAAGGCTCAAAGCCGCCGCACCAGCCATTCATCTTCTGAAAACCACTATCAACACCGAGGTCGCACCTATCGTCGGCTCAGAAAAGCAATCTGAGGAGCTTGTGCTTTATATGCTCAACGATTTTGAGGAATCACCTGAAAAGATATGGGAGTCAAACATTTTCGGCAAGTCACTCCACGAGCTTGTGAGCGAGGGTCTGCACACAAAAGCTTTCAAAGCTTCCTGAGGACGCACGCATGAAGATAAAGGAAACTATCGAGCGCATGATAAACGAGGGCTGTTCGGGACTTATCTGTTTTATTCTCTAAGAGTTTCATAAATGAAAATAAACTGATCCACCAAAAAAGCGTTACACTGTGAAAAGTGCAACGCTTTTTATCTTGTATAAAGTGTTAATTTACACCCTCTGCAAAGCTGATCGGCACACCGAAAAGCACGCCTGCGTTAGGCTGTGAAAGGTCGCCTGTAACATCAGTTATCGCCTTTCTTGCAACATCTACCTGATCGTCTGCAACGGCAACGAAAATTGTCTTGCCCCCTTTTTGTGCAGCGTCCTCGCCGCTGAGAATAGATCTCAGAACGCCGATCATAGGCAGATTATCCATTGTAGAAATAGATTTCGCCATTCCCACGCTGTCAATGACCGTTCCTCCTCTTATGCCTGCCTGTGCCAGCGAACGCATGATTTCGTCTACTAACTCGATTCTCTTGATAACCAAAAACAATAACTGCATTTTGATCCGTCCTTTCATCTCTTATTTCCTGAATGACGCAGCCACCCAGTCTTCTTTTTTTCTCTTATCTCAATAAGCTCAAAGCCCTCTGCTTTTTAAGCCTGTCAAGCACCTCGTCTTTTCTCTGGTCGATTATACCTGAAACTATAAGCGTTCCGCCGTCTTTGATAAATCCGCCGAAAATCCCGCTCATGCCTATAAGAACATCTGCCACGATATTTGCACAAAGCAGGTCATAGCCTGTGCCTATCTGCTCCACCAGAGCCTTATCGTCTATGATATTTCCGCAGTAAGCTGTATACTTTTCTGCGCTTATATGGTTTTTTTCTCTGCATTTTCCTTTGCTATCTTAACAGAATTTTCGTCAACGTCCACCGCTGTTGCACTTTCAGCACCAAGGAGCAATGCGCCGATAGAAAGTATTCCGCTTCCGCACCCAAGGTCAAGTATCCTGTCGCCCTCATGGAGATTTTCTCCACAAGCTCAGACAAAGCTGGGTTGTGTTATGCTGACCTGTGCCGAAAGATGAGGCAGGGTCTATTTTCCAGTATCTTTCTCTTTTTCGCCCTCAGCGACCTTTTCCCAAGACGGCTTTATAAGAAGCTTTTTCGCCAACGCAAAGGGGCTTGAAATACTGTTTCCAGTTATTCGCCCAGTCCTCTTCCTTAACGTTTTTAAGCTCATATTCAAGCCTGCCGAACTCATTGTTCACGTCACGCTTTTTGAGTGCTTTAAGCTCCAGCTTCATAGCTTCAAGATTTTTCAAGACCCTGAGCGTTCTCAGGGAGATAAACTGTCACCGTAGTTTCACAGTTTTTTATTGACCCATAAGGTCATCATCTATATAATCCCAGTTGCCGTCCTTATCATCAAGAAAGTCCTGAAAATCCTTTGCGTCCTTGATAACAAAGCCGTTTATACCCATTCCAAGCAGACTTCCCGTTACTGCTTCGATGCCTTCTGTTGTGGTATATATATCCATTTCAACCCAATTCATAATACCAATTCCTTTCGATAATACCTTATTATAACACATTTTTTGCGATTTTGTAAAAAGCTTTTTGACTATGATTTATTACACAAAAATTAAATATTGATAATTGTATATACTTATCAAATATCAACTATATTAAGTAAGCAAACAAAAAAGCTTCCCGTCAAAAAAACGAAAAGCTTTCATGATCATTTTTCTTATCGTAAGCGTCAAAGGCTTCCTCAACAGTGCCGTCCACCTGCACCTTGCCGTCTTTTAGAATATCGCCCTTGTGCAAGTTTCCTCGATAGCCTTGCGTGAGTGGGAAACGAACAGTACCGTTACACCAGTGGAGATAACATCATTTATCTTGTCACGGCACTTCTTCTGAAAGTCTGCGTCGCCAACGCTCAGTGCCTCGTCAACAACGAGGATATCAGGCTTGATATTTATATTGATAGCAAAGCCAAGACGCATTTTCATTCCGCTTGAATATGTTCTTACAGGTTGGTCGATATACTCTCCAAGATCTGCAAAATCAATTATATCCTGCTCTATCTCCTTTATCTGATCGTCATTAAGACCGAGTAGATAGCCCTTTAGATAGATATTTTCCATACCCGTCATATCCAGTGAAAAGCCTGCTGTAAGCTCAAGCAATGCGGCAACCTTTCCTCTTACAGTGATAGTGCCACTGTTTGGAAAGCTTACGCCTGTTATCATTTTCAGAATGGTCGATTTTCCTGCACCGTTCTTTCCGATAATTCCCACAGACTCGCCTGGGTATATCTTGAAGCTCACGCCTTTAAGGGGCAGGGTGCTTTTTACTCCCCTGTTTTTTGTGAAAATAGCCTTAAAGCGTGCCTTTTCGTTTTTATATAAAAAGTATTCTTTTTTTATCCAAAAATTCAATAATTGGCTCAGTCGCTTGATTTTCCATTTAAAAGTCAGTTCCTTTTCAGCCTTTGTTACAGAACGTCAGGAAGTATCTTCCTGAACTTCTTATAGGTGTGCGCCCGAGGAATATCATAAAGATAAATTCCGCATAGAACACCATAGTTTCGGTGGTATAGTTAGAGTCGAAAATAAACGTGTCTGTAAGAAAGCTCTTTCTATAGCCGTTTACAAAATAGTTTATAGGGTTGAAAATACATGAGCTTTCTCAGCCACAAAGGTGAGATATCATATGTGTTCCAGAATATACCTGAAAGCCAGAAAAGTCCTGTTATAACAGAGTTTATAAGATTTTCAAAATCCTTGCTGAACGCACTGAGAGGAGCAGTCATCCACGAAAGCACAAGGAAGAAAAAAATACATCATCAGCGCATAATAGATAAACTGAAGATTGTAAATACTCGGTCCAAAGCCCAGACACAGCAACACCACATACATTATAGCACACAGCAAAATGTGGATATAAAGTCCCGAAAGTGAGGTAAAGGTCATGATATTTGAAACAGGGGAAGGACAGCTTTGTTACAAACTGCTTGTTGCTTCTATTGACCTCGATCCTCCAACGATACATTCTGAAATATAAAAACCACGGCACATAGCCGGTGAGCATGAAAACGAACTGAGTATACTTCCCGTTAATGAAATGCACTCCACCGTTTCTTTTTAGACCTATCTCAAAGGCAAACCACAGTATAAACAGGGTAAAGGTCGGCTTTATAAGCGCCCACAATGGACCTAACGCCGCGCCCTTATACTGCTTTTTTCAGTTCGTTCACCGACAACATTCTTATCTGTCTGAGCTTCCCCTTATGCTCTTTCAATATTTGGGTAAGCCCCGAACCAATCAAACTTTTTTTCCTTCTATTTTTATCATCTCCGTCAAAAACGCTCTTTTTCCAAAGCGCTGTCGATTATTCTTTCCGTTGACCTGCCGTCGCAGGCAGACATATATTTTTCAGTGAAACGCTCCACGCCCTCATGATCAAAGCTCTTTTCACTGTCAAGCACAGCCTGTGCAAGCTTCTCTCCCTCCGTCACCAAAGGCGCAGGCATATCTGTTTTATAATCAAGATAAAAAGCTCCTGCCCTTGCTGTAGCTCTCAATATCAGGGGGCAAATATCACCCACGGCTTTTTTATACAGCGCATACTCGAACACAAGCGGACGAATAGTCCGTCACAAGCACGTCTGCCACAGGCATGAGCCTGTTTGTAGCAATATCGCAGTTAGTCAGCCCGCTGTGAAGTCTGGGGTGCATTTTTATAATGACTTTCCAAGCCTCCCCCAAGCTTTTTTTTTCAAGCTCTGCGGCATACCTCGCCCACGCAATGACAATCCAGAGCATTCCCCTGAACGTCGGCGCATAAAGCACTATCTTCTTGCCCTTATAGTCGGGATATCTCTCAAAGAACTCACGTCTGCACTGCTCGTTGTAGCTTTCATCAAAGAACACGTCCGTACGGCTGACGCCAAGGGGCTTTACGATATCTTCTTTCAGTCTGAACGCAGACACGAAAGCCTTTACGCACTCTTTACTGCTCACAGTGATAAGGTCAAAAATTTCTTGTAACAGAGCCTTTGAAATGGGAAGATATATCCTCCTCGCTGTCATAGCCGAACTTTTTCAATGCTCCGCAGGAATGCCAAAGACTGAACCACTGTGGTTTCCTCACGCTTTTTTGCAGGAAGTCACAGGCACAAAAATAGTTGCATATGAACACAGCCATTGCATTTGCGTAAGCTTTCATAAAGAACATCATATTTTAAGACCCGAGACCATTCCACCGCTTGAAAGGTCACAGTACATCTCCCTGACCTTATAGCCACGGCTTTGAAGCTCCGCTTTTATAAGCTCCATGCTCTCAGGAGTAGAAACGCTGTTAAGGTCTGCAAGGATAACGAGCTTTTGTCTATATCCTTTTTTCTTTGACAGCTTGTAGCACAGCGGCAAAAAAGCGTTTTTTTGCAGTGCTGATTTTATGTGCTGTCTTATTATACGTTTGCGGCTCTCCATTATCCCCTAAGAAACCTCTTATATATCTTGCCTGTCAGCGATTTCGGCATTATGAAAATGAAAAACTGAAAAGTGCATGGAACAATAAAGTCCCACAGATTTGAATATCCCATACGGAATATCTTCCACCTGACATTCACAAAGGACTTTTGTGTTCGCCCAGTTTCTTCTTCTCTCATAATTGTTCGCCGTAACTCTGTACATCACAAGCGTTTTTGTCAAGATTTATTCCCTTGCGCCGTCCGCAAGCATTTTTCACCACGAACTCATAGTCCCTCACAGCGTTTTATATTGCTGTAACCTCCCACGCTCAAAGCACGGGATTTCTTATAAACAAAAGGGTCTGATTATTGAACGGATTTCTCCGCCTTGCATATTTGTGTATTTCTTTATTGGTCAATGGCGTTTTCTTTGTGGCTATCACTTCGCCCGTCTGACTGTCGAACTCGTCTATATAAGCCCCAAAAAAGCATATCTATCTCAGGGTGCTTCGCCAAAGCATAAAAGCGACCTTTCACAGCGGTCAGGAAGCTTAGCGATATCGTCAGAGTCCATTTTGACTATATACTCATTTTTGCAGGCGTCTATACCTCTGTTAGCGCATCTTCCTGTGCCAACATTCTCCTTGAGCCTTATGGGGTGAAAGCACTCGTAATTCTCCTCATAGTAGTCTACTACCTCGTCAAGCTCTTTTGTGAGCTTTCCATCGCACACAAGCACAAAATCGTTCGTCACATAGGTCTGTGACAGCATACTCTCGATACTTGCCCTGAGATGTTCAGGCTTCTCCTGCATAAACAGACATAAGCACGCTGTATTCAGGCAACTCCACATTTTTCACTACCATAGCGCACCGTCCTTTTTTTTCATTCTGTCAAAATTATCTCCACAAATCTGTAAGCTATTCCATTATACCATTAAAACCGCTGTTTGTCAACGCAGGCGGGGCTTAACTTTTTCCCAAAATCAACAATAAAATGTTGAAAAAAATAGCGCATTTAAGCAACAAAAGGCAAATAAAAAATGAAAGAAGGAGCGTATTGCACTATGATCGATTATAGCACACTTAATAGTAATTTGAAAAGAGGCATTTTATCAAAAATAAGTTATAGCCTTAACGATCGCAATAAATACTATGGATATTTCATAGGTCATAACGAAAATGCTATTGTCAATATAGCTTTATACATTTCTCTCAAATATTCCCAACTTTTACACCCAAAATGAGCAAACAACGCAAATGCGCAGTCCCAACTTTTTACACAAAAGGCGGCATTTTACTGCCGTCCTTTGTATCAAGACTTTATCCGTCACTTTATGACCTTAGCGCATATCTTTTTCGTAATTGTCTATCTTATAGTTGAGTCTGTCGATAGTCGCAGCTATCTCCTGCTGTTTTTTTCAAGAAGGTCTTTTCTCTGCTCGATAAGCAGATTTTTTTCTTGCCTCGATAGTGCTGTCGCCCTGCTGATACAAAGCAACATACTCGATAAGGGCTTCTATTTGCAGACCTGCACCTCTCATGCACTTTATGAACTCTATCCAATTGCATGAGCTTTCATCATAGTCCCTAAGACCACTTTTCGTTCTCGCCAGAGATGTCCCAGTATCCGAAAATGTGGGAGCAATACGTAACCGAACGCTGGCTACCGA
>VOFK01003691.1_pt1 | contig 13842 bp, 30 predicted proteins | sample 5384121 | NCBI WGS metagenome assembly VOFK01 (sample SAMN12384730, study PRJNA508395) | human gut metagenome | isolation source: healthy gut J | host: Homo sapiens | reverse complement strand
CCTGCTCGGAGTGTAGTTCATCTTCCGATGGCGATCTGGTTTCAAATGCCCGTCACCTTCACGTCAGCCATTCTTTAATGTAAGCATATCCATCATGTCATCGCGCGTAATAAGTATATAATAAAAAACAGATTAAAGTATTTCATTTTAATTCTAATAAATGGAGGATTTCACAATGGCGAAAGAGATTAACACAATTGGTGTACTGACCAGTGGAGGAGATGCCCCGGAATGAACGCTGCAATCCGTGCAGTTGTCCGTCCGGCTATATCTAAAGGAAAGAAAGTGAAAGGAATCAAGCGTGGATACGCTGGATTATTAAACGAAGAAATTATTGACATGAACGGCACAGAGCGTTTCAGATACAATCTCGTGGTGGTACTATTTTTACAGACTGCCCGTTGTATGGAGTTTACCACACCGGAAGGACAGCAGAAAGGTGCGGAGATCTGTAAGAAGCATGGAATTGATGCAATTGTAGTTATCGGTGGAGATGGTTCTTTCAAGGGTGCACAGAAGCTTGCTGCACTGGGAATCAATACCATTGGTCTTCCGGGAACCATTGATCTGGATATTGCATGTACTGATTATACCATTGGTTTTGACACCGCTGTTAATACAGCCATGGAAGCGATTGATAAGGTTCGTGATACTTCTACATCTCATGAGAGATGCTCAATTATTGAGGTTATGGGTCGGGGAGCCGGACATATCGCATTATGGTGCGGTCTTGCGAACGGTGCTGAGGAGATTCTTCTTCCGGAAAAATATGATTACGATGAGCAGCGTCTGATTGATCAGGTAGTCAACGCAAGAAAGAACGGAAAGCAGCACTATATTATTGTAAAATGCTGAGGGTATCGGTCATTCACAGAGCATGGCAAAGCGTATCGAGGAAGCGACAGGTGTTGAGACACGCGCAACGATTCTCGGACATATGCAGCGTGGTGGAAGCCCGACATGTAAGGGCCAACCGTGTCTATGCAACCACAATGGGTGCAATGGCAGTTGACCTTCTCTGCGAAGGAAAGAGCAACCGTGTCATTGGACATAAGGGTGGCAAGTTTGTAGATTTCGACATTGATGAAGCTCTGGCTATGAAGAAAGATGTCGATGAGTACATGTACGAAATCTCAAAGACACTGGTATAGTTATTCCTTTTATTGGAGAACATAGTGCGGCAGGGAATTCTCTCTGCCGCATTTTTAGGTTTGAAATCAATGGGATTTTCAAGGAGACGGGCAATGGACAACACCAAGGAAATTCTCACACTGGCAGTAGAAATCGGGGACGCGATGCTGCGGTGCGGAGCAGAAATTTACCGGGTGGAAGATTCTGTGATACGCATATTGGAAGCTTTGGTCTGGATGATTTTGATGCTTATGTTTTATCCAACGGAATTTTTTTGCAAGTGCAAAATGAGAGCAGGGAGGATGCCTGCAGTGTGGTAAGGTATGTTCCTCTTTCGGCAACCCATCTGGGGAAACTCGCTGCTTTAAATCAGCTGACCCGAGATATCTGTAATCATAAATGTTCGGTTGCAGAGGCATCAGAGCGGTTGAAACAGTGCAAAAAAATTCCGGTTTATGCGAATGCGGTACAGTTACTGGCATGTGGAATCGGTTGTGCAGCGTTTACCTTCATGTTTGGAGGGCATCTGCCGGAAGCACTGTATGCATTTTTTGTAGGGCTGATAGAGCAGCTGGCATTGTTTGTGTGCCGGAAGCGTAAAAGTTTCCAGATTTTTAACGAATGTATATGTCAGTCTGTTGATCTCTTTGCTTAGTCTGCCAGCGGCCGCGGGTGTGATACCTGTTTTGCATGACAAAGTGGTGATCGGGGCAATTATGCCGTTAGTACCTGGAATTGCACTGACAACATCCATTCGTGATTTTTATAATGGCGATTATTTGTCCGGAACGATCCATCTGATTGATGCACTTCTTACGGCACTTTGCATTGCAGTGGGCATTGCACTGCCGATTCTGTTGTTGCGATATGGAGGAAAACTTACCGGTATGAGTTATGTGCTTCAGTTTTTTTATTGCAGCGGTTGCCACGGTTACTTTTGCCATTTTTTGTTTGCGGCACCGAAAAAGGAACTGGTTTTCTGTGGCGTATCAGGAGGGCTTGCCTGGCTGGTTTATTTTATTTTGTACAGGCAGTCGGGGGAATGTGGTTTTGGGCAGTCTGGTGGCAACCTTTGTTTTGACAATTTTAAGTCGTATTCTGGCAGTAGCAAGATGCAATCCTGCCACGATTTATCTGGTATCCGGGATTTTTCCACTGGTTCCGGGAGCCGGTATCTATTATACGGCATATTATCTGATATCCGGAATGCCGGCAAAATGCTCGGCAAAAGGGCTGAAACTTTTGAGATTGCCCTGGCCATTGTATTTGGGATTATTTTGGCTTCTCGATTCGGAAACACTGTTTCATAAAAGGAAAACAGTAAGTAATGGGAAAGGATTGTACGGATGATATGATTACAAGCAGTGCAAATCAGCAGATGAAACATCTGTCACAGCTGATGAAAAGGGCGAAAGAAACGAAAAAAAAAGAACAGGTCTTTGTTGTGGAAGGAATAAAGATGTTTCAGGAAGCACCGGATGCGGATACGGTGGTGTCTGTCTACGTGTCGGAAAGTTTTCTGGAAAAACCGGAACATGAAAAATGTCTGCAGGGATACCGGTATGAGGTCGTGAGTGATGCGGTATTCCGGGAAATTTCGGATACACAGACTCCGCAGGGAATCCTTGCGATTGTCCGCATGCCGAAGTATGATCTGCCCGATCTTTTGCAGGGGGATCACACGCATCTTTTAATTCTTGAGAGCGTGCAGGATCCGGCAAATCTTGGAACGATGGTGCGCACCGGAGAGGGGGTGCCGGCATCACGGGAATTATAATGAATAAAACGACGGTGGATCTGTTTAACCCGAAAACCATACGCTCGACGATGGGAAGTATCTACCGTGTTCCGTACCTGATCACGGAGCATCTGCCGGATCTGCTTGATGAGCTGCATAAGGAGAATATCCGATTGTATGCGGCACATTTAAAAGGAGATACATATTATGATGCCTTTGATTTTACCGGGGCATGTGGCTTCCTGATTGGAAATGAGGGGAACGGTCTGTCTGATGAAATTGCAGAGTGTGCGGATTGCTATCTGAAGATTCCCATGGAGGGAAAGGTGGAGTCGCTGAATGCAGCCGTTTCTGCAGCACTTTTGATGTATGAATGTAAGAGACAGCGGGGAGAGCACAATGAAAATATGGTTTAAAATCTGGGAAAACACACACTTATTAAAATCGGAAACCATAGAAGATGATACGGAGGATACAACGTACACATAAGATTTTTCATGCGCTTGAAGAAGTCTGTCTGAAGTGGGATCTTGGAAAAACCGATCTGGTTTGATGCGAATATAGCGGAATTTCAAAGGCATGCGCGGACGAGGTTTGGCAAGGACAATTTTGTGGAGGAAACAGAATTTGATTATCTGGAGATACAGGTGATAGACGAAGATTAAAAAAAAAAAAATATTAAATTTGTTGCTTTCTGCGTACAGAACGTGTTTCTTGTGATATGATAATACCATATGGGAAAGCACGTTAATACATGTGTGAGGTCTGCTTTCGCATTTATGAAAGGAATGTCTGCCATTGTGGCAGGAAAGAGGAGGAATGACATGGGAACATCGCAGATGCTGGGGAAGATATTGATAGTTGGGAAACTATGATGTTTTTATATAATTCTGCACTGAAAGAGGTGGGAACAAAACTTGAGATTTTAAATGACGAGTTTGTTCATATACATCAGTACAATCCGATTGAATATATTAAGTCGAGGATTAAAACACCGGAAAGTATTGTAAAAAAAAATTAAAGCGTGACGGATATGAGAGTACGATCGAGAATATGAGAAATTATATTAACGATATTGCAGGAATCCGCATTGTCTGTTCGTTTACGTCGGATATTTACAGGCTTGCGGAGATGATCGGTAAACAGAATGACCTGACCGTGATCTGTGTAAAAGACTATATCAAAAATCCGAAAGTCAGCGGTTACAAGAGTTTCCATATGCACGTGACGGTTCCTATCTTTTTATCGGACCGTGTGGTTGAGACAAAGGTGGAAATCCAGATCCGCACCATTGCAATGGATTTCTGGGCAAGTCTGGAGCACAAGATTTATTATAAATTTGAGGGCATGCCCCGGAATATATCAGCCCGGGATCTGCGTGCCTGTGCAGAAATTGTTTCAAACCTCGATGCCAAGATGCTGCAGCTGAATGAAGCAATTTTAGAAGAAAAGGAAAAAAAGAGGAACAGAAGAAAAAAGGGAAGAATAGTTACGAAGAATAAAACTATTACGGAACAGTCGGAAAGAAGGGAATGCTATGGTACCTTCCATTGCACGTCAGAGTGTGATTTTAAAATGTAATATGCAAAAATCCGTGATGCTTGGAAACTACGAATTTTTCTATGCTGCGGGATTGATGAGAAAATTATACAACATAGAGATCCGGACAGATATGGAACCGGAACAGATTCTGGAAGCGATTCTGCAGATGCAGGATAATCTGGCTCCGCAGAGTGAACAGGAAAAATATCTGATACAGATCATAAAGAATTATGAGCCGTCAGCGGATCATGATGCACAGATGGATGAGCTGTTTGCCTGGGGAGAACAGGAACCTGACATGTGGCAGGTCACGACATCGTTCCATCCGGTTATAAGGTAACTATGAGCGATAGTTACCTTATATTTTTGCAATTTTCGTACATACTACAAGTAATTTTAAAAGAAAGATGAGGATGTATGAAATGAGTAAGATGAAACTCTGGAACAGGAAGAAGTGCGCAATCAGGGAGTATAATGAGTATGTCGAACAGATGACACCGAAACATAATCTGTGGGCAAATATGGGAAAAGCCTTTTTTGCTGGGGGGGTATCTGCCTGTTGGGACAGATTATTTTACAGATTGCAGCCGGGGTATTCGGACTTAAGGCAGAGGATGCCGCTCTTTGGTGCAGTTTACTTCTTGTTCTTCTTTCGGTGATCCTGACGAGCTGTAATGTATATGGGATTCTTGCCAACTGGGGAGGTGCAGGGGCATTGGTTCCGATTACCGGATTTGCAAATGGCGTGTGTGCTTCTGCGGTGGAATTCCAGAAAGAGGGACAGGTATTTGGTATCGGATGCCAGATTTTTAAGATTGCCGGTCCGGTGATTTTGTATGGGATTTTTTTCAAGCTGGGTGCTGGGATTGATTTACTGGCTATTTTAAATTCGGTGGTATCTGTGTCGATAAAATCCATGTAAAAAAGATACCAGTGAGGTATCTATATACTGAAAATTTAATGTTCAGATACCGTGTTTTTATCATCAAGTGATTTAACAGGATGCTTTTCGATTATATTTTTTTTTCCGCGTACTTTTCCTGAATTTGCACATACTACCATAGAAAATAAGGAAGCAAAGAGGTGCAGAATGAAAGAAAAACGGGAAATAGTTTATCTGAAGGCAGACCGCAACAGTGTCTGCCATGATCCAAAAAAAAAAGATACAGGATGTGATGTCTGTACAGTGTGCAGATCCTGCAATCTGTGCCGGAATAAAAAATAAAACACTGTATACGTTTAAGAAAAACGATGGCCAGAAAAAAGAAGGAAAAAAGAAAAAACGAATGGAAGTATTTTCGATGCTAAATGTGATCGAACGGATACAGACGGATTACCCAGATGTGGAAATTGTTAGTATCGGGGAACAGGATTTTGTGGTGCGATTGTTAGATGCACCGATGGCACCGAAATGGGTGGAGACGCTTAAAGTTGTTGTGATGGTTGTAGTAATCTTTCTTGGAGCGGCATTTACGATTATGGCATTTAACACTGACGTGTCCGTGGGGGGAGTGTTCGACCGGTTTTATCAGCAGGTGATGGGAAAAAGAAAAACCGAAAGTATCAGAAATCGAAATTTTTTACTGTCTGGGACTGGCAGTGGGAATTTTGGTATTTTTTAACCATATCGGAAAGAAAAAAATTACTTCAGATCCGACACCGATTCAGGTTGAGATGCGAAAGTATGAACAGGATGTCGATATGGCGTTTATAGAGAACGCGGAAGAAAGGGGCATGAACACGATGTTTCTTAGACACATTTTTTATGGCGGGCCTTTGCGACAGCCTGCGGCATTGCGGTTTCTGCCGGAACGTTTGCGTTTCTTCTGGTGATCGGGGTCATTCCGCGCATGATCAAACGCTGCAATTTTGGAGAACGGATACTGATGGTCGAAAATACGGTTATACTGGGGGTATTGACCGGTGCCGTATTTTCTGTGGTGGAGTGGAAGGCACAGCTGCCGTATCCGTGGCTGGCGCATGTCATTTTGGGTGCTTATGGAACTGCAGCGGGAATTTTTGTGGGATGTATTGCGGTGGCACTGGCAGAAATATTAAATACTTTTCCGATCCTGTTCCGGCGTCTGTATATCAACCGTGGACTCAGTGGTGTTATGATTGCCATGGCACTGGGGAAAAATGGCTGGTTCTTTTTTTATTATTTCTTTTTTGGTTACGGGCTTCCAAAATATTGGTAAAATCCATATTTTCTAATTGCAATCTTCTTTGTGTCTGGCGTATAATAAAAGGTACGATTAGTTACAGACTAAAAAGGAGAGAATTTTAAATGGGCAGATATGCATTGGATATGGAAAAATATGCAGATTTGGCAAGGACTGCATCTGCGGAGGATGCGTGTTATTGAAAAATGACAACAGTACCCTGCCACTTAAAAAAGGAGATAAAGTTGCTGTATTTGGGCGCATGGCGTTTTCATTATTACAAAAAGCGGACTTGGCTCGGGCGGACTGGTAAATACACGCTATGTGGTTGGAATCCTTGATGCGCTGCGCGCCTGCAAAGATATTGCGCTGGATGAAGAACTGATTGGGATCTACGAAAAATGGATTAAAGACCATCCATATGACGAAGGTGAGGGATGGGGGCTGGTTCCGTGGTCACAGGAAGAAATGCCCGTGACGGAAGAGATGCTTCAAACCGCATCCGGGGATGATGTGGCACTGGTGATTCTTGGACGTACGGCGGGGAAGACCAGGACAATACGGACAAGCCGGGCAGTTATAAGCTGACACGGACAGAAGAAGACCTGATCCGTAAAGTGAGCAGTCAATTTTCACGCACGGCCGTTATTTTAAATGTGGGAAATATCATTGATATGAAATGGGTCAGAGAATTTGATCCGGCAGCGGTACTCTATGCATGGCAGGGAGGTCAGGAAGGTGGAAACGGTGTCTGTGATGTACTTACGGGGCGTTGTGAATCCGTGCGGAAAAACTGACCGATACGATTGCAGAGGATATCAGTGACTATCCATCCACGTCAAATTTCGGGGATTTACAGAAAAACTATTATAAAGAAGATATCTATGTGGGATATCGGTATTTTGAGACATTTGCCAAAGATAAAGTTTTGTATCCGTTTGGATTTGATTGTCGTATACTTTTTTTCCGTGCAAGCGTCTGCAGAAGAAAGGACGAGCATACGGTCTGTGTAAAGGCAACAGTGAAAAATACCGGAACAAAACCGGGGAAAGAAGTGCTTGAAGTATATGCCAAAAGCCCCACAGGGGGTACTGGATACACCGGTGCGTGTTCTTTGTGGATTTGCAAAGACAAAGGAACTGGCAGCAGGGGAAGAAGAGCATATTACTCTGGAGATTCCGAAAAATACATTTGCCTCCTATGATGACAGTGGTGTAACCGGACACAGGGACTGTTTTGTGCTGCTGGAGGGTACTTATACCATTTTATGTGGGGAACCGATGTGCGGACGGCACAAAAGGCAGGCAGTTATCCGCAGACGTTTACAGTACTTGAACAGCTTGAGGAAGTCTGTGCACCGCAGAAACCGTTTGCCCGTATGACAAAAGAAAGCCGGGTGATGTGATCGGATATTCCGATACACCGGAACGGATCTATGGTCCGTATGACCGAGTGGAAAAACCGGCAGAGATTTCACAGACTGGTGATAAAGGCTATCGTCTGGAAGATGTATATGACAAAAGATTTCCATGGAGACATTTGTGGCACAATTGTCGGACGAGGATCTGATTATGCTGTTCCGCGGAGAAGGCATGTGCAGTCCGAAGGTGACTCCGGGTACTGCAGCGGCATTTGCAGGACTGACTTCGTCTTTGAGGAAGTTTAGAATTCCGGCAGAATGTGCATCGGACGGATATCCGGAATACGTATGGACTGCGGAACAAAGGCATTTTCCCTTCCGAACGGAACGCTGCTCGGATGTACATTTAACTGTGAACTGGTGCGTCAATTATATGAAATGACAGGGGCTTGAACTACGGTTAAACCGTGTAGATACATTGCTCGGGCCAAAGGATTGAATATTCACAGAAATCCGTTGAACGGACGAAACTTTGAGTATATTTCCGAAGATCCGTTTTTAACCGGAAAAATGGGAGCCGCACAGCTGCAGGGACTTAATATTGCAGGTTCCACAGGAACCATCAAACATTTTGCGGCAAACAATCAGGAAACGAAACGACATGAGGCAGATTCGATTATTTCCGTGCGGGCACTGCGGGAAATTTATCTGAAGGGATTTGAAATTGCGGTAAAAGAAGAAAGGACAAACCCGCTCTGTTATGACTACATATGGCTACCCGGTCAACGGGGTGTGGACTGCAGGAAGTTATGATCTCAATACCATTGTATTGCGCAAAGACTGGGGATTTTCCGGCATCGTTATGACTGACTGGTGGGCAAAGGCAAACCATGAGGGACAGCCATCGGATCCGCGTATACATGCGGTCATGGCAGCGGCACAGAATGATGTATATATGGTGACTGCAGACGCGCAGGATATGCAGCAGGATGATATGCTCGAAGAATTCCAGAAGGGAAATCTTACGAGAGGACAGCTGCAGAGAAATGCCATCAATATATTGCAGTTTGTACTAAAATCCCCGGCGATGCTTTATGAGATGGATAGGATTTCTCCGGAAGAACTTAAAGACCGGAAGAATGCTGCAAAAGATGATCCGGATGTCTCAAAGATGATGAAATTTGTGACAGATGAGCAGGGAAATATCCGCATTTCCGGTGGCGGCTGGGATACACATCAGGGAAAAGAAATACTTGCGGATCTGGATATGAAAGCCGGAAGTTATGAACTGCAGATGAAAGTGAAATCAAATCTGGATGATCTGGCACAGCTTCCGGTAACAGTATATCTGGATAATATCATCAAAGGAACACTGTCATTTAGGGGATCGAAAGGGCAGTGGGTGACACAGCAGATCCGGTTTGATACATTCGAGGGACATCATTATATGAAATTATATTTTTTGGGGCAACCGGACTTACGGTAGATCATATAGCGTTTCAGCTGTCCGGGGGCGCAGACAAGGAGCAGTAAGACATGAATGTTTTAAAGGTAAAAAGGGAGAAACGCTTGCCAGAAAACAGGACAAGGTGATGGAATGGTATCTGATTCAGGAGGGATCGGTGATCCGGCAGTTTGCATTTGCAGAGATCATTATGCACCGGAATGCAATTGTGGGTATTCTCGAGAACGAATGGTTTGCCTGCGATTATGTGGGCAAATGAAGATACGACATTGATTGTGATTCCATGTAAAAATGCACAGGATCTGCGGAAGATTTTGTCCGAACATGAGAATTTCCGCCCGATTTTTTTGCGTACGGCAGTGGAACAGCGGCATCAGGCACTGTGTCTGTATGCCAGTCTGCAGAAAAAATGCATGCTTTTACATAATGCTGCGGAAACGTTGTACAGCGCAGAATACAAAAATCTGTGCAGCGAGAAGCTTCTTGATGAACAGGATTTTCCGCGTATGGAACAGTTTGCAGCTTTAAAAAAAATGCAGCACCGTGCGGAAAACTGGGAGATTGCAAACAGTAACAGTCTGGTCTGGAGTTATCTGAAAGAATATATGCAGCTGATGATCAAAGATGACAGTCTGTGTGTGGAGCAATCATGGAGGCGGCGGCACAGATGCGTCGTGTGACACAGGGAATCGGCGAGATGGTAAATTATCTGCAGTACAACAGGGATATTTTATTTTCAGATTCCAGAGATGATATTTTTTCGTCTGTTTTTTACAATGGCAGTCCAGCAGTCGCAGAAAAAGCAGGACATTTCCGAGATCAAAAAAGCGTCTGTTAAATATGGTGGATGTCATGACAAAGCTTGATGTGTACGATAAAAACAGATGGCGGAGGCACATGAACTCTGCGAAAATTACGACTTTACCAAGGAGTCCGAAGGACGTATCAATTATTATGCGTGAGGATTGTATTGCACATATTATGGAGTATGCAGGATATGGCAGCGATATGATCAGGGATTTCCACAGCATTGTGCAGCAGTACCGGGAGCTGCCGGATATGATGTCTCTACAGACAATGAGGCGAGACAGCTGCGCAGGGAAATCACAAAGGTCTTTTTTACGATATTTATACCAAGGCGTTTATGAGATCAGTTGAGGAACTGGTCAAGCCGTCACCGATCATGATGATGTTTTTCAATTTTGGGTTTATGGATGCGGAGGTGCTGGGGAAACTAACACAAATGCACTGTATAATCTGACGGATTCGCTTGGATTGTTTCATTCTGCAAATGTCTATACGGTTTATGACTGGCTGGTAGAGATTTATCAGGGAAAGAAAGAACCGTCCCGCAATGAATTTGTCCAGGATTTCAATGCATTTCTGCTGGAAGAAAAGAGAACTGGGAATATTACGGAAGAGCAGATGCAACAGTATAAAAAATGACAGCAGGCAGAAAGTACAGTTTGAGATCCACAATATGTTTACCTCCGGAAACCGTGTGACCTATGGCCGTGTGACTACATTCTGTCCGGTTCTGATGGAAGAGGATTTCATCAACACCGTGGAAAAGATGGCAGTTACCGCAGAAAAATTGCCGATGCCATCAATAAGGTGCGCTGTGTGGATTATTCTGCACTCTATCATGATGTCATGTTTTCCGATCCGGATCGCGGAATCAATCAGGAATGGATCAAAAAGGAGATTTTGCCGGATGTGATTCTGATGCCAAATGCCGGAACCCGTACCCCTGATGTGGCAGGAGACATCCGGGGCCAAGATTGATACACCAGCGCGTTTTCTGTTTCCGATCTTTTCCGCAGTGGATCTCGATGATCAGATGGTGGAATGTATCGGCCGATACCGCTGGGAGATCTGCAGACGTGTGCAGGGTGTATACTGGAACGATATCCGTGAGAAGTCCCTGACGGCGGAGTACTGTGATTTTATTCAGTATTATCGCAAAAATTCAGATCTTTCCGCAGATGCAAAGGAAAAAGATCAAGACTGCACTGTCCCGTGCGCGCAACAGTTACCGTGAGGTATTTGTCAAGGACTATCAGGCATGGATGAAGTATGAGTCACAGGGAAGTTTCCGACTGAATAAAGTGGCAAGAGATATTCTGGTAAGGTATTGTCCGTTTGCAAAGGATATCCGCCAGGGACTGGCCACCAATCCACAGTATCAGAATGCATTTCACAGACTTGATGCGGAAAACAGAAAGAAACTGCAGCGGTTCCGTTCTGTTTACGATAAATATGAGGCTGCCGGCGGAGAGATCACACCGGAACTGAAAGAAAATCTGCGGTTTTATCAGATGTAGGAACGGATATGGAATATATAGCTTATGTAGAGACCCCGTATAAAGAAAAAAATTTGGAATTCCCAGACAGAGCGGGCTGGCGGAGAGTACCTGTGGGGAAATTATTTTCACACCGAAATTTCGGAATCCGGATGCGGTGCGTGGAATCGAGGAGTTTTCACACCTGTGGCTTCTCTGGGAGTTTTCGAGGGCAAAGCAGGATACCTTTCATGCAACGGTAGCGCCCCCCACGCCTGGGAGGAAAAAGAAAAACGGGGCGTGTTTGCCACATTCCCCCTTCCGCCCGAATTCGATCGGTCTTTCGTGCGTGAAACTTGAAAAAGTGCGCATCGATCAGAAGCTTGACCGGTTCTTACGGTTTCCGGGCTGGATCTGCTTGATCACACACCGCTTTTTTTGATATCAAACCGTATCTGCCGTATGTGGATGCCCATCCGGAGGCAAAAAACGGTTTTGCGGAAGAATTCCGACAGTTTCAGATACCGGTAGTATTTCCGGAGGAATTGCAGGCACAGATTCCGGAACATCTGCGAGGACCGCTTCTTGAGGTTCTTGCACAGGATCCCAGGGCGGCATACAACAAAAAGCCGGATTATATCTACGGGATGGCATTTGATGATTATGACATCCGGTTTATGGTGGCAGAGGGAATCCTGACGGTAAAAGAGGTCACAAGGCGCACGCAGGAATGGAAAAAAGTCAAGTGAGAGTTGCGCTTGCATGTGGAAAGCCTTATAATAGAAACGTCAAAAGTCAAAAACGCGAAGAAATTCGTGTAGTAGTGAGGTAAGAGGATGAAAGAGTTAAAAAGAGTACATTCGCAGTATCCCGGATTTCCCGGAGAAGGGAATTATTTTCCGTGATGTCACAAGTGTACTGCAGGATGCAGATGCACTGAAGCTTTCCATTGATGAACTGGCGAAACGCTTGGAGGGCGTTGATTTTGATGTGATCGCCGGAGCAGAATCCAGAGGCTTTATCTTTGAGCACCACTTGCTTATGTCATGCATAAGCCGTTTGTACCGATTCGTAAAAAGGGGAAAACTGCCATGTGAGACAGTTGAAAAAACATATGATCTGGAGTATGGTACGGCAACGATTGAAATGCATAAAGATGCCGTTTAAAAAAAAGGAGAAAAGGTTGTACTTTTGGATGATCTGATTGCAACCGGCGGAACCATGAAAAGCTGCTGCAGAACTGGTAGAGGAACTTGGCGGTGAAGTGGTAAAGATGTTGTTTCTCATAGAGTTAAGCGATCTTAACGGACGGGAAGTTTTAAAGGACTATGACGTGGACTCTGTTGTACAGTTCGAAGGCAAATAATCGAATAAAAAGAAAATTCTGCACATACTGTATCAAAAAACAAAGTAAGGAGAGACAGTATGGATCAGCAGGTTGGATCAGGGAGTCTTTGCTTTGCAAAGGCTCCTTTTTTATTATTGGAACAGCACCTGTGGTTGGAACCAAAGAGGGGGAAGGCCCCTGGCAGATGCATTTGACTGTATCGACCGGATGATAAATTTGGTCAGCAGACATGGGAGGCCGCAGAGAGCAGTCTGCAGAAAGAAGCATTGACGCTTGCCCTCGGGAAAGCAGATCAAAAAAGCCGGAAGATATGAGGTATCTGTTTGCCGGAGATCTGCTTGGACAGCTGATTGCCTCATCATTTGGATTAAAAAACGTTTGAAATTCCACTGTTTGACTGTACGGGGCATGTTCCACATGTGGAGAAGCGCTGGCACTTTCTGCAATGACGGTAGCGGCCGGATATGCGGATCGCGTGGCTGCAGTCACTTCGAGCCATTTTTGCCAGTGAAAAACAGTTCCGTTTTCCGCTGGAATACGCAAATCAGCGTCCGGTAAGTGCCACATGGACAGTGACCGGAGGCGGTGCATTTATTCTGTCAAAGGATGCGAAGCAGCCGCTGGCAAAGGTGGCGGGAGTCACAACCGGAAAGATAGATTACGGAATCAAAAGATTCCATGAATATGGGAGCTGTGATGGCACCGGCTGCCGCTGAGCTGATTGCGCAGAATCTACGGATTTTAAACGAAACCCGAAGATTATGACCGATTATCACCGGCGATTGAAGCAGCATCTGTTGATCTCGCCGCTTGA
>VOFK01002623.1_pt1 | contig 13848 bp, 18 predicted proteins | sample 5384121 | NCBI WGS metagenome assembly VOFK01 (sample SAMN12384730, study PRJNA508395) | human gut metagenome | isolation source: healthy gut J | host: Homo sapiens | reverse complement strand
TAGCAACTGTAAGCTCATAAACGGTTCAATTCCAATCCATACCTTCTTTAGTCATTTTTTGCACACATCTTTTATATTGAAGGCAATGGCAAAGAAGGAAAAAGTCCATGAAGACCTTATCCTTTCCAAAATGGCGGAAACGTTTGTAATTCATATTGTTTTTCATTTGTCCGAACACGGCTTCCGGTTCTATGCATCTCTGTCCTCTGTGTTTCAGTCCTTCCTCTGAGCAGAGCAACTCTTTTGGCTTTTTGCTTGTATTTTCTGAGTCTGTGATTCAACTCTATCGTTCTGTTCCCCTTTGCTTTAAAAAAATCGGCATCTTAGCGGACAGCCTTCACATCTGATGGCTCTGTACGTGGCATTTTCGCTGACATATCCGGATGCTGTTTTCACATGTCTAGTCCCTATCCTTTGCATCTTCTGTCCCATGGGCAGATACAAAAAGTCTTGTTCTTCATTGTAGTAGAAGTTTTTCCGCCCTGAACGGGTCCGGTTTGAATCTCGGCCGCTGTTCCATGTGGAAGTAGTTGTATTTGACGTAGCCCGCCATACCGTTTTATGACATGAAGCGGTAATTCTCCTCAGAACCGTAGCCGGAATCGGCCACCACCGTATGGGCCAACCTGTCATATCTGCTTGAGAAGGATTGCAGGAAAGGTATCATGGTCAGTGTATCCGTAGGGTTCGGAAAGAGTGCAAAATCGGTAATGAACTGGTTCTCGGTGCCGATCTGGAGGTTGTAACCGGGCTTTGTCTGGCCGTTACGCATGGCATCCTCCTTCATTCTCATGAAAGTAGCGTCCTTGTCCGTTTTGGAATAGGAGTTCCTGTCCTGTAGCGTGTTCAGACGGTTGTCGTATTCCTGCAGCTTGTCCCTGTGTTCTTCCAGTTCCTTCAGCTGTTTGCGTTTCTTTTTCAACGCAGTCTTTTCCTCTTTCGTGGAGGGCTCAGGAACCTGTTCAAGTGCTTTCCGCAATTCTCCAGCCATTTCAGTCAGCATGGCCGGAGTGAACTCAATCTCCTCATTGCTTTCCGATGAGTTCTCCTGGGCGATGACATCGTCTATCTGCCCTAACAGGACATGTATCTTCTTCATCAGGCGTTCACAGTTCCGCTCAACCGTTTTTCGCCAGACGAAAGTATACTTATTGGCTTTGGACTCAATCTTTGTCCCGTCAATGTATTCCACATTCAGCCTGATGAAGCCTTTGGAAGAGAGAAGGAGTACGGTTTGGGTAAATACCTCGTTGATTTCCTTTTTTTCACCCGGTTGCGGAAATGGTTGATGGTAATGAAATCAGGTTTCTCATATCCGGCAAGCCAGATATAATGGATGTCACGATGAAGGAGCTTTTCAATTTTCCGGCAGGAATAGACGTTGTTCATATAGGCATAGAGAATGACCTTGAGCATCATCCTGGGATGGTAAGGGCTGCGGCCGCATTCCTTATACAACTTCCTGAAACTTTCAAGGTTCAGGCTCTCAACCAGAGCGTCAACCATCCGAACTGGATCATGCTCTGCAATATCCTCGTCAATTCTTTTGAGGAAAAGCACTGTTTGGTTGGAATTATAAGGACGAAAAATGTATCTTTGTCATAGTGAAAATCTTATGCCTAAAGATACAAAATCTTTAAATAACAAAGCCCCAGCTTGTGAAAGTCGGGGCTTTGTGCTTAAAAAAAGAAGGTGCGCATTTTGACACACCTCCAATAGTCAACAAGAAAGTACTTCCTTTCAGATATGATCTTGCAGAACCCTTTAATAATAACATAGCACGAGTGGGTCTCTATGGAAAAAGCATGAAAATCAAAAAACAGGACAATGAATGTCTATAAACAACCACTCTATGCACTACTTATTCATCTCAACGCGCAGACGACATTCTGTTCTAAAACATGAGGTTGTGTCTAACTTTTTGGGGGTGCACTTCAAAATGCCGGCACAACCTCATTAAACTACAAATAATCTTTTTCGCTGCCCGTTGACAAAGCTTCCACTAATTCTTTTTCATGACCTCTGCCACAGGCTGCTGACGGGGAAATTATCGACGATACTTGTCCTATTTCCAGTTCTCCTTCTTCAAGATCTCCTTCAAAGATGCCTTTTTTGGCACGCCCCCGTCCCAATAAAGTTCTTAATTCTTCCATAGAAGCTCCACTATCTTCGGCCTTCTCTACAGCTTCCCGAAACTATTTTTTTCACAAGACGAGTCGGAGCTAATTTTTTCAACAGCAACTTAGTATCCCCCTCACCCAGACTCAAACAATATTCCTTGAATAGCGGACTTGCAGAACTCTCATCAGTCAATGCAAAACGAGTTCCTATCTGAACACCTTCAGCCCCTAATACCATAGCAGCCAGTATTCCTTCTCCCGTAGCGATACCTCCCGCTGCAATCAAAGGTAAAGTCGTTGCTTCACGTACAGCAGGAATCAAACAAAAAGTAGTAGTTTCCTCACGCCCGTTATGTCCGCCGGCTTCGAAACCTTCCGCTACCACTGCATCTACCCCGGCCTCTTCACACTTCACAGCAAAACGGGAAGAAGAAACGATATGAACAACCGTAATTCCACGCTCTTTCAACCATCCTGTCCATGTTTTTCGGATTCCCGGCAGAAGTAAAAATAATCTTCACTCCCTCTTCTACCACAATATTCATGATTTCTTCTATCTGCGGATACATCAAAGGAATGTTCACACCAAAAGGAAACTCTGTAGCTACACGGCATTTGCGAATATGCTCGCGTAAAATCTCCGGGTGCATAGAACCTGCACCAATCAGTCCCAAACCACCAGCGTTACTCACTGCGGAAGCAAGCCTCCAACCACTGCACCATACCATTCCACCTTGAACAATAGGGTATTGAATCCCCCAGAAGAGAAGTAATTCTATTCATAATTAATAATTTATCAATGTGCTAATTTACTAATATACCGGCTAGAATAACCAGTTAAATTACTAATGCGCTAATACAACAATATACAAATATATAAATTATTCAATTACAAACGTTCCCTAGTCAGTATATTGTCGTATCGCGACATTAGCACATTTATATAAACACCCTCAACGGATAATCTGTTCAATAGGTTTATTAATCAACACCGTGGTAGAATCCCCATAAGCTCTCAAAACTTCCAGCGTACGTTCACGACGATCTCTTCCTTTCTTATCCCAGAAGTTCTTTGTAAAGACAGCCATCAGATCAAGTCCTCCAATAGTTCCTCCATTGATATACACTCCGCTACCACCAAACAAAGGAATAGGACTATCCGTCACCACCGAATTCACCATCATCCCATTGGCACGTTCACTTAACTGACGGAACCGTACTCCGCTCGCCTGTATTTCCTCTAAAGACTTCCGTATACCTTTTGCCATCGGATTCCGTGCCCAGTTGGTATACGATCTTTGCTGTCGAATCTCATAGAAAGGATCTCCCCGCCATGTATTCTTATCCACCCTTATCTTTTTTTGATAAACCGGATCCCAATTAAAACGGGTATTAGCCTTATATGGCATCAAAGAAAGAACTACCTTTGGTTTAGGCAATGCTTCGGGAAGCGATTCGTCAGGCAGCATCCAGCTTTTCTCCTCCGACATCCGGGGAGTACCCACCGCACTGCCGAAATCAATCTGCCTAACTGCTTTCGAGGATTCAGCCTTCAACTCCTCACTGCTCTCCAAATAGCTTCTGCAATTTGAGTGAATCCTGTGTACAGACCACTGGGCATAGCATACCACTGTCAGCAGCAGTGATACTGCCGATATAAATAAACGTTTCCTCATTTTTATTGTTTTTTATTTCCCGAAGATTCTCCTCTTTTTTTACCACCAGCGATACCCTGTACCACAAAGCGGTTCATCGTAAACACGGGTCAATCGTCCACCGCGTCTTCGGGTATTGTCTTTCTTCCCACCAACGACGGTAGCAAGCGGCAGCATCAAGTACTTCTTCGTCTGTCAGGAAATAGAGTGCTTCATAATTCTCGGCATTAGCCAACACCATTTTGCAACCCAACGACGGAGGTGTACCTTGACGAATAGATTCAATCACCCAAAGCATACACTCACCTAAACGGATTTTACCATTATTCATATTATAAACCGACGGGAAAGAAGGAATAATAGTCAGATCTTCCGCATAGTTCAGAAGTTCGGGAATATCCTCTTCCGTAAAATGAGGGACCTCCACCACTCCTTTGTCATTCTTCATCTTATACGTACCCGTCTTCAATTGCTTCACAAAAAAAGGGTAACATCCGGATTGTTATAATCCATTTCTTCGCTGCCGCACCCAGTAAAGGATACAATCAGGCAAATAGCCAACAGCATTACAAGTGTTTTTTTCATTTTCTTCAAGGATTAATACGTCATGCGAAGTCCGCAAAGCAAATTAAAATTAGTCGGCCGTTTCGTGCGTACCGTAGCTAGTTTCGAATCAGTTTTGAAATGATGAGAAACACCCGGTTCGGCAAAAGCGCGAGGCGATCATTTATCTTATAATTAATTCCAATACCAGCGGTCACAGCCAATTGGACAGGTTCTTCTTTGAAACTGTTGTCCGGTGCACCGGCAATGCATTTATCTATAATTCCTCCTACTGTAGCGTAAAGGTCAACTTTTTTTGTATCCAACAATGTCACGTTAATTTTGACGGGAATACCAAGATAATGTAAATGCTGCCCTGCCGAGCGGAGATTTGAATAAAGCAATCCGGTTTCAATACCCAGATAATCATTTAATTTCCGTTCTACGGTTACACCTACAGAAACCGGCATTTTATAGACACCATCCTCTGCTGGAAATGCCGTACCAACTTGGGCTTTCATCGCCCAGCGGTTTTTCTTTGTAGAGATCTTCCGGACTACTCACTGATTCGCCCGTTTCATATTGTTCTTTTCGCGAATCCGATGATTCCGTATTACCATTCGTTGCCTGCCAATAGCCATTATGGCCTTGGTTTCCATATCGGTTTCCATTTCCGATGGAAGTCGTAGCCGAGAAAGAGAACGACATAGAGAAGGTAATGGAAAGCGAATCTTCTTCTGTGTATTGAGACAACATTCCATAAGATTTAGGAGCCGGTTTCGGCAACACTGGTTCTACCGGCAACGGTAGTTGATTGACACGTATTCCATCTCCGTCCAACTGCCCTCCGTTCGCCACGGCTATCTTGGTAAATGCTTCTTCCATTTCCTCTTTTGGAGAAAGATATAAGAAGGTAGCCGATGAAGCCGCCAAGACAAGCAACACAGATGCCGCAGCTGCTACACGGAAGAGTAGTAACCGACGACGTTGCTGGCAAGCCACAGGAATCTCCTGTGAGAGTTCTTCCCCAGAAGCCGTCCCGGACATTCATCCCGGCATCAGCGAGACGAGTGCGAAACAGATCGGTTATTTCATCATTTTCTTTCTTCATGATTTCTATACTCTTTTTAATTCTTTTTGCTAATAAATACTTGGCCCGGTGTAACTGCGAAGTAGACGAGTGCTCTTTAATATGAAGCATCCTGGCTATCTCCTTGTGTGACTTCTCTTCAAACACATAAAGGTTGAAAACGGTTCGGCATCCATCCGGCAATTCGGCAATAAAAGCCATTAATTGTTCCTCTGAGATTCCAGCCCCTCCTCCCGAGTCCGATATATCAGGTATATCGGGAAGCTCTCATCTTCATGCACCACCAACTGACTGACTCGTTTCTTACGCCGCAAATAATCGAGCGACTGGGTGACCATTACCCGGGTAATCCATGTGCTAAGCGAAGATTCGCCCCGAAACGAGAAGTTGGTAAAAAATCTTAATGAAACCATCATGCAATACATCGTGCGCTGCATCCATATCGCCCGTATAGCGGAAACATACCGCCAGCATCTGTTTGGAATAGAGGGTGTAAAGTTCCTTCCGGGCTGAATCCTTTCCTGCCCGACAGCCCTTTATCAGTTCTATCTCGTTTTCCAAGTCAATTACCTTTTTTTAAAAATCGAACGTATGTCTGCGTCGTTTGTCCATTAGACGCAAGAATTTGAGGAATGCTGCAATGAATATTGCTAAAAGAAGTTAAAGAGACGATAAATAATAAATGGAGAAAAAGAAAAGGTGAACGATAAACGGTAAACAATGAACAGCACTATACACTACCGTGCTGCAAAGTATTCACCATTGACTGTTTATCGTTCACCGTTTACTGTTTATCGTTTACCGCTTATAATCAGCATGCCTTGAAACTCATATCTAGCCCTTTCACCGAATGAGTCAAAGCTCCTACCGAAATAAAGTCTACGCCACATTCGGCATAGTCTCGAAGAGTATCAAAAGTAATACCGCCAGAAGATTCGGTCTCATATTTACCTGCTACCATCTCTACTGCCTTTTTCGTCATTTCAGGAGTGAAGTTATCAAACATAATACGGTCCACACCACCCAAGTCGAGAACTTGTTGCAGTTCATCAAAGTTTCGAACTTCAATTTCGATTTTCAGATCTTTGCCCTTTTCTTTACAATATTCTTTGGCACGGGTAATAGCTTTATCAATACCTCCGGCAAAATCCACGTGATTATCTTTCAAGAGAATCATGTCGAAAAGTCCGATACGATGATTTACACCACCGCCAATCTTTACTGCCATTTTTCGAGGATACGCATTCCGGGAGTTGTCTTACGCGTATCTAACACATGAGTACGGGTACCTTCCAATTTCTTAGCGTATTTGCGGGTCATTGTCGCTATACCACTCATACGTTGCATCACGTTCAGCATCAGGCGTTCAGTCTGAAGTAGTGACTGCACTTTTCCTTCTACCAGCATTGCCACATCACCCGGTTCCACTTCCGTTCCATCGTTGATAAATACCTCGACTTTCATCGTAGGATCGAAACGATTGAAAATTTCTTTGGCTACTTCTATACCTGCCAGCACACCGGCCTCTTTGATAAAGCAATTTTGATTTTCCCATAGCAGTAGCGGGAATACATGAAAGGGTGGTATGATCCCCATCCCCTATATCTTCTGCAAAAAAGCAAGATCGATCAGCTTGTCGATCAGTTCTTTTTTCCTTATTCATTGATTTTGTCAATTCTTATTTGATGTATTAAATATTGATTCTCCACTTTCTTCAGGAAGCAGTTTACACGGAAGTTTCCTCTGGTAGTAGCCAATGTACCAATAATGAAACTCGATTCATCCCGTTTTCCCTGATGATTTACGTTAAATCCGCTGACTTTATTCTCCGTAAAAGAAATCTTGCATCATAGCTGTTGCTTTCTGCTTGTCAACGTTTGTCGAGCGACCCTGGAGCACCAAGTTTACCTTGCCCCCCATATACTTACTCAGGCTCTTGCGAACTTCCTCTTTTTAAATGCCGCAATCACTCCTGCCGGTATCTCTTGCGCCATAAGCAACGAGATAGAAAGAAGCAAAGCGGTCATTCCTACAAGCACTCGTTTTTTTCATAAATACAAGCTTTTTAAAGTTGAAGTTTAAAGCCTTAAACTTTCAACCAATGATAGGCAAAGGTAATCATTAATTGCAGAATAACATAAAAAATGCCTATTTTTGTGCATTAATCAGAATAACAGACGTATGAAAACAATCCTGCTCGTCGTTGGACGAACCGTAGAACAACACTATATAACTGCCATTAATGACTATATTCAGCGCACCAAACGCTATATTACTTTTGATATGGAAGTAATCCCCGAACTAAAAAACACAAAAAGCCTTTCAATGGAAGTGCAGAAAGAAAAAGAAGGAGAACTGATATTGAAATCACTCCAACCGGGAGACGTAATCGTATTACTTGATGAACATGGAAAAGAGATGCGTTCTCTCGAATTTGCCGATTATATGAAACGAAACGAAATGAACACAGTCAACAAGCGGCTAGTTTTCATTATCGGAGGCCCTTATGGATTTTCAGAAAAGGTATATCAAGCAGCAAACGAAAAAATTTCAATGTCGAAAATGACTTTTTCGCATCAGATGATCCGATTAATATTCGTGGAGCAGATTTATCGGGCAATGACGATACTGAATGGCGGACCGTATCATCATGAGTAATACTTAACGAACAAATCACAGAGGAATGAAGTACTACCCTCTTTCATGATTTTCCTGTATACATACAGGAATATTCATGGTTTAAAATACTGAGCTAAGATAATATGAAACTGCGCCCTACTCAATAATAATTATTCCCAAAGAGAGACATTTGCCGAATATCATATAGTTTGTAAATATGAGGGAATGAGTAATTTAGTATGTATTTGTTATATATGGAAAAAGTAGTTAGTTTATTTAGTTCTTGCAGAACTTATTGCATGTTCTAAATTAAGAGTTGTTTTTTCATATCATATCACATTGGTTAATTAGGTTATATTTATAATAGGTAACAAATTTTGTGTGCAAAGATAACGGTATTTATTTGAATAACACGCAAAATAATGCATATTATTTTCTTTTATGAATTAAAAAAAATATTTTCCCTTGTGTCATTCCCCGAATCCCCCCAATAAGTATTTTATTGTGATTAGTATATAAAAATAGGTATAATATACTACATGACTTATTAAGATAATTAATTGAATATCAATATTTAAAGTACTTATCTTGGTAGAACAATAGTACCATAATCTTCTACCAGACCGCTTCACAAGGGTTTCTCATGCAACCGTGTGCTATCGGAGTCATCCTAAAAAAACTTGATAATGAGGTTGTAGACATGTAATAAGTTCTGCAAGAACATATTCAACCTTTAACTCAATCTACAATTAACCCAATGTTAAATCTAAAAGAAAAAGCATGAGACAATTTCATTTTTTTTGTAAACAACGGTATTTGAAGTATACTGTTCTGTCATTGCTTCTTTGTCCGCTTTCTTCCTCTGCAGCAGAGGAATGGAAGGATGTGAAAGGAGAATCTACTACTAATATTGTTGAATCGACTCAACAGAAAAAGCAAAAGCGTGTTATTACCGGTGTAGTAAGGGATAGCGATACCAATGAACCTATTATTGGAGCTTCTGTTTGGCTAAAAAACAGTTCGGTAGGTGCTGTGACCGATATAGACGGTAAATATTCTATCACGATAGAAGGTGTAGGTGGAGTACTTGAATTCTCTTATATCGGTATGAAGAAGCAGGAAATTGCAATCATAGACCAAAAGAGTATCAATGTCACTCTTCAACCCGATACTGAAGTATTGGACGAAGTTGTTGTTGTCGGATATGGTAGCCAGAAAAAAGAAAGTGTTGTTGGGGCTATCTCAACGCTAGACATCAAAAAACTGAAAGTTCCCGGAGCATCAATTTCAAATGTGTTGGCAGGTCAGTTATCCGGTGTTGTGGCTTATGACCCGTTCGGGAGAGCCCGGCAAAAATAGTGCCGCGGATTTCTACATTCGTGGTGTATCTTCCTTTAAGGGAACTTCCACCCGTTAGTGCTGGTAGATGGCATCGAACGTGATCTTGATCTGGTAGATACAGACGATATCGCTTCATTCTCCATTCTGAAAGATGCTTCGGCCTCTGCCGTTTATGGTGTACGAGGTGCCAACGGAGTAATCTTGATTACTACTAAAAAGGGAGAAGAAGGTAAGCCGGCAATCAATGTACGCACAGAGTTTGGTTTTACCAGTCCTACCAAACGTCCGAAGATGCTCGACTCAGCAAGATGGGCGGAACTTTACAATGAAGCTTCTTCAACCAAGTATTATTCGGACGAAACCATACAGAAATACAGGGAACATAGTGACCCCGATCTCTACCCGGATGTAGACTGGTTTGATGCTTTGTTCGACGACATGGCTGAAAATCAACGAGTAAATCTAAGTATCACCGGTGGTGGAGACATCGTGAAATATTATGTTTCAGGCTCTTTCTATAATGAAAGCTTCTATCTACAAAAAATGCAGGAAACATATATGGATACGATTCATCTATTAATTACAACAAATTCAACTTCCGTGCCAATATAGACCTCAACCTGACCAAAAGCACAGTGCTGAATGTCAATCTGGCTAATATCTATGAAAAATCGTTTGGTCCCGGATTTGGTGACAACGATAACGCCATTTGGGGATATACGTTCAATGCTTCCCCTAACGCATTCCCGATAGAATACTCTGATGGAAAACTTTCAGGACCTTCTACCGATTCCGGTTTCAACCCATGGAATATGCTGGTTCACTCCGGATACCGTGAACAGTTCTGGAACTCGGCACAAGCACTTGTCGGTGTTACGCAAGATATCGGTAAACTTTGGAAACCGTTGGAGGGATTAACTGCCAACTTGAAATTCTCATGGGATGCGTGGAACACTACCTTGCAACGCCGCTCCAAAACACCGACTTTCTATCATGCCCGTGGGAGAGACGACCAAGGCAATCTGATATATGACGATAATAATGGTGACGGTGAATGGGACCCCGTACATACCGGAAGTGAGTCTTTGGGATTCGCAATCGGACGTAGCGGAACGATGACACGTTATTTGGAAGGCTCATTGAACTACAACCGTTTGTTTGCAGAAAAACATCGTGTAGGCGCATTGTTACTATACAATCAGAAAAATACATACTAACACACAGGCCGGTAGCGGAGACGCTGCACTTCCTTATAAAAACCAAGGTTTGGCAGGACGTGTTACTTATGCATTCAAAAGATACATATTTTGCTGAAGTAAATGTCGGTTATAACGGTTCCGAAAACTTTGCACGCGGACATCGTTTTGGTTTTTCCCTGCAGCAGCTATCGGTTGGATGATGTCTAACGAGAAGTGGTTTGAACCTATAACTAACACTGTTGATATGTTAAAAGTTAAAAGCTTCTTACGGTAAAGTAGGTAATGATGACATCGGCGGACAGAGAAGATGGGTATATGAATCTTCTATTGTAGGAGGAGGAAAACTGGCAATACGGTCAAAGTGCCAATCAAGGAGGTGATGGTATTCGTATTGGTGAAGTTGAAAACCTGAACGCATCTTGGGAAGAAGCTCTGAAATTGAACGTCGGTATCGAATTCTCTTTATTCAACAAGGTTAAAGTACAGGCCGATTACTTCCGTGAAGAACGTACCGGAATCTTCCTGCAACGTGCCGGATTGCCTGCCATTGTCGGTATTTCCACTATCCCTTATGTCAATATCGGTGAAACACTGAACCAGGGTTTCGATAGTAATATCGAATACTCACAGAAGATAGGTAATGTTTATGTAACGGCAAGAGGTAACTTTACATATAATCGTAACAAATTGAAGAACAACGACGAACCTGACTGGGAATATAAATACCAAAACAGAATAGGCAAACCTTTTTTGGTTCAGGTGGTTCCATGCAGCCTTTCGGACTCGTAGCCTTAGGGTTATTCCAGAGTCAGGAAGAAATAGACAACAGCCCTGTACAAAGTTTCGGAGAATACCGTGTAGGTGATATTAAATATCAGGATATCAATGGTGACGGAGTTATCAACTCTCAAGACCAAATCGCTATCGGATATACTAACTTACCGGAAATCATGTATGGTTTCGGTGCTACGGCACAATGGAAGAACTGGGATTTCAATGTATTCTTTCAAGGAGCGGCTCGCACAAGTTTCTTCTTAAGCGGATCATCAGTTAAGAGTCTTTTTCTCTTCAGGAAACTTGGAACGTTCGGCTGTGAACGAAAATATATACAACAATGTATGGATGTCCACTAATACCCCCGAACAGAATGCAAATGTACTCTACCCGCGCCTCAGCAATGGTAGCGGAGGTGCCGGAGCATCTAACAACACTCAAACTTCCACATGGTGGCAGCGCAACGGTTCTTTCATACGATTGAAGAATATGGAGATTGGTTATACACTTCCCAAATCGTTGACAAGTAAAACATTCATTAAGTCTTTCCGCTTTTATGTGTCGGAAAGCAACCTGTTCACATTTGCTCCATTCGATATGTGGGATCCTGAAAAGGTGGAGGAGAAGGTTCCGGCTATCCGTTGAATCGAGTGATCACTATCGGCTTCAATGCTAATTTCTAAATCTTATAACTGTATAACTTATGAAACTTCAAATAAAAAATCACTTTATCTGTTATGCTTCGCTACCGGCGCGATGTTGTTATCTTCATGTGAAGATTTCCTCGACAGGCAAGAAGACGAAAAACTGACTTTCGAAAAAAATCTGGGAGTCAAGAAATACGATCAAGAAACAGTATTGGCTCAATGCAATGTCATTTCTTCCTAACTACAATGGAGGATTCATTGGAGATAATGAGCCCTATTTGGGAGCATCGGACGAATGTACCATTACTTATGACCGTGGTTACCGTTCTATGAACCTCGGATCATGGAATGCCTCAAATGTTACCTTATTACAAAATGGACAAATACTATAAAGGTATCCGTGAATGTAATATTTTCATGCAGAATGTATATAAATGCTCAGACCCTCTGGCTACCCAGGAACAACTTGACGAATGGTATTGGCAGGCGCGCTTTGCCCGTGCCTACTACTATTTTAGTATGATGTGCGACTACGGACCTATTTTCCTGATTGGAGACGAATTACTGGACTTTGCAGCTTCTACAGAAGAATTATACCGTCCTCGTAACACATGGGAAGAGTGTGTAAATTATGTAGTCAGTGAACTTACTGCATGTGCCGAAAGTAGTGCTGTACCTGTTCAGAAGGGTCTGTCAACCAGTAAATACGGTTTAGCGACTAAAGGTACCTGTTATGCAGTCATTTCACGTCTGAAACTTTATTCGGCACGCGACTTGTTCAACGGTAATGCTCTATATCGTACGGTAAAGAATCCGGTAACAGACAAGTTCCCCGAACTTTCGGGAGTGGATCTTTTCCCGCAAACATACGATGCCAATAAATGGTTGGAAGCAGCAAAGGCTGCTAAAGTCTTGTTAGACGATACTGATTACGAACTTTATCGTGCAGGTAACAGTGATCCGTATGAAGATTATTATGGTATCACCCATGTGAACTGGAATAATGAATTGATCTGGACAGACCGTTACAATAGCGGATATAGTTGGGGAGTAAATACAGCTCCCACCGGACTACCCGGTACTGCATACGGTGGTGTAGGTCCTACACAGCAACAGGTAGATGCTTATGCGATGAACAACGGACGCTATCCTATTATAGGGTATGAAGCATCAGGTGATCCGATAATAGACAATGCTTCAGGATACAGCAAGGAAGAAGAACTGCAAAAATCAGACTGGGAATATCCGGCAAAAAGGATGGAGCAACTTTAAGAACTACAATATCACTGCTCTAACATGTATAAAAGATCGTGAACCTCGTTTTTTATATCACTGTTTTCTTTGGAGGTAACTATTGCTTTGCATGGTGCTGGCAGCACAATGATCTCTTTGCCAAAGGAGGTAATGGTAACAAGAGCCACGACTATCCTAAGAGTGGTTACCTGTGTAATCGTTTTTTTATGACCATACACTGAACTCCGGTGATGGACAATGGGGTAATCTGACATTCCCGGTATTCCGTCTCGGAGATGTATCTGAACTTCATCGAATCTGTTCTGGAATGTAAGAAGAGGAATGTTGCTTTGCCGGCAGGATATGAAGAACTGGCAATGGAAAATGGGCGGATTTGCGCGACCGTGCGGGATTGACTCCGATTACAAGTGTATATCCCAATGCTTCCGTGGACGAACTGATTGAACTTTGTCGTAAAGAACGTCGTGGGAACTGGCATTTGAAAGACATCGCTATTTCGACACACGTACTTGGATGATTGCGGAACAAACGGATAATGGTCCGATGTATGGTATGGATGCAACCTGTCCGCTGGAAGGCAGTGATACGAAAGTGACTCCTGACGGA
>VOFK01002390.1_pt1 | contig 13850 bp, 15 predicted proteins | sample 5384121 | NCBI WGS metagenome assembly VOFK01 (sample SAMN12384730, study PRJNA508395) | human gut metagenome | isolation source: healthy gut J | host: Homo sapiens | reverse complement strand
TATGTTACTACATCGGCATCTCCTTCACCGGTACATCCCGGTCTGCGTTCCAAGTTTTCCCATCAAAAAGATAGGAAGCGTTCTTTGTTGCCTGGCCGTTTCCATCCGTAGCGACAAAGACACCCATGTTATGTCCTGGCATGAATGCCTCTATGATTCCTCTGGTTTGCGACATCGGTTGTAGCGATGCGGTAATGTCCAACTGTATTTTGTCCGGTTTTTCATCCGGTTCATCCTTGTCTCCCGGTCCTACTACCGGCGGTTCGGGTTCCGGCAATACCCCATCCTCTCCGCATGAAAAAAGCGTGCATGCGAGCGAAGCTGCCAATATGTATCCGTATATCTTCATTGTTCTTAAAATAAAGTATATTACTTAATAAGTATATTATAAATTTACTTGTTTACATACTTTCTCCAGAATTCTTCCAGTTTGTCGCGGTCCAAAGTCCCATCTTCCCTGACGAAGCATCCCACTATTTTTTCAAGTACCGTTTTGACTCCCCTGCAACGGTGATCGGACGCGAATGACCTCAGTTCCCATACCAGATCCTCTGTTATTGCAATGCTTTGGTTATATGCCTTTCCTGCCGCTTTTTTTTTTCTTTCGCAGGATTTTCTCCTACTATACCTTCCAAAGATATCCCTTTTGATTTGAACTCTTTCATAACGTCTATACAGTTATTCTATTTTGCATTAAACTTTCCAATTCTTAGGAGAAACTCCTCTGTCGTTTGCGGTAATCCTCCGCTCCGTTGGATGAAGGCGCATAATCGAAAATGCTCATGGCATTGTACTGGGCTTCTCCCAATGCCACATTGTTACGGATCGCCACCTCGAATACGCTTTCTCCCAATGTCCCCTTCAGGCTTTCCCTGATATCCACATCCAGTTTCCTCTTGGCATTATATCTGGTCATGAAGTAACCGAGTATCCGGACACCGGCTCCGAGTTTCCTTTTCAGCAGACCGATGATATAGTGTATTTTCTCAATTCCTTTCATTGCGAAATAGTTTCCGTCTGTGGGTATGATTACAAAATCACTTGCCATCAATGCGTTCTGTGTGATGATCCCCAATGAAGGCGGGCAGTCTATCAGTATATGATCATACTTTCCTTCCAAGCCTTTTATGATTTCCCTGAAAAGGAATTCTCTGCCGGGAGCCGTATTCATTACCACTTCCATTGCCGCCAGATCCAATGATGTCGGTATGACATCCACCTTTTCCAACCATTTTTGCGGTTTCAGTCTCAAAGGTCTGTCCTGCATACAATCCTGCAATACACTCTCAAGCATACTGTCCTGGGAAAGACTTGTCATTTCTTCCCCGAATGCCGCTATCGTCGTATTCGCCTGCGGATCTGCGTCGATAATGCAAACCCTTTTGCCATATAGTTTTGCAATTCCGGCTGCCAGATTCAATAAGGATGTGGTCTTTGCAACCCCGCCCTTATGATTTACACATGCTGTCGTTAATGTTTTCATTATATTTATATCTCCTTGATTATTACGGTGTAAAGATAGTAATAATTGTGCATTACTGCAAATATTTTACCATGTTTTTACTTGTTAAGTATAATACTTAAATATATTTTATATTATATTGATTGAAATATTAATATGTATATATAGTAATATATCTGTTTTACTTAGAAAATGTAAACGGATAAAAAGTATTTTACTTTCAAGAGAAAACCGGTGTATCAACAGGGATGCTTAATAAATGTAAAACGCAACGACGTTGCGGTGAATTAAAATACTTTCGTCCGAAACATGAAAGCAGAAAATGCTTACGGCATGTAATAAAGTGGCAGGAAAGGTTGAAATCGTTTCATGTGTACCGGAGAAGTTCCGAGCGGTTTAAGAAATGAAAAAGCCCCCGGCCTGTCAATAGTCATCTCACCTACATATTAACCAGGACGCAACCAGTGCGCACGACCGGGGGCAAAAGCCTCTGTTCGCGCATTGGTTGCTTTATTTTTGGTTTTATGTAAGTGAGATGCTGCAAAGATACAATAAAATTATATATGCTATGACATTATTCGAGATATTAAACCTAAACAAGGAACTGCTGGAGCTTCTGGCCGAAATGGGTTCCAAGCCGGATGACTACAAGTATATCAGTCTGTATAAAGAGTATGAGAAGATGCGCAATACCGGCGACAAAGTAACCTATTGTGTTACCGTCCTTTCTGCCAGGCATGGTGTCTGTGAACGTAAGGTGTACGAGATTATCGGACGTTTTAAAAAGGAATGTATGCATCACGCAGTATAAGCGCTCTGTTTTTTTTGTTTTCATGGGTGAATGGGAAGAACTTTGCGCCTGAATTATGAACACAACCATTATATAACACGCCAAAAGACTATGACAATGGAAAAGACTTACTCCCAGGCCCCGCTTCCTTTCGTGGGTCAGAAACGCATGTTCGCATCGGAATTCAGGAAGGTTCTGAAGCGTTTCAGTGACAAGACTGTTTTCATCGACCTGTTCGGTGGCTCCGGCCTGCTGTCGCATATCACCAAACGGGAACGGCCTGATGCCACCGTAATCTACAATGACCACGACAACTACCGTGAGCGTCTGGAAAATATCCATCGTACCAATGAACTGCTGAAAGACCTGCGTGAAACAGCCAAAGGTTATCCCCGGCATAAAAAGATTGCAGGCAGTATGCGCGATACGTTTTTAGAGCGCATACTTCAGGACGAGCGAAACGGTTTTGTGGATTATCTCACCCTCTCATCATCCCTTCTTTTCTCCATGAAGTATGTTCTGAACTTTGAAGAATTGAAGAAGCAGAACCTTTATAACAAGCTGCGTCAAAACGATTACAGCTGTGACGGTTATCTTGACGGTCTGGAAGTGGTCTGTTGTGACTATAAGGAACTTGCGGATAAGTACGGTACCGATACGGATGTTGTCTTTCTGGTTGATCCGCCCTACATGTCAACAGATATCAGTACATATAAAATGGACTGGAGACTGCAGGATTACCTGGATGTACTGCTTGTCCTAAGCGGGCATCCGTTTGTCTATTTCACTTCCGGAAAATCACCCATACTGGATTTCTGTGAGTGGATGGAGCAACATCCAGGCATCGGCAATCCTTTCAGGGGAACCGGCAAGTCCACACTTACGGCACGAATGAACTACAACTCATCCTATACGGACATCATGCTTTACAAAGAGACTACGGACGCTGCTTAAGAACGGCCTTATATACCATCATATACATTTTACCACCTTGAATTCATCTTAGGGGACACTCCGGATGCGATATCCTGAGTGTCCATTCTCTTTTTATCGTATATCGCAACGCAATTGCGACGAACCACCGTACCTTGCTTCCCGAAAACATATCATTATAATTAAAACAGACAGTCATGTTGAATAAAAACAGTACATTACCGGACACAGCCCGGTTAAAGGCGATCCTGGAAGATCCGGATACGATTCTACAAATTGAAAATCCTACCGAGAAGATGCAGCTGGCCGCAGTACAGAAAAAGCCGGAACTCATCGGGCATCTTCCCTTTGCTACGGAAAAGGTACAGCTCTCGGCTGTCATCACTTCTGCGGAAAGCATCTTCCTGATACATAACCCTTCACCGACAGCCTGTTTCGTCGCTATGGAAGGAATATTGGGACTAAGTCTTTTCCCCGGCCGGACAGTACTGAAAGCGGCAAAAGAACTGGTGCTGCAAATGCAGAAGGACAAAGCCGGGGAAAGGCCGAGTACGGCAGCCATTGAAAAATTCATGAAAGAAGTCGAACCTTTTAAAAACTGACACGTATATGCCTACCGTTTTAGAACGACTGGCCGCCCTTTTCAGCCGGGATATGAGGGCGGTTCTCCGAAATCCCCGCGCCATCAGTATGATTGAAAATCCTTCCGAACGTGTCCAGATGGCGGCAATACGAAGGGACAGAAGTGTTATCTGCTTCATAGACAAGCCTGCGGAAAAGGTACAGCTTGCCGCAATCAAGGGAGCCCCGCATAATATCCATTTCATTGCCACACCCAGTGAAAAAGTGCAGCTTACCGTCATACGTAACAGGCCTGTCTATATCGGTTTCATTTCTTCCCCTACGGAAAAGACCCAGATGACGGCCGTGGAAAGAAAACCGGAATGCATCTCCCTGATAAAAAAGCCTGCGGAAAAAGTACAGTTAATGGCCGTATTGAGAAATCCGCAATACATCGCTTCCATCAAGGAACCTGCGGAGAAGGTACAACTGGCAGCCGTACAGAAAGCCCGGAATATATCCGGTATATTGAAGAGCCGACGAAGAAAGTGCAACATATGGCCGTACAAGGAGATCCGGGAGTATTCCGGTATATCAAATCCCCTTCCGAGACAGTACAGCTGGCCGCAGTACAAGCCAGGGGAGAAAATATCGGTTATGTATCCTCACCTTCGGAAATCATGCAGTTTGCTGCAGTCAGGGAGAACCCCGGTAATGTCCGGTTCATTGAAGAACCGACGGAGAAAGTACAGCTTTTTGTTCTGCATACCGACAGAAAAGCCGCACAGCTCATCCGGCATCCTTCGGAAGAGGTGAAAAGACAGGCAGAGGAGATGTACGGTGTCAAACTGGAAGGTGTTGCTGAGGTAAAAAACGAAACGGAGACAGAAGCAGGAACGGCAACATCAAAGGACAATGCCGCTGCAAATGAAAACGCTTCCGCCGGGAAGAAAAGCGGAGAGACGCAAAAGCCGTCCGCCAAAACCGTAAAGGCCGCCACCGAAAAACTGGACAGGGAGATAAAGGATATTAATATGGAATATGACAAAGCCGTCCGGGAGATCCGGCAGAAAGAAGATGCCGGTTCCCGTCAGTCCGCGCTTCGGAGTGCCGGGGCAAACAGGGACAGACAGCTTGCAAAAGCCGTCGGGCAATTCAGTGAGTCGTCAACTTCCGGAAAGAAAGGGTACGATATGGAAAACATCATCAAGGATCTGCGCAAGGAAGGTGTCAAGGTGGAGAATATGCAGGCTACAGAATGGAATGCCCTGCTCAAAGGCAAGAGTATAAGTTCTTCCGCCGGTTCCACCACCCAGAAGGCTGCGACAAAAAGCCGCGCGTTGATACTTTCGAAAACGCCGGTGGGATATACGCTCAAAGCTATAGGTACGACCAACCGGATGAGCCGGCAGGCCAGTGCCGATATGTAGAAGTTGCGTTCGTAATCTAATAGTATTACTTGTTTACTTATTTACTTTAATTTTATTTGAAGTAGATAAGTAAACAAGTTTTTCTTTCCGGATAAATCATATTGTCGTACTAACCGATAGTTAAGCTGATGGAAAATACATCTGAAAATGTTTTCACAAATGAAGAACAGGATATCATAGCGCGCAGCAAGGCGGCAGGATGTTATATGCAGGCTCCGAACGGACAGCCCACAAATTTGAATGAAAGGCAGTGGGTACAGGTCAGAACCGGAGCCTTCAAGGCATGGTTCGGAGATTGGGAAAAGGCCGCACGCATAAAAAAAAAACTGTATAATGCCAGACCTGTGGAAATAACAGGTAATGAGATTGTACCGGGGGATGATCTGAAACAATACAAGAAGAATGCCCTGGAATACGGCAAGAACCTGCGGGGTGAATATACGAACAAGGATACAAACACCCAGATATCCCTGACCGGCGGTAACAGTCGCGGCGGTATCCGGGAAATACTGCAGCATGACTACAAGGACAAGGAGCATCTTCAGAGCATTGCCGCCATTCCCCAGATTATAGAGGATTCGATTTTCATAGACGAGCATCCCAACGAGGATGCCGGCAAGTATCCGGGGATAAAGTCGTTTTCCTATTATGTATGCGAGTTGAAGATAGGCGGGAGCAGTTATACTGTCAAGGCGGTTGTCGCCAATCAAAACAACGGCATCAGATACTACGACCATAGACTCTCAAGCATAGAAAAGAGCGAATTGCTCTCAATTATCCCAACAATACAAAAAGCTGGAATTGAAAGTAATCCGCTCCTTTCCGATTTCAAAGATAAGCGGTTGTTTTCTATTCTCCAAACAAACAGTTCAAAAGTTGTGGATGAGAACGGGGAGCCGTTGGTGGTCTATCATGGTACATCCCTTTCAAGGGAACAGGCAAGGCACAAAAGCCGGTTCAGGATTACCGATGACTGGGAGATACAGGTGACTGACGCCCCTTTCCACACTTTCAGGGGTGGTGCATATGGCGGGCTGATTTTCACTTCCTTTGATGAGGAAAAGGCCGGAAGTATCGGTTCTATACGCAGTATGGGACTGCCGGACGATGAAAACGGGGAAGAACAGTGGACAGAGGAAAGTTATGTATATGACCTCTTTGCCAATGCCAGGAAACCTTTCGACGTAAAAAGATGGAAATGCCGTCCGGGAGGTTCTGGACGAGTCAGGGGGAAGAGTTACGGCTTACGACTTCTATCTTGGTCTGGAACTCCCTATTTCCCGGGAGGACGCGGAGAAAATACTGGCAGGCGACAACTCCTGGCGCGTGGTGGAGACACCTTCCATGCAGAAAATCATCAGGACAAAGGGTTACGATGCTATCCGGGCTGCGGATGAAGGTGTGGAATGCATGGCTGTTCTTGTTCCGGGGCAACTGAAGGCTGCCGGCAAATATCTGTATTCGGAGCGGAATACCGGTGCTTTCTCGCCGGACATTGACGATATCCGTTTCCGGCAAGTATATCATGGCAGTCCGGCCTCCTTCGAACATTTCGACCATGCCTTTACCGGAACCGGTGAAGGGGCGCAGGCCTACGGATGGGGTACTTATGTGACGGAGGTGGACGCAATAGCCAAAAGGTATGCAGCCATCGGTATAAAGCGGGGAAACCACATCACCTATGACGGGGAGCCTTTATCCTCAGTACTTGACAACGAATATTATTTTGATGGCGTATGGAGAGTATGGAAACGTCAGATCCTTTCTTCCACCGACGTGGACAGTTTGAAACGGAACATTTCTTCCGTGTACATGGACGGACGCGCTGCGGGCGCATACAGTAGGCGGCGAAAGATATTCGAGCAGCAGAAAAAAGAATTGCTTTCCGACATCGATGCCGGCAGGATGCGCATTGAGCTGCCGCGCCACCTTTATACTGTTGAGATCCCGGAGAGTAATGCGGCAAACTATCTGCGGTGGGATGCTCCGGTATCATCTGAGCAGCAAGGTAAAAAATATTCTCACAACTACGAAAAGAGAAAGCAAATATTGCTCCCCGGTGCCACAAGCGATTTCTGGAACGGCAGGTCACACGTATGGGATAGCGGGAAAGAGTTCTACAGTTTTCTGGACTACATGTTCATCAATCCGGACCGGGATACCGACTCACAGCGGCTTGCCAGCGAGTTTCTTTCCCGGGCAGGATTCACAGGCATTGACTATCCGGCGGAGTATTCGACCGGCGGCCGGACTGACAGCGCGCGGAACTATGTCATTTTCAATGAGAATGACCTGAAGATAACTGCACATGAACGTTTCCGTTTCATAGGAGAGAAAGGGGCTTCCAACCTTGACCGGTTTGAGGGGGCCTGTTTGCGTCTGGAGAACCTTGCAGTTGCCCGCGAAATGGAGAAGTCTGGCAAGGACGCCGGAACAATAAAAATGGCGACAGGTTGGGAACGCGGAGCTGACAGCAAGTGGCGCTATGAGACACCGGATTTCGAATACCATCCGGCCGGAAATCTGGGCTACTCACGCTTGCTGGAAAAACAGTCCTGGTACGGGGAGTTTGAAAATCTTCTTGACCGGCAGATGGAGGGCAAAGTACTCTCTGAAGCAGAGTGGAAACGATTTACGGAACTGACGGAACTGGCAGCCGGACTGAAGGAACAGGATGCAGTGCGTGAACGGATTTATCTGGATGACTATGTGGAGGACGATGAACTGTTCCATGCCTATCCCGAAATGAAACAAACCCGGTTGGAGTTTGTAGACCTGCCGTCGGCTGACTACGGCGGAACCTATCTTTATTCGGATAACAGAATCGTGATAAACATCTCCCGGACAGATGATGTAAAGTCCGTCCTGACACATGAGATACAACATGCCATACAACGCATGGAGGGATTTGCGAGGGGAAGCAGCCCGGAAGAATTTAAAAATACGGCAGAGGATGTGATTCTGGATATCGTACAGGCCACTGACGGAAGAATTTTAGAAGGGGGTGGTTTCGACAACACCCCCCGAAAGGTATATTCGCCGCGCTTGGCCGGGAAGTACCCCTATGGGACAATACTGAGGCATTATGACTACCCTCTCAGCCTCGTGGCTGAAAAATACGGCTATGAGAACATCTTCGACCTGGTGAATGATATTGACCGGTTTGAAAGCAGCATACAGAAATACCGTTCTACAGCCGGGGAAGTGGAAGCGCGCAATGTGCAGGCCAGAATGAATTTTACTTCCGACCAAAGACGGAACACGCTTGCCGTTTCCACCGAGGATATTGCCCGCAGCGAACAGATATTCCTTTCAAGGGAGGCCCGGATGGACGAACTCGCACGACATGCGTCTTTTCTGGCCGGGAAACAGCATATTCCTGTGGAAGTGATCCGTCGTGCCGATGAGGTAAAGCTCTCCTGACGTGCGCGGCCTGCTTTCCTGCGGAAAAGACATCCGGGGCTGGTATGACATTCCCTCGCAGCATATCTGCCTGTATCTTCCGCACGCCCGGGGAAAAGCGGATATCGAACGTACCCTGCTGCATGAAGGCGTAGCGCATTATGGTCTGCGCAGGCTTGTCGGGGACGGGCATATGGATGCGTTCCTGGACGAAGTTTTTGCCGGCTGCGGGGAAAAGCTGCGCGGTGAAATTACCCGCCTGGCCGGGACGGAAAAATTGGACATACGGGTTGCCACTGAAGAGTATCTGGCGCATATGGCCGAGAATGGTACCGATCTGTCCGTTTGGGAAAGGATCAGCCTGGCTTTCAGGAATCTTCTGCGGAAACTGGGATTCAATATCGAGGTTGACACGAAAGAGCTCAGAAGTATACTCCATGCCAGTGGGCAGAACCTGAGAAAAGCGGAAACGGCAGCCGTACCTGAAAAAATCCGGATATCCGGAGGCGAGCTTATACTGGGTTCCGAATATGACAGCGCCCGTATCAGGAAAAGAGGTTCGGAAGCGGACGTAACACCGGTACTGGAGAAGATGAGAGAGGCGGGTGTCAAGCCGGCTTCCCTTACTCCGGAACAATGGAGAATGCTTTTTAGCGGCAGATCCTTGCAACTGAACGATGGCAGGATGCTTATGGTTGTCAAGGAACCTTCGGGCTATGGAGTAAAGCTCACCGAGGTGGCAGCTTTAAAGAGGAAAGTTACAGAAATGGAATTATAACGGAAATGAATTACAATATGGAAACGGATAGACACAAGTTTCTTGATAAAACTGAACCGGAGAATGAACCGGCAGGGATATGTAGTTTTTCCTGGGGGAACCGGGAACTCAGGATCTTTGGTGAACAAATGACCTTACAAGTCAACGGTATTTCCCATGATATGACTTCTGTGTTGGATGAACTTCGTGATATCGGGGCAAAACCGGAGAAGGCAAGTCCTGCCAGATGGATATCACTTCTGCGGGGAAAGCCGACTAACCTGCCGGGGTACGACAGACCGCTTATGATAGTCAAAACCCCGTCCGGTTATACGGTCAAATGTTTGGAAACCACGAGTTGCAGGGATGATAAATCGTTACAGATGGATTTATAGTAGAATAAGTAAGTTATATATCAAGTGTTAAAGTAAAATATGTATTAAAGTAAATTATTATAGTAACATGGAGAATTATGTCATTTATATCAAGCTGTTTATATTGGCGGCGGCTTCACTGATAACAGGAGTTTCCACTATAAGTCGCAAATGGTATATCAATTTCTTTGTTTTTTTGCTTTGCATAATTGTTGAAACCTGCCTGGCATATCTGTTCTTTCCGGCATATGTGTTTTATCCGGCATGTGCTTCCCTGGTCATATTTGTCCTGTCATGGCTATGGGAACGGGGCAAACCGAAAAGCCCCGGAGAGAACAATAACCCGATCAGACTTCCCGTACAATCGGGAATATCGAAAAACTACCTGGAATTTTATTATTACTATTCCAATTTCCTGATTTATGGCGGAGCAGGTTCGGGAAAGACCAAGAGTATAGGCAAGTGGTTGTTGGAGGAATATATCCGTTTGGGGTTTGCCGGCTTCATATACGACTTCAAGGATATCGATTATACCCGGACCGCCTATAATCTGATAGAGAAGCATGGTTATCCGCACAAGTTTTATTATGTCAGTTTTGACAGGCCCGAGCGTTCATACCGTTTCAATCCGCTGAAGGTTGTAAAGGACCGTACCGAACTGCTGCAGCTCATGGAGGATATCCTGCTTGCGCTGCTTCCCAAGAAAGAACAGCAGAATGAATGGGTGGCCGGTGGGCTGGGTATTCTGCGTGGAGTGGCTTTCAGGTTCTGGGACGAGTTCCCCGAATACTGTACGCTGCCGCATATCATGGCGTTCATCATGACGGCTTCTTCCCGGCAGCTATCCATGTTTCTTCAGCAGAATCTTGTTTCGGAAATGATGGCTGGTGCTTATCTAAAGGCTGAAGGTTCCGAGAAGACACAGGCTTCCTATCTTTCCACCCTGTGTAATAATCTGGCAACCATATCACAAAACGAGGAGATTGCCTATATCCTTTCGGGGGGGGATGATTTTTGATTTCAACCTGATCGATCCGGAAAATCCCAAACTGTTTGCCATCAGTAACAGTTTCTCCAAGAACTCGGTCTATGCACCTGTTATAGGCATGCTCATGAGTATATCGGCCAGACAGTTCACCATGCAGAACAAGGTTCCGTTCGTGTATGTCCTGGACGAAATGACAACGGTGAACATCAAGAACTTTGAAACGCTGCCTTCAGTATTGCGTGAATACCTGTGCGCTTTCATCCTGCTGACACAGTCCGGTTCCAAGCTGGAGAACCTGTATGGCAAACTCGACAGGGCATCGGTGGAAGCCAACTTTGGAAATCTCTTTCTCGGACGTACCAAAGATGTGGAGGCATTGAAATATTACCCGTCGATATTTGGTAAGGAGGAAAAGGAGCGGAAATCCAGAAGTACCGGGAAAAGTGGCGGTGGCACGAACAGGAGCGTGACTGTATCCTCACAGAAAGAGGACATCTATCAAGGACGTGATTTTGCGGATCTGGAACCGGGAGAGTTTATCGGTTCGGCCACCCGTGCCAATGTAGACTATTTCAAGGTGAAGTTGAAGGAGTTCAACCAGAAGAATGAGAAACCTCTGCCGGATGTCAGGGTATTGGAACCTGAAGAAATCAGCAGGAATTTTGCAAGAATACTTGATGAAGTCCGTGAACTGTTTCCCTGTGAATAGTGATAACGGCATATAAGATTGATGGGAACGGTCGCTTACCTCTCCCCTTCCGGTAAGCAGATCCGTTCCCATTTTCTTCAATTCCCGGATGATGGCTTTCTTTGGATTCACTACGAACCTGTAGAGACGGAAAGTGTTTGTGTACAGGCGTCTTTCCTCTTTGAGCTCTCCATGCAGTACTTCCTGCTTAAGCTGTGAGACTGCCTGATTCTTTAGTTCGTTCCGCAGCTGCCAGTTCTCGGAATATTTTCTCAGGCTTTCATCCTGTGAGTGGTAATAAGGAAAATAATCGTACTGCCGGTTAAAGCATGATACACACCGCGTGGACCATTGGGAACGGTCAAAACCGACAATCACCTCCTTTCCGTCAAGTATCTGCCTGTTCCCCCTGCTTTTGGAAAGGGGGGAAAGGGATACGGTCTGTGTCTTGTCCATGCGGGAGACGATAATATGCACATGCAGCTGCAGTCCCGGTTTCCTGTCACCGGTTTTTGCCCTGCCGGCTTCCACCTCGGGATCATCGCCTTTATAATGGCGTTCTGTTTCCACACGTCCATACCATACCAGATCATCACCGGACTTGATTTTCTCCCGGTAAAAGTTCCGGGCATATTCGTCCATGCATCCGCGGGAGAATTTTTTCAGCTCGGCCAGTACCTCTTCCTGCTCACCGGCGGTCAGTTCCGAGAATTTCCCGACTTTCTTTCCGGTCACCTTTTCTATGAGATGCTTCTGCTCCTCACCACTCGGATTGATGGAAAGCATATAGAACTTATCATCATTTCTTTTCAGGGTTCTGTGGTTATTGTCTATATGATGCATGACAGTTCGGGGTGTGACAAAGTCTTTTTTGTTGTGAAAAAAAATTATCATAGTAAGGACGTACATCCTGTGACTCCTTGCTGAGATATTCCACCAATTGCGTACATTTTCCCCCTTGTTATCCGATACTCCCGGGTATTGACAGGCCGGTGCACTTTACAGTACATATTCCTCGTCAATCTTCTTGATGAGCAGCTGCAAGGTATTAATGGGTATCTTGACCTCATCGCTGAACTTTACCTTCACAAACCTGTCGGGGTTGAGCTGGTATTTGACAAGTTCGGCCAGACGTTTGAGTTTGTCCGCGTACCCGGCATTATCATCGGACACCGCCTTTTCGTTTTCAGAAACCTGTTGTTGGAACTGGCGGTTCTTCTCCTTGAGATCACGCAGCTCATTCATCAGACGGGCATAATCGGGAACATCCTGAAGGCTACCACTCATATTGGACATCTTTTCAAGAATAGGCTTGAATATATCCGTTCCTGAGACTTTACTATTTTGACAAGATCCTCAATCCGTTTCTCCACCAATGCTGTCGGATTCTTGGAAGCATAGCGCGGATTATATCCGGTAATTTCAAAAAAATCATCCTGTCAATACAGGTTGGGGGTATCACCGCCCTGAAAGATTTCCAGGCGTTTTTTTAGCGCTTGGAGAAATCGGATCAATTGGTAGAGTTTTCTTTGTTTGTATACATTTTGTCACTGATTAAGTTTCTGAGACAAAGGTAGATATAAGACTTGTTGGATGTCAAAGCGCTACACCTACTCAATCAGGATAATATATTATAATATACTGAAAATTAGTAAAATGCCAATGTCGTTTACAAGAAGTTTACTGAAAGTTGATTTGGTACAATTATTTTAAAATCAGCACCATAAATTCCTTTTTGTTTTTACGTTTGTATATGATGAAATAAATGGTGTCTATATATAATTGTTATTCATCAACGCTTTGCGTCGATTAAGGTTCTCAAGTGTGCGGGAACTCCTCTGTCTCTTCCCTTATCAGAATTCACTAAGGGACTTTCAGCCCCTTAGCCCTGAAGCCACAAAGCCTCGGAAGCACTTCTGAACAGTCGTACAATCCGAAGGCCCCACCCATGAAAGAAAGTGACAAATAGAAAATGGCAGTAAATGCATGGAAACGGATGGAAATAGCGTGTGAACTCCCCTTGAAAGGAAGACGATACAATTATTAGCAGAAGCAAAAAGTAAAAGTTAACATTACTGATAAAGAGCTGTGTGTAATTTGGACAAACAGAGAAAAATCATTACCTTTGATATGTGATAATAAAGGAAATAACACGTTATGAATGAAGAAATTAGAAACATTTTAGCAGGAGTTTGGAACAAAAGACGTCGAAGATACGTAAACTTCTTCTGCTCGGCCCCACCCACCGGGAAATAGCAGAGAACGTTACTCGTGGAAATCGTGGATTCGTGTGGAATGTATATAAGAAATAAGGGATGAAAGTTGCTACCTGCAGCTCGGACTTCCGTAGTTACTGTACCGGATTTGGATTATTCTTTCAGAAGAAAATTCAGTGTCGAGATGAGGCATACAACTGCACACGTGAACGGCTCGTTCACGAATTGAGAAGGCGGGCATCGAAGTGA
>VOFK01003643.1_pt1 | contig 13856 bp, 9 predicted proteins | sample 5384121 | NCBI WGS metagenome assembly VOFK01 (sample SAMN12384730, study PRJNA508395) | human gut metagenome | isolation source: healthy gut J | host: Homo sapiens | reverse complement strand
AAACGTGTAGAATTTCACTCTTCGCTCACGAAACTGAGCGGCGGCGAAAAGCCGAAATGATCTTTAAAAAATTTATCGACGACCGATAAGAGCGGGCACTAAGAAGTCTGCAGTGAAAGCTGCAAATTTAAATGCTCGATCTTATTGGAGATGAAGGAGTAGAAAATACTCCGTCAAACACCAAGCAAGAGTAATTCGAGCGACAACACAGATTAAACAATAGAGTTTGATCCTGGCTCAGATTGAACGCTGGCGGAACGCTTTACACATGCAAGTCGAACGGTAACGTGGGGAGGAGCTTTCTCACCCGACGATGGCGAACGGGTGAAGTAATACATCGGAACGTGTCCGCTCGTGGGGGGACAACCAGCCGAAAGGTTGGCTAATACCCCGCATGAGTTCTACGTTGGAAGAAAGCAGGGGAAAGGGCCTCTCGCGAGCGGAGCGGCCGATGATGATTAGCCTGTTGGTGAGGTAACGGCTCACCAAAGCAACGATCAGTAGCTGGTCTGAGAGGACGACCAACCCACACTGACCGAGACACACGGCCCAGACTCCTACGGGGAGGCGGCAGTGGGGAATTTGGGACAATGGGCGCAAGCCTGATCCAGCTGGTGTGGGATGAAGATGGGTTGTAAACCACTTTTTGTAGAGAACGAAAAGACATCTTCGAATAAAAGGGATGTTGCTGACGGTACTCTAAGAATAAGCACCGGCTAACTTACGTGCCAGCCGCGGTAATACGTGGTGCGAGCGTTAATCGGAATTACTGGGCGTAAAGGGTGCGCAGGCGGTTGAGTAAGACAGATGTGAAATCCCCGAGCTTTTAACTCGGGAATGGCATAAGTGACTGCTCGACTAGAGTGTGTCAGAGGGAGGTGGAATTCACGTGTAGCAGTGAAATGCGTAGATATGTGAAGAACACCGATGGCGAAGCGCTCTCCTTTGACATAACCGACGCTCAGGCACGAAAGCGTGGGGAGCAAACAGGATTAGATACCCCTGGAGAAATCCACGCCCTAAACGATGTTAACTAGTTGTTGGGATGTAATAATCTCTCAGTAACGCGCCTAACGCGAGAAGCTTAACCGCCTTAGAAGCACGGTCGCGCATTAAAACCTCAAAGCGAATTGACGGGGACCCGCACCAAGCGGTGGATGATGTGGATTAATCCGATGCAACGAAAACCTACCTACCCCTGACATGTCAGGAAGCTCTTGTAATGAGAGCGTGCCCGCAAGGGAGCTGAACAATAGTGCTGCATGGTTGCCGCCGCTCGTGTCGTGAGATGTTGGGTTAAGTCCCGCAACGAGCGCAACCCTTGTCACTAGTTGCTACGAAAGGGCACTCTAGTGAGACTGCCGGTGACAAACCGGAGGTGAAAGGTGGGGATGACGTCAAGTCCTCATGGCTCCTTATGGGTAGGGCTTCACACACACGTCATAAGCCAATGGTCGGAATAGAGGGCGGCCGAGCCGTGAGGCGGAGCCAATCCCAGAAAAACCGATCAGTCCGATTGCAGTCTGCAACCTCGACCTGCATGAAGTCGGAAATCGCAGTAATCGCGGATCAGCATGCCGCAGAATACGTTCCCGGGTCTTGTACACACCGCCCGTCAAACAATGGGGAGTGGTGTTTACCAGAAGTCGTTAGCCCAACCGCAAGTGAGGGCGGCGACCACGCAGGAGCACCGTGACTAATGTTAAGTCGTAACAAGGTAGCCGTACCGGAAGGTGCGGCTGATCACCTCCTTCAAGTAAAAGCAGTAGAGCCTAGAAGTTCTGAGTGTCCGCTCTTATCGGAAGTCGATAGAAATTTAAGGACATAAATAGTTCTTTTTTAACAATTCGGAATAATCAATCTAACGTTTAAGCTGATTTTGATGAGAGTCAGCGAGAACGGAATGATAAGAAATTTTGAAAAGAGAAACTTTGAGATTTCTAAAAAGAAAATAAAAGAAAACGGCTGAGAACGAGAGTTAACTTGTTTACCCGGCCGGGCAATAGGCGGCAGGGTTATAGGATCAAGTGACTAAGGCGCATGTGGCGGATGCCTTGGCGATCACAGGCGAAGAAAGACGCGGTGTAGCCTCGCGAAAAGCTGGGGGAGCTGGCAAACGAGCTTTTGATCCGCAGATATCTGAATGGGGGAACCCACACCGCAAGGTGTATCCGTAGCTCAATACATAGGTTACGGAGGCGAACGAGGAGAACTGAAACATCTAAGTATCCTCAGGAAAAGAAATCAACCGAGATTCCGGCAGTAGCGGCGAGCGAACCCGGAGGAGCCTAGCTTTTGATAGTACGAACTTTAGCCGAAAGGTCCTGGAAAGGCCTGCTATAGTGGGTGATAGCCCCGTAGGCGAAAGAGTTCGTACGGTACTAAGGAAGCGAGAAGTAGAGCGGGACACGTGGAATCCTGTTCGAAGATGGGGGACCATCCTCCCAAGGCTAAATACCCTGTGATCGACCGATAGTGAACCAGTACCGTGAGGGAAAGGCGACAAGAACCCCGGGAGGGGAGTGAAATAGAACCTGAAACCGCATGCATACAAACAGTAGGAGCCTCGTCAGAGGTGACTGCGTACCTTTTGCATAATGGGTCAGCGACTTACATTCTGTGGCGAGCTTAACCGAAGAGACGGAGGCGTAGGGAAAGCGAGTTCGAAATGAGCGTCCAGTCGCAGGGTGTAGACCCGAAACCAGATGAGCTATCCATGGCCAGGTTGAAGGTGTGGTAACACACACTGGAGGACCGAACCGACTAGTGTTGCAAAATTAGCGGATGAGCTGTGGATAGGGGTGAAAGGCCAAACAAATCTGGAGATAGCTGGTTCTCCCCGAAAACTATTGAGGTAGTGCCTCGTGTGTCGCTCCAGGGGTAGAGCACTGTTTTTGGCTAGGGGACATGGAGTCTTACCAAACCAAGGCAAACCCGAATACCCAAGCGTGAGCACGGGAGACAGAGCACCGGGTGCTAACGTCCGGACTCAAAAGGGAAACAACCCAGACCGCCGGCTAAGGTCCCCAATAACAGCTAAGGGAAAACGAAGTGGAAAGGCCGTGACAACCAGGAAGTTGGCTTAGAAGCAGCCATCCTTCAAAAAAAAGCGTAATAGCTCACTGGTCGAGTCCTTCTGCGCGGAAGATGTAACGGGGTTGCTGTTAACCGGAAGCCGCGGATGCACTGATTATTCAGTGCGTGGTAGGGGAGCGTTCTGTAAGTCTGCGAAGGCGGTTCGAGAGGACTGCTGGGAGATATCAGAAGTGCGAATGCTGACATGAGTAACGTTAAAAAGCAGGTGAAAAGCCTGCCGCCGTAAGCCCAAGATTCCTGCTCTACGTTCATCGGAGCAGGGTGAGTCGGCTCCTAAGGTCAGGCCGAAAGGCGTAGCCGATGGGAATCAGGTTAATATTCCTGAACCTGCGTCAGATGCGATGGGGGGACGGAGCATGGAAGATCATCCGGGTGTTGGAAGTCCCGGTTGTTTAGCGTAGGAGGTCTGCAGGCAAATCCGCAGACGCATCTCCAAGGCGAAAAGTCACGTGCCGCCACGGCGGCGAAGTGATCGGAAGTGCTTCCAAGAAAAAAAGCCTCTAAGCACCAGTCTGACGCGGACCGTACCGCAAACCGACACTGGTGGGCGAGCTGAATATGCTCAGGCGCTTGAGAGAACTCGGGAGAAGGAACTCGGCAAATTGACACCGTAACTTCGGAAGAAGGTGTGCCGTAGTAGCGTGAGAGGAGAGACACCTTGAGCGTGAATCGGTCTCAGAGAATAGGTGGCTGCGACTGTTTATTAAAAACACAGCACTCTGCAAAGTCGAAAGACGACGTATAGGGTGTGATGCCTGCCCGGTGCTGGAAGATTAATTGATGGGGTGAGAGCCCTTGATCGAAGTCCCAGTAAACGGCGGCCGTAACTATAACGGTCCTAAGGTAGCGAAATTCCTTGTCGGGTAAGTTCCGACCTGCACGAATGGCATAACGATGGCCACACTGTCTCCTCCCCCCCGAGACTCAGTGAAGTTGAAATGTTTGTGATGATGCAATCTACCCGCGGCTGAGACGGAAAGACCCCATGAACCTTTACTGCAGCTTTGCATTGAACTGTGAACCGATTTGTGTAGGATAGGTGGGAGGCAGAGAAGAGGCCACGCCAGTGGTCTTGGAGCCGACAACGAAATACCACCCTGATTTGTTTGCGGTTCTAACCACGGACAGTGATCCTGTCTTGGGACCGTGCATGGTAGGCAGTTTGACTGGGGCGGTCTCCTCCTAAAGGGTAACGGAGGAGTACGAAGGTACGCTAGGTACGGTCGGAAATCGTGCTGATAGTGCAATGGCAAAAGCGTGCTTGACTGCGAGAGCAACAACTCGAGCAGATGCGAAAGCAGGTCATAGTGATCCGGTGGCTCTGAATGGAAGGGCCATCGCTCAACGGATAAAAGGTACTCTGGGGATAACAGGCTGATACCGCCCAAGAGTTCATATCGACGGCGGTGTTTGGCACCTCGATGTCGGCTCATCTCATCCTGGGGCTGTAGTCGGTCCCAAGGGTATGGCTGTTCGCCATTTAAAGAGGTACGTGAGCTGGGTTTAAAACGTCGTGAGACAGTTTGGTCCCTATCTGCCGTGGGCGTTGGAAGATTGACGGGGGCTGCTCCTAGTACGAGAGGACCGGAGTGGACGCACCTCTGGTGTACCGGTTGTCACGCCAGTGGCATTGCCGGGTAGCTAAGTGCGGAAGAGATAACCGCTGAAAGCATCTAAGCGGGAAACTTGCCTGAAGATGAGTCTTCCCGGAGGTAAAACCTCCCTCAAGAGTCGTCCGAGACCAGGACGTCGATAGGTCAGGTGTGTAAGCGCTGTGAGGCGTTGAGCTAACTGATACTAATTGCTCGTGAGGCTTGATCCTATAACCGTGTTGCTTGTGACCGGTGTGCGATGTAGGTTAGAAGCGAAGAGAGAGATCAAAGAGACTCGAAGTAAAGAGAGTCACTCAAATAGAAGAGATTATTCCGAATTGACCAGTTTTAAGCCCGGAGGCCATAGCAGGGTGGAACCACTCCTTCCCATCCCGAACAGGACAGTGAAACGCCTCCACGCCGATGATAGTGAGTTGTATTTCTTGCGAAAGTAGGTAGTCTCCGGGCTCGCCATTAAAAGACAAACCTCTTGGACTTAAACGTTCAAGAGGTTTGTTTTATCTGCTATTCAAAAACTGAATTCTGCTTTGCCCCCCCCACCTCCCTTCATGTTGGAAACCGACGAGATTTCTAAAGAATTCGCTATGCGCTAAAGCCCAAAGGTAGATTGAGTGAGAGTTCGACTGCCCCCCGGCTAACAACACTTCTCACCTTACTGTTAAACTGCCATTTGTTTCCTTGCTCACTCTTAACAAAAAATCTTGTCTATATGAAACATAACTTTGCTCATACTACTGAGGCCAGTTACGGCAAAGTTGCGTACAACACACGAGAGGGTTTTGGCTTGCGTCACTTCTTCTAAAAAAGCGTCTTGTGATAAGTAATTTATCATTCTTCTTGGTTATAAGCTTTGCACTTATGCATAACAGTGGCGGAACTAAAGTGAGCTTTAACTGGGTCCGCCTTTCTTCTGTTTCTATATGAGGAGCAAAGAATTCGTTTTATCTTTGAGACACATGTTCGGGATCCTCAATTTTTGTGCTATACAAGCTCATTATCAAGAGGAACTCCCAATGGAATGATTTCTCTCAAGTATGCGAACGGTCTTCGCAATGGTGCGAACTCCGATACTCACAGGTGCAAACAGCTCACTGAACACGGTGAGGAACGCTGCATCAAATTAAGAGAAGTAGCTGGATTCTCAGCGGTGCGAACGATATTTCAAATCGTTGGGCCTCGTAAGATTTTACATTGCCTATTAGGCAAATGAATTTGCAAATTGACTTTTATTTTCCATGGGTCAAATTAACGTGGAATAAGCTGTAACGGAGGCTTGCCGAGGTTACAGCATTATGCCGCGTAAGTAATTTGACGCCTAAATTCAATTAATTACGCTTTTTATAAGGCCCTTAAGCAAATCTGTGCTTAAGGGCCTTATAAACCAAAGGCGGATGTTTCTTTCCGACTACTCTTTCAGAACAGCACCGTATTCTTTCATCTGCCTAACAGAAGCCCCATTAAGCTCTACTCTGTGTGACACACTAACGAGGCGGTCAAGAATGGCGTCTGAGTAGGTTGTGTCGTTAATGTATTCACTCCATTTGTTTACGGGTAAAACGCTAGTAACGATTGTGCTTGCATACATGTACCTTTCGTTTATGATTTCCAGCAGATCCTGACGTGATCGGGCATCAAGCTGGCCGATTCCCCAATCGTCCAGCACAAGAAGATCAATGGTTTTCATCTCCTTGAGCTTCTTGAAGTAGGTTTCAACAATTTGGTGTGATGCCGCCATTTGGTTCAGCAGCAAGGGTACTCTTACAACCCTTGCTGTTCTGCCTTTTATGCAAGCCTGATTCACTAGGGCACAAGCTAAGAGGTTTTCCCACATCCGGCAGCGCCTGTGATGATAATGTTCTGGTGCTCTTCCATCCATCTCATCGTAAGCAATGCGTCGATTTTGTTTTTGTCCAAGCCACGCTCAATGCTGAAGTCAATTGTGTCGGGCCGCGCATTTGGAAGACAAATTTTGGCCTCTTTCAGCCGCCTCGCCAACGCGTTGGAGTCTCGTCTCTGCACCTCGTTTTCCATGATTTCATAGATGCAATCCAGAGCGGACATTCCGCATTCATCGGGATCCGACAGGATAGAAGTAAGCCTTTCGTAGGCGGCTCTCATTCGTAATCGATAGAAGAGAGTTTTTAAGTGATTCAGTTTGTCCTCAGCAGTAATTATTGCGGATGTTTTCATGGCTAATGGTCCTGTAGTTAAGATCTGTTGCGTTTTCGGTGAGCCCTAAGAGCGTCTCTTTCTGACGCATCTTTGCCCACTCTTTGATGTATTCGTAATTTAGGTACCGACGTTCGTAAGCAGCCTGCAGTGCTTCTCTGGCAATTGCTATGGGACACTCCCTCAAGAGCAGTTTTAAGCAAAAGCAGAAGCGTCGTGCATTCAAAGTGTCGACTTTCCATTTCGCGGTGAGTACGTTGCTAACCGTCTCTCGGTCATAGCCGCATTTGACAAGCTCTTCTACCCATTGTTCTTTGGTTAAGCGCTGTCGTTTCTCCTTCGGAGTTAAGTGTTCCGGAAGAATGTGTGTTTTTTTCGCCGGTGATTTCTAAGTAGCGCTTGTGTTGCGCTATGCAGCTTCCTGTCTCTTTGTCATAAATCAAGACTCGTTCTTCCGTCTTTAACACCGTTACGGTCATTCCCACATAAATGACCGGAACGCTGTAGCGATGTCCTCCGTCTTCGCCGAGCCGTATGCAATGACCTTTATCGACTTTCAAATATCTCCAGTTTCCGATTTCATAGGGAAGAATCGGCAGGTTCTTGAGCTTCTGCCTTTCATGAGTGTTGAACTCAAGTTCTCTGTTGCTTTGAAGGTTCTTTGTGAAGGGACGCTTGTTAAATATGTCCCTATGCTCAGCAATTTGTTGGTTCAGGTCCTCCAAGTTGCTGGCACGTATAGGTCCATTGAGTCTTAGGGAAGCAAGGACGCGTCGATAGGTATGTGTGACGCTGTTTTCTACCCGATTTTTCCCTTTAGGGGTTCCCGGTCGGCAAGCAAATGAGCTGATACCGTAATAATTGCACAGCGATTGAAGGATAGGACTGTAGTCAATTTTGTCCTTGCCGTGTGTGACTACCAAGCTTTTAGCGTTGTCTACGATCAACGTTTTCGGAGCGCCGCCGAAGAACTCGAGTGCTTTGACAATCCCGCCCATCCAAGAAATCTGCTTCTCGTTTTCAAAAGCGCATATGTATATTTTCTGACTGAATGTCAGAGTTGCCAGAAATAGCCTACTTGTGCGCTTTTTACCTCTTCTATCAATCCAGGTAACTGAGTCTCCTGCAAAGTCGACTTCGAGCGACTCGCCGGGGATTCGTTCTAAATTGGTATAAATCTGAGTCGGTGTTTTTTCTTTGATCAGCTTTTCCAGCCGGCGACAAAATGTCGCATAAGAGCAAGCAGTTTCGGGGTCCTCAGACTTGTAGTGTTCATACAAAAGCTGCCTGGTTGCATATTTAACGTTCGTGAGTTTTCCAAGGATCTCCTCTGCATTGAAGTCTCTGTACTCACGTTTTATTGGAACTCGTACGGTCTCTTCCAACTCCTGTTCCTGGCATTCAGACGCCTGAGCCAATGTCAGGTTCGACTGTTTAATGCGATTAGCGTACTTGCTAACCGTTGACTTGGATATGCCTAATGCCTTTGAGACTTCAGAGTACGAACAGCCTTCATTAAGTTTGGCTGCTATATCTTTAATCGTTGCCATCGTGGATTCTTTCATAGGGGTCCTTTTAAATAAAAAGACCCAAAAGTTACAATCCAACGATTAAAAAATGGTTATATGCTAACTGTTCGCACCAGTGAGAACACCGTAATTACATCTTTTCGGTTAATCAGTGAACGACAAGATTTTTCAAGCGTTCGCACCGGTGAGAACACCGTTCGCGCGCGTGCGAGAATTCACTGCAGCTGAATCCTCCTCCTTGTTTTTTCGACGAAGTCCAGCGTGTTCCTGAAATTTTTAGGGCTCTAAAATTATCGTTGATTCAAGATCGGATAAGGGCTTGTATTGGTTGAGCGGTTCGCAAAAACTATCTTTAATGTCGCAGGTGTCGGATGCTTTGCCGGGCAGACTAATGAATTTCGAATTGTGGCCTTTTTCCATTTATGAAATTGCAGGAAAGGTCCTGGAACAGAAGCCTTATCTTCCTAGCTTTTCTCTTTCATCCAGTCTCCCCATTCTTGCTCCCGAAGATACCTGGAACGCCGTTTTCCAAGGATTTTGGCCGGAGTTAAAGAAAGCGACCGAAACGGAGAGAAGTTGGTTTTTTAGATCATTAGTAGACTTGTACCTTTCAAGGGACGTCCGAAGCTTATCCGGCATAGGGAAGTTTGATGAATTCGAAAAATTTCTAATCACTATTGCCAGACGAGTGGGCCAGGAACTCAGGCTTCAAGGAGATAGCCAAGGAAGTTGGAGTATCTCAGCCGACGGTTATTAAAAGGTGGTTATCAATAGCCGAAGCTTCCGGCATTATTCACTTCACTTCGTCCGTATGCTCACAACATCTTTGGAAAGCAGTTAGTGAAAAAGCCCCAAGCTCTACTTCACTGATACCGGGTTAGTTTGCCATCTTCTTAATCTTCAGAATGGTAAAGAGTTAAGTAGCTCTTACTTGGCCGGAAATATTTTTTGAGAATTTCGTCGTTAACGAAGTTAAAAAAGCTGGGCTCACAACGGGAAAGAGGCTAATTTTTACTTTTACCGGGACAACACCGGAATGGAAATTGACCTAATCATTCATGCCCATAGGGAAGTACAGCTGCGTGGAGATTAAATCCAAAACTTCCCCCGACACTTTATGATGCCAAATGGCTCAAAAAGCCGAGACCTTCTTCCGGATCTTGCTGAAAACGCATCTATTGTTTGTATGACTGAGAAAACCTATCCTTTTCGCCATCTATTGTTGCGCACAGTATCTGAGCAAATCTGACCGATATTTCCTTGTCCGCAAAGGCTTAGAGGATCCAAAATTCCGAAAATCTGCTCTGATCGCTTCGTCAGGAATCAATTGGTGACCGCTGCCCAACGAACAAATCTTCTTTCGCTAAGCGAGAAAACAAGAGCAACTCTTTCCAATTTTTCTACTGCATCCTGCTCACCATATCGGCGTGATGTAAGTTGGTCGAATGCTTCTTGTAATGCAGCATCTGAGCTTTTTCCTCGTGAGCCGTTTTAGCTCTCGAAACAAAGTCTTGCGCCTACCTTAACCTCTAATCACTTCTTCCGTGAGAGTTGTGGCGTTCGACTTTCGAATCCAAAGGCCGGCCCCCAGCTAAATAAACTTGGATGAAAGCCCGCACAGTAGCTTCATCTGTAACGGGATAGTTTTGATAGTCAATTGCGGTAAAAAGTCGATTGAGCGTGAAATACTCAGGATCTCCATTTCTGAGGACTTGGACAATATCTCCTGCACCAACTTGACCTGCAACCTTACCCACCTTTCAAAAAGCAGCTCGGTGTAGAGCCAAAACCCATCGCTCGCTCTTCTAAGTTTGGATAGTCAAGAAAAAAACAGTGTTTCCCCATACTCAACAGCTTTTACTGGTTAAATAAAAGAATCACAATTCGACGAACTATAGAATAAATTTCAAAGACTGATCCTGCTTTCAGAAAATCCTAAAAATCCAATAGTTATGGCAATTTTTCTAACGAAAAATTGCCATTATTTTTGATTAATTGCTTGATTATATAGTTTAATTTAGTATAATATAAGACTATATTAAAATGATTTAAAGGCAAAAAAATGGCTGTTCCTGAAGAAGTCAAAAAGGTTCCGCGTCCGGTTAACACTACTGTCTATGACGCCGGCAGAGACGGACCGAAGCGATTCTTTGTTCGGGAACGGATTGGGTGTAAGTACATCAAAGGCCATAATCCGCAGCCCGTTTACGGGAAGGTTATTGGCTATATCTACGAAGGGAAGTTCATTCCTAAGGGGCTGGAATTGAGAACTGATAAGCCCGACAGTCTTTCCTTTGGCAGCGCTTGCCTTTGCTTATTCTGTCTGCCAAACCCTTAAGCAGGAACTCTTCGAGAGCTTCGAAATCAAAACTGCTCTTACCTTACTGACAATCGCTCTTTTGAGAGTTCTTAAACCCAGGGTTCCCAACAGCCGACTAAATTCTCTTTACGAACGCAGCTGGATATCGATGTTCATTCCCGGAATACAGCTGTCCGGTAATACGGTCTCAAAACTGCTCAACAATCTTGGGAAAGACGCCGAGAAAAGGAGACATTTCTTTGCACGACGCCTCAGTAACGTAAGCGGCTTTGAGCACATCGCGATTGACGGGACTCTCAAACAGGACAGCAGTATTGTCAACGATCTTTCCGGCTTCTCCTATAAGTCCCGTCTGAAAGGATGCCGCGATATCAGCGTGATCTATGCCTACGATATTGAAAGGATGGAGCCGCTCTGCGCTCAAGTCTTTCCCGGCCATTGCATCGATGCAAGCGCTTATCGGGAATTCATTCGCGAAAATAAAATCGAAAAGGGAATCATTGTTGCTGACAAGGGCTTTCCGTCTTCAAAGTTGGCCGATGAACTTAAGCAGCATCCGGGACTCCACTTCCTAACTCCGGTCCGACGCAACGATGTAAATATCGAAAAGCTGGAACTTCTCAAATTTGACGGAGTTCTGGCCGGCACGAAACAACAAGTTCTTTATGCCAAACGCAAAAGCGTTTCCGGAAGATTCTTTTACTCATTTAAAGACACCGGTTTAGAGAGCTCCGAGCAGAAAGACTACTTGAATCACAGGCTCAGACATAACGACTTTAATAATGAAAATTATCTGGGAAAGAAAGAAAAGTTCGGTCTCATTGTCTTTGAATCAGACCAAGATCTATCTCCAAAGAGCGCCTACCTTTGCTATCAGGACCGATGGCTGTTGGAACTCATGTTTAAAAATACAAATCTAATGAGCAGCTTGTAGATTCCAGAGTGCAGAGTGACTTCTCTGTTTGGGGCTCGGAGTTTGTCAATTTCTTAGCAACAGTCATTACTGCAAAGATGGTGAAAAAGGCCGATGAGAAGAAGTTATTGGACAAGTTCACTTATGGTGAACTCCTCGGTGAACTTGAGCACATTTGGAGAAAAACTGCTGCTAAAGGGCCGGTTCAATCTTCTGATCCTTATTGGGTGCATCCCTTCAAAGACGGAATGCAAATCCTAGAAGAGCTGGGATTATCCGAACCTATTGCAACCCTGGATGGGGAACCTAAGCCTAAAGGCAGGCCTAAAAGGAAACCTGTCTTTGTCGGTCCTAAGAGACCTAGAGGAAGGCCGAAAAAGACGGAAACCGACTAGCATATAGTACAAATAATTGAGAAACCTTTAATAAAAATAGATAGAATTTCTTACGTATTTCCACTTAACTATTACGAACACCCCCTTGAGAGACAAGGTAACTAATTAAAAATCTTGAGAAAAATTTTTCAGCCGTTTTGATTAATACGGGGGATGAAAAATGGATATGTTTCTTCGGAATTTTTTCTTCAAACAACTGGAGTATGTGCCTTCCTATTTTGGGGCTCGTAGGAATATGGGGTTTCTACCTATTGTAGTATTGTCGAGTTTGGTTGGTTTGGTATTACTTAGGTTTTGAAGATGCGTTACATACCGAAAATTCGTCAGTCCGATTTATTGCGATCAGCTTGCTTGTTTTTCTGGCTGTCGTTTTGTGGGATAATTGGTACTGAGTCCGTACTACAGCTGCCGATCAAATCAAGAATGCTGTGGAGTCAGGCGACACAACAAAGATGAGTAAGTTCATCGATTTTCCCAAAGTCAGACTAAACATCCAGCGCCAAATCAATAACCAAATTGATATCAAGCTGCAGGAATTCCAACAGATGCCCGTCAGCAGCCACAACCAGATAGACCTGTGTATTCTTTCCAGCTCGTTGACCGCCTTGTCCGCGACCTCATTACAGAAGAAGGGATTGCTGCATTGATCAGCGGAAAGAATAAATTGAGCAAATACGCTTCTCACGAAGAACACGGCCAACTGAAAGACGTCGTACCCCAGGTTAAGGATGATGAACCCTGTGATGTCGAGGTCGAAAAGAAATACGGCGACGATTTCAACCGCTTTTACGTGACTTTGACCGGTAAAGATGAACCGGAGGATAAGGTTCTCATTACGCTTTCGTGAAGGATTTTTCTTTGGCGCGTCACAAACGTTCTTTGCCGTTTGGCGCTTAATTTCAGAACTTGTCTGCACAAGATCATAGGCAGCAAGAATTAGCGGAAATCTGGCTTTTAGGGCATTTTTTGATTGCTTGACTATTGTCTTCAAACGCACCAAACTAACTTCACCTTGCTGATGTGAGACGCTAGGCTGGGAAAGTTTCCGTTTCCTTGTCTGTTCTGTTAGTTCTAAGCTATACCTTCGTGCAGAAAGTGCGTCCATGGTTTGATGAAGGCTCACCTGCCGGAATCTGAAATTTTCCAAAGGAAGTTAGAAATGCCGAGATTTGTTTTTGCTCACAGCTTTGTGTTCCGGCGGTTCCCGTCTGGGCGAAAGATATTTCCTGGAATTCATCGATGTTTACGCAATCATAGGCAATTACTGGTCGCATCACTGAATTGGGCCGAGAAGAAAAGACGGAACCGGTGTTTTTTACAAAACCTTCTGACGGCGGCTTGTGGTTTGTAGAGAGAGCAAGAGTGCGAACACACATATGCACGAGGAGCAGTTCACTGCCTTGAAGTTGAACTCGTTGTTGCTATCCGGCAAGAAACCGCGCCGGAAACGAGGCTTTGTGACTCCCGGAAGCCGAGGAAATGTTTTCGGTTACATGTGCCGCAGGTGTTATTTGAGTTCACACGCCGCAATTTCCAGACTGCCCGCGACGCGTCGGCCTTGGGAGCCAAATGCTTCTGGAGCGACTCGGCGCTCATCACTGAAATCGAAAGCAGAGCATCGCATGCCGACATGGTTCGACTCTTTGACAAGAGGCAATACGAACAACCAGATACTGTCCACTGAGCGTTTCTACAAATGACGTTTGCGAGACTGATTGCGAACTCAGAGCGACGGTGATATCCGGACCTTGGGAATTTTGAGGGGGCAGTGTGGAGCGGCGCCGATGGCATTCACCGGAATGAATCCGCGTTTCCGTACAA
>VOFK01001000.1_pt1 | contig 13862 bp, 24 predicted proteins | sample 5384121 | NCBI WGS metagenome assembly VOFK01 (sample SAMN12384730, study PRJNA508395) | human gut metagenome | isolation source: healthy gut J | host: Homo sapiens | reverse complement strand
ACACTTGTAGAAGAATCGATACCGAATATTTTGCAGTTCTCTTACAACATTTTACTTTTTCTTCTGTTGTTGATTCTTTCCTTGTTTTGAACAACGGCTCTCAATTTTTAGTATTTCCTCAGCTTTTAAATATAAATTTTTTCTTCTAATCTTTTAATCTTTTAATTTTTCTTTATCTTTTCTTTTTTTCTTAGTTACTTTTGACATAGTTGTACGACCTCGTTTTCCTCAACCATATTATAACCGTTTTCTTTTATATTTTTTAATCCAATTTTGTAACATTCCTTGACTTAATAATCCTCATCTATAGCAACAGAACATGCAGACTCATTATTAAGTAGGACCCTGTTAATAATCTGTTCCTTTTCATAAGAAGTAAATGTTCTATTTTTACTTTATCCTTAAAAACATCATAGCCATGTTTATCAATTAATCTTACTAAATATTCAATTACATTTTTCTAACATTATATTTTTTTTTGAAATATTACTTATTGCATTTCCATCTTTTCTTTCTTGATATATATTTATTTTGTCTTCATAACTTAATTTTGACATATAAAAAACCTCGTTTCTATTTTGTCCAAGAAACGGGGTTCATATCACTTAAAATTCTATTTTTTTATTTGGTTTATTAATTTTTCTATATTTTTCATGATCATCACTCGATATGACTCTTATATCATTATCAGCTAACAATTTTGCAGTAATTCCATTCTTATCAATCAGTCTTTTTACTAAATGTTCCATCATACCTTTTAGTTCCACATGATGGGCTCTTTTTTCTTTTAAAATAGCTACTTTACAATTATATAACTTGGCTATTCTGAGAGTTTCTGCAGCCCCTTTAAAAAGTAAAATGAAGTGTTATCTTCTCCTAAGTCGTTTATTACTTTTCATCACTAATACATTCTGAAGGGGTTTCTTGGAGTAGTCATTCCTCCAAGTGTTTCCGGACAAACTAAGATACAATTACCACTCTTTATTAAGGTATAAATATCTTCTTGAAAATTTGATTCACCTTTATAATTGCAATTATAACCTCCTAAACAAGCGCTAACTAATATTTTTGACATGTTATTTACTTGCTCCATTTGACCTTTTCTTAAATAACTTATTTGTTATCTTTTTCAAATTATTTTCACCAAATATTGTATGAAGTGTTTTACTCTTATAAATTACTATAAAGTATATTATAGCTCCTACTAAAGTATAGACAACTATAATTGGTAGATTTACTAGTCTATTACTTGATACTTCTGGGATAACAAATCTTAATAAGAATAATACTAGACCCATTATTACTGTAGCACATGTTATATTGAAAATTTCTTTTTACAGTAACTTCATAGTTAATTTTATATCTTTTATGTAAAACGTATAAACATATAATTAGAGATACTAAATAACCTATAATAGTAGCGCTTATATTACCATAGAATGGTGGTAATCCCATTTTATTGAAACTATTCATCAAAGAAACATTTAGAAGTAATTTTAGGGTTGCACCTACAAGTAAACTAATAAATACTGTTTTATAGTCTTTTAATGTTTGGATAATAGTTACTGCAGTTGTATATAAACTCATAAATAATGAAACGTAGATAAAATATGAAAAAACTGGCGCACCGAATTTTTTTTGGACCATAAAAAATCATCCAGACAGGTTTTTTGCTAACATACTTAGACCTACGGTCATTGGCATTGTAAATAGGAGAAGTATTTGGAAAGTTTGGTTTACTTTTTGTTAATGTCTTTCTGATTACCAACAACAAAACTTGCCGTTAATGTTGGGATAAGACTTACAATAATTCCTGTTGAAACGGAACTAATAATCATATTAAATTTAGATCCCCATGTCGAAATGACACTCATAATACTTTCAGCATCTTTTAGTGGAATAATTTGACATATCACCGATTGTTTTTTACTACTGTTGACATATCTATGAAGTCATACATGGACTTAAATATATCAATCATGATGAATGGCAAGGCATATATAAATATTTTCTTAACTATTGCCTTTATTTGTTATCTTAGGTTCTTTTTTTACCTTTAAGGGCTTTTCTTGTAATTCTTTTTTACTTTTATGGGTAATATCAAGTAAATAAAAGTACGAAATTAAGGCTCCTGCTGTTGCACCAAAGACAGCTATACCAACTGTTGTTTCAAGGGATAAGTGGAAAACTTTCATAGAAAGATAACTTCCCAATATGATTAGCGTTACTCTAACTACTTGTTCAATAACGTTGGAGATAGAACTTGGAGTTAAATATTTATGTCCTTCTAAATAGCCACGATAAATGCTTAGTATAGGAACAACTAAAATAGCCGTTGAAATAACTCTGATAACATAGGTTACTTGTTCAATGGTGTTACCGCCTTTTAAATCGCCTAAAATTAGGTGAGCTACTTCTGGTGCGAAAATGAATAATATTATGAAAGCAATTAATCCTAGTACAATTGATAATTGCTTTCCTATTTTAAAGGCCCTTTCTTTAGCATTATAATAACCCAATGTTTGATACTCACTAATTATTTTTACTAATTGCTAATGGTATTCCGGCAGATGATAGCGCTAGAATAGAGAATAAATAGTATAAGTTATAGCCGTAAAGAGCACCACCTTGTTCTTTTTAACTATTGCATGAAATGGTATTACATATACAATACCTAGAATTTTACTAACTACAATTCCTAATGTTGAAATAAAAAGCACCCTGGATAAAGTTATTTTTAGTAAGAACTTTTTTTGTGCTTTTCTTTTTTTGATTGTCTCGTTTTTTATTGCCTTTTTCATTAATGTAATCACTTCCCCTATTTTTGTATGTATTACAATAATATCATAAAAAAATTTTTTTGGTAAATGTAAATATTAATAATATATAAACCATAGCTGAAAAACAATAAACTTGTTCTTCACCATAAATTGATGAAGATACTTGATATTTAATCCCATAATTCACCTTTCAGTCTCTTCCAAAAATCGTTTTTATGGCTTCTTCTAAATCTTTTTCATCTTCTAAATCTTTTAACTTTCATAGCATCACCTATTACTATAATAAACTTTTTTTATCCACAAAAATTGTTGAAAAAAAAGAAATGTGACTTATTACATTTCTATTTAACTACAATATTAACTATCTTTCCTTTGATAATTATTACTTTAACTATTTCTTTTCCTGCTGTGTGATTTTTTACGTTTTCAGCAGTTAAGGCTTTTCCTTAATACTTTCTTCATCTTCATTAATATTTATTGTAATTGTAGCACGAACTTTTCCATTTACTTGAACAGCGATTTTTTTTCTTGATCTACTGTCTTTGCAATATCATATTTTGGCCAACTACTCTTACAAAATTGCCTCACCTAAAGCATATTTTTCATTTAACTCTTCAGTTATATGTGGCGCAATTGATTTAATAGTATTAAGAATGTTCTATAATCATCTTTTGTTATTTCTTCTTGTTCTTCAAATTTGTTTAGTAAAATCATTAGAGCTGATACTGCTGTATTAAATTTCATTGTATCTATATCTTCAGTAACTTTCTTGATAGTTTTATGAATTAGACTTTCTAATTTTTCGAATAACCATTTTTAGCAGTTACTTTTTCTCCAACTCTAACTACTCTATCAATAAATCTTTTACATCCATTAAGTCCTTGTTCACTCCAAGCAACTTCTTTTTCATAGTCACCAATAAACATTTCATATGTTCTTAAAGCATCTGCACCATATGAAGCTACCATATCATCAGGATTGACAACATTTCCTAGTGATTTTGACATCTTAACGCCGCCTTCTCCTAGAATCATACCATGACTTACTCTTGTTTCAAATGGTTCTTTATTTGGTACTAGTCCTATATTATATAAGAATTGATTCCAGAATCTAGCATATAGTAAATGTCTTGTTGCATGTTCCATACCACCATTATAGAAATCTAATTTACCCCAATATTTTAAGGCATCTTGACTTGCGAATTCTTTTATCATTATGAGCATCCATATATCTTAACCAATACCAAGATGATCCTGCCCAGTTTGGCATAGTATCAGTTTCTCTTTTTTAGCAGGTTTTTCCACAATGTGGACAAGTTGTATTTACCCAGTCAGTGATTGCGGCAAGTGGACTTTCACCATCATCTGTTGGTTCATAGTTTGTAACATCTGGAAGTCTAACTGGTAGATCTTCTTCTTTTACTGGAACCCAACCACAATCTTCACAATAAACTAGTGGAATTGGTTCGCCCCCAGAATCTTTGACGTGAGAATATCCAGTCTTGTAGTTTATAATTTACTTTTTCATGTCCTAAATTATTTTCTTCTAGGTATTCAATCATTTTCTTAATGGAATCTTTTTTTTTGTTAGTTAATCCATTTAATACTTCAGAATTTATCATTTTTACCGTCACCAGTATAAGCAGTAGGCTTTAATAAATTAGTGAATGTTGTAATGTGTAATTCGTCCATTACTTTTTTTCTTATTGTCTTTTTCATCTACCCATTCTACTTTGAAATTGTCTTTTTCATCATCATCTAAGTTTACCTCTTGAGTAGCATCACTAGTAAGTTTGAATAGAAGTCCTGTTGAATTAATCTCATATGCTTGTTTTTTATTATAGGCATAGTAGTGATGATTAATTGGGAATATTTCTCTAATAAATTCAAAATCAGTGTAACCTGTTTCTTCTTTTTATTTCTCTTATTGCGCAGTCTACGGCACTTTCATTTTCATGACGTGTACCACCTACGAATAGTCTTCCTCCTAAGTCACCCCAGTTTATTGTTAAGTATTTATCTTGTTTTTCATCATATAAAACTGCGACAATACTTTCTTTATGTTTTTTTTCATCTTCTTTTTACTTCTCCTGTTATTTGTTCGATTACAGGTACTATATCAATTCCAAATTTTTTAGCAAATTCATAGTCTCTTTTCATCATGAGCTGGTACTGCCATGATAGCTCCTGTTCCATAACTCATCATAACATAGTCTGAGATGTAGATTGAATTTCTTTATTAGTAATTGATTTATTCCAGTAAGACCTTTTATACATACACCTGTCTTATCTTTTATTTACTTGAGTTCTTTCAAATTCTGTTTTATTTTTAATCTTTTCACGATATGCTTCAATTTCATCAAAATTAGAAATCTTATTTTTACTCTTATCTATTATTGATGTTCTGGTGCGACAACCATGAAAAAAGTTACCCATATAGAGTATCTGGTCTTGTTGTGAATACTACTAAATCTTCGTCAGTTTCTTTTTACTTTGAAATTAACTTGCTCCTGTTGATTTACCTATCCAATTAATTTTGCGCTGTTTTTATTCTATCTTGAATTTAGTATCATCAAGTCCCTGTAATTAAGTCTTCTGCATAATCACTCATTCTAAGCATCCATTGTTCTTTTTCTCTTTGTTCTACTTCTGTTCCACAACGTTCACAAACACCACCTGATGAGTCTTCATTAGATAATCCCATCTTACACTTTGGACACCAGTTAATATTTTTCCTTTTGCCTTATAAGCCATTCCATGTTCAAAGAATTTTAAAAATTGCCATTGAGTCCATTTGTAATATTCTGGATCAGTTGTTGCGAACTCTCTTGTCCAATCAATTGATAGACCAATTGCTTTAATTTTGGCTCTTGAAGTTTTTTTAATATTTTCTTTTACAGCAACACTTGGATGAATATGATTTTTTAATAGCGTACTGTTCTGGTGGTGCTCCAAAAGCATCCCATCCCATTGGGAATAAAACATTATATCCATTCATTCTTTTCTTACGTGCTAGGGCATCTAGAGCAGTATAACTTCTAACATGTCCTACATGAAGTCCTGCGCCTGATGGATAAGGAAACTCCTACTAGATAATAATACTTAGGTTTACTACTTTTATTATCCGCAACGAATACCTTTTCATCTTCCCAATATTTTTTGCCATTTTTTTTCGATACTTGTATAATTACTCATTTTATTTTGTTCCTTTCTTGATTTTATTTTTTATGTTTGATACTCTTTTTATTTATCTTATATTTATAATATTTAGCTAATAAGTAATAGCTTGAATATATGATTGAATAACCAGTATCAGCGCTATTAAAATTTGGATTAAACCAATTTTTACAAGACACGCTATTGTTATAATTATGGCCATATCTAAACTAGATATAAAAGCAATAGTATTCAGCACACTACTATAATTTAATTTATCTATATCAACCTTGTAATATGACTTTAATAGCCGGACTTCTACTGGTTCTTTGCGATTGTCATCTTTACTTATTTTACCTTTTTTAATTTTTTTTTTATTATATCTATACTCCTTTATGAACATTATTTCGTAAACTAAGAATATAGTTATAAATGTCAATAAAAATAGGATTATATTTTGTAACATTTTTTCCTCCTCCTTACATATAAAAACGCCCTTATAAATCTAAGGACGAATTATTCGCGGTACCACCTTAATTCACATACTATAATGTATGTGCATCTTACTAGCTTTAACGGTCTTACCCGATAGATTTTTAGATAATCAAGTTCATAAAGTTATCTTATTTGTTTTCACCACACACAAACTCTCTTTTTAAAGATATTTCTTTACTAATACTATTACCAATATTTAAAAACTTTAATTAGTGTTAGTATACTAAACTTCAGCAATATATTCAAGTAGTTTTAGGAATAATTTGATATGTTCCTTGGCAAGGCCTTTGCTTTTTAACTTTCTAATAGCGATACGTTTTTTCTGGATACTTTTATCTCCAAATATAATATTAGCAATGTCTTCTTTCAAATATGTACTTATTTGTAAGTCCATTAAGATACTATTAACATCATCATTTATAACACGGACGGCACGTCTATTTCAATATCTTTTCCTCGACAGTTTATAGTTAATTGACCTATTGTTGGTATTTGTTTCAAATAAACTATAAAGTCATTGCCATCTACGGTGTATGTACCATTTATTACTTGGTCATTAAACATTACTTTGACACTTTCGGCTTGTTTTGTATTTCTAAATACTAACTTATAATCTCTTCTATCTGAACTATACCACTTTTTCCCTCTATTGAACGAATTATAACTGTATAGTTACTGCGAAGATAATTATAATCAATAGATGTTTTTAGATAATAACCTTCTTTATATAGGGAAGTCATACCATCATCTTCATATAACGTATACATGTTACTTACCCCTGGGAAAATATGAATTTCCATTTCTGTTGCTAAACCAATGTTATTTCTGTCACTTCTATTTGATAATGGAATTATTGATCCCGCATGAGCAAAGACTGGATAGTCTTCTTCTCTAAAGAATGAAACATATTTTTTTTCCACCTGGGAATTTTTTTCCCTGTGAAAAAATCATACCATATTCCATCTGGCATATAAAACCCTGTGTACTGTACGGCTCATCAAGTCATCTTTTCTGTTCAAAATTGGACACACTAACAATTGTGATCCAAAGTAATATTGATTTTTGTAAAGTTCATCATCATAGCACCAAGGATAGTTGTAATAAAATGGTTGGATGATTGGAATTCCTACTCTAGAATAATTGTGAGGCCTCTGTATACAAATACGGAATAAGGCGATGACGAAGTCTAAGATAGTCAGCAACAATATTAGTTGTTTTAGCTTCCCGTACCCATGGTTCTTTTTATAGTAAGGTCCATGGGCGGCATGAAATCTTAAAATTGGTGAAAAAACAACCTAACTGTACCTGTCTAATATTGAGTTCGCTTTCCTCTATTCCTCCGTGATTACCCCCTACATCTAAACTTAACTAAGATATTCCCATATTTGAAGCATTTATATATGTGAAAGTCTCTTTAGCTAGAGCTTCCCCACGTTATTTCCGGTTGGACCTCCATATATTACTGGATAACGTTGTGGTGCAATAATAGAACCTCTTGATAAAACAAGACCTCTTTTATTGGCGTTTCTATCTGAGTCATGATACATGTAATGAACCATACTCCACATTTTACTAACATCTTTATCACCTTTATAATCATTCCAAAAGAAGTCAACGCCTAATGACTCTAAAGTATGAAGATATACCTTAAAATACACATCTAATATTTTAGGATTTAGGGGATCAAACTTTATGACACTATTATTAGAAATTTCTAAATACTCAGCTGCTTTTTGATAATAAGTATCATGTTGGTAAAAGCCATCAGTAGGATCGACTACTAAACCAACTCTAATATTTTTTTCATGGATTTTTTTTATACTTTCACTGGGTTTTGGAAATAAATTAGTATTAAAAGTAAAGCCTGATCTTAAGTCTTTCAAATCACCAACATTTCTGTAATGCCAATCGTTATCTAAAAGAATAACAGAAAGTGGTAAATTCTCTTTTTTTCAAAAATTATGGATTAATTCCATAATACTCTTATCATCATATGTAATATTTCTACTCCACCAATTACCTAGAGCATATCTTGGTAACAGTTCAGGAAAGCCAGTTATTTTAAAATAATCTGTTAGAGCCTCTTTAAAAAATCTTTATCATACATAAAAACATAAATATCTATGTTTCCAGCTGGTCTTTCTAGTAGAGTTCCATCTTTATCTAAAAGATATGTGTCACTGTCATCAAAAAGAGGCAAACCCTTCTAGCGAATATAGGCCTCTTTTAAACCTATCATTTAAGGGAATGTCAAAACCTGAAATGTTTCCATTCATATTTCTTACTTCAGGATGCTTATAATACCAGTCTCTTTGTCTATCCTTATCAACATTACTTAAAAGAGTTATTTTTAAATTCTTGGTGGGATTTATATTTGTACCCTCAAATGGTTTCTCCTTTATATATGATAAACTGAAATATTTTGTTGTTATTTCCAGAAATGTTTGGTCCTGGCGTAGAGTAAAAGCAGGAAGACCAATATTTCTATTTTGAACTAATTGACTGGGAAGGTCTACAAATGTTCCATTTGGACTATATTCTATTCTAATTACTCGTTCTGTTATGACAGAAAAGCGATATTTTTTACCAACTATGCAAGCTTTAGAATCTGATTTTGCTCTTCGATAGTCAACTAAAAATTGTTCTCCTAATGGATACATAATACTCCCTCCTATTCTATAGTGATTATAGCATATTTTTATTTGCTAAAAAAAGAATTTTTAAATAAAATCTATTACTTTTACGTAATAGATTAATCATTTATTTTATTTTTCAACATACTTTGCATAGTACTCTTCTAAACTTAATTCTTCTTTATCCATAATCTTTGCGGTCTTGGTTCCAACATAACGGAAATGCCAAGCCTCATGTCTTATTTCCGTTATTTCTTCCTTACTCCTTAAAAATCTATAACAGAAGCCATATTTTATAACTGTTTTTTTTATCATCCATTGATATTCTTGTGAATTTTGGAAAATATTACTGTTTCCACTAGCAAAGTCAAATGCATATCCTGTTTGGTGTTCTGAATATCCAGCTTTCACCACAAATCTTTCAACATATGATTCACCATAAAGAGATAAATAAGTGTTATATGTTTCTTCCTGATCAGTATAACTTCTATAACCGGAATTAACTAAAAGATTTAAGCCTTCCTTTTTTAGCTGCCTCAATCATTTTAATTGCTGCATCTACGGCTTCCTTGGTACCTTTTGTATTGTCATCCCCATCTATTGTATATTTTTGTGGTATGCTTGTTAAATTATTTGGAATGTATTCTTTTTCCTAAATAATGATGCTTATTAGCTAAAACTAATTTTGTTTTATCAGTAACCTTAATTGCATCTTGGTAAGGTGATTTATCTAAATCAAGGTTTACTTTGATAACTGTTGTCTCTTCATCATCACCAACCTCATCCATATACTTTTTACATATCTATCATAGTTCTCAAGTTTTGCAAAATCATAACTATAAAATTCTTCTAGATACTTTACTTTTGGTCTCTTGGCAAAATCAGAAACACTTTTGTCATTACCATGTGCTAAAATGATAGAAATATCTCTTGTACTATACTTTTTTTTGATTAATTTATTTATGTTCTGAATTATATTTTTTTGATTTTGATATTTTATATGCTTGTAATATTCTAGATTTTCTTCTTTGTATGCAGAACTTTCAAAAGCTTTATTTAAAGTCTTGTTGTCTGGGTTATCTAAGGCATAGCTCTTTTTAAATTTTTTTATAAATGTTTGATATGGCAACATCTGAGTAGCCTGCTTTTTTTTAATTCATTTCTTGAATGTAGATAATATCCTAAAAAGACAGCAAGAGCAATTATAATTATCGCTAAAATTTTGCAGATAATTTTTGTTTTAGGTTTTAATTTTAGGACTTTCTTTTGTGGCATAGGTACCTCCTCATTTTGTTAAGTGAATAAAATCACTGGTTTTAAATTCATTGATAGTCATGGCTGTAAATTTATTTTTATAAACCTCGGTTGTTAAAACTTCATTATATTTATAGGCATTAAACTTAATTTTTGAGCCGATTGGAAATTCATTAATTTTGTTTGTGTAATATGAGTAATACTCGGTCTTTGCTGGATTTTCATTATCTATAGGGGTATCTATATTTCTCATATATATTTTTCTTCCACCTACGCATGTGAGCATATCCTCAACTATGACGGTAACAATTTTAGATTCACGTTTCCCTGTGATTGAGATAAGTATACCTATAGTAATAAATAAAAGAATTGTACTACCGGCAGTTAAACCTATAGAAAATATCCATTCATTATTTGAAAATAGTTGTGCTGGTTTTTGAGGATTATATCTAAGTTGAATTATTGGATCCGGATCTGTTGAAAAATCTTTTGGATAATCATAATAATATTTTTTATCATTTACCTTATATACATATTGTGCATGATAATATGGCTTACCAGCTTTGTAAACTTTAGTTTTTGAGCTTAGGTCAGCACCGATTATTGTGTAAGTATTATACTTTTCATTGCAGTTGATTATAAAATAAATACCTAGCCCAATACCTATTAATTCTAGAAATAGAAAAAAATATATGAATTCCCTTTTTCCCCTTAGTTACATTTTTTAGGATTTCTTCTTCTGCAGGAGTGGTAATGGTTGATACAACATTTTTTGGTATTAACTATTTCTGATTTTGGAGGCGCTATTTCTGCTGCTTTTTGTGTTGGAATAATAGGCTCTAAAGCATTATTAGATGGTGTTTTGAATAATGTTAGATGGAGTAATACTGTTAGCTTTGTAAATTAGTTGGCATTATATTCGTATTTTCTAATTTCTCAGTTTGATTTATTTCTTGATTATTCATAAACATCCTCCTCTTATTCTTATAATCATATTATAACAGATAATTTGGTAGTTTAGAGTTTTTTTTTTTTAAATAAATTGCAATATAAAAAAGTTATCCACTTTTTTTTGTGAATAACTCTGGTAAATTAAGAACAATTATTGTATTCTTAGAATTTGGCCTATTTGAAGAACATTAGAAGTAAGATTATTTAATCTTTTTAACTCATCTACAGTTGTATTGTTTTTATTTAGCTATTAACCATAAACTATCTCCACGTTGTACCACATATGTCTTTTCTGCTGGTGGAGTATTGTTAAAGTCGTTTGATGGTGTTTGAGTAGAAGATGGAATAATTAATTGTTGGCCAATGCTTAAAACGTTACTTGTTAAATTGTTTCTGGTTTTCAATGCAGAGATTGTAGTGTTATATTGTTGGGCAATAGTCCATAAGCTATCTCCTTTTTTTTTGACAGTATAGACTATTTCGTTAGCTGGAGTGTCGCTTGCCTGAGCTGGGACAATTAATTGTTGGCCTATTTGTAAGCCATTGGTTGTTAAATTATTTAACTCTTTTTTAGGACATCAACTGTTACACCATAATCATTAGCAATTTTCCAGAGACTATCTCCCCTTTTCACAACATAAATAGTAGTGTTTTCATTTGAGTTGTGCTTTTTCTAGGTATTCTTAGTACTTGACCGATTTGTAAAGTGTTTGAACCTAAATTATTAGTTTCAACCAATTCGGCTACTGTTGTATTATATTTATTGGCAATACTCCAAAGACTGTCTCCTCTTTTTACGGTATAATAATCACCATTGTCATCACCTGAGGATGGCTCCCCCTATATTCATATCCAGCATATTCAACAATTGTTTTTAAGGCCCCTTCTACATAGTCTTCAATATTGTTTTTGAAGTTTTCTAGCATCTGCTTGATTATCAATAAAGCCATATTCTACTAATAAAGTTTCTGCATCACCTGTTAGTCTTTGAATGTAATAGTAGTCCTTCATTGGATTTTCAGGTAATCTTCGTTGATAATACTTTCTCTCATTAGTTGTCCTTCACTGCCTATTCCTCTAGTATATTTTTTGGCTAATGTATCTGAGTTTCTAAGGGCATAGACTACTTCCGCACCTTCGCCACCTGAGAGTTTAGTTATTTATAATAAAATTAATCGATGGTTAATAAAAGTCATCGATTAATTTATTGTTATTTAATATTCAGTAATCCTTTATATTCCAATTTTATTAATTCATCATTTATATTTAGTTTCATTTCAATTTGATTATTATATATATTACCAAATTCCAAATTAACCTCACTATCAATAAAATCAATAAAATTAGCAGTATCAAATATTTCTATCATTGTTATTTTAGAATTTAATTCTGTTGGTAATTCGATATATTTTCTATTTTTTATATTTTTAAAATCTTTGTCTTTAAAAAATCCACATAAAAACTAATGTACCCTTTAACTTTATTTAATTCTATATCTAATGATACCAAAATAGAATATCCCTTTTGAGTTATCAGTCGCATCAACATATTTAAGGTCAGAAGTTAAAACCTTATATTTCTTTATTATTTATCTTTAACATTACTTATATACCTAGCTTTAAAAGATTTAACAAGTCTTTTTTCTAAAGCGGGTCTTGCAAATTGTTCTTCTAAAGCTAAGACACTATTTTTATACCTATTATAAGCAAACTCATAATTTCCACTTTTTATAGCATTTACACATGCACTAACAACATTTTCATATATAAAATTAAATATCTCATTATTATTTTCAGATTCATTGATGACGTCAACAATAGTTGGTGCAGTTTTATAATAATGTTCAATGTCTTCTTTTTAGAAACAAATTTATCTCTAAACCATCTTAATATCATTAATTCTTCACAATTGTCATCAAATTTTTTTTTTCATTTTATGTCTCATACAAGCAGTTGTTAAATAACAACTTGTATCCGTAGTTTCTTTTTCTCCACTTGTTGTATCAACAATCGTTCCTTTTCCTGTATCACTATCATAAATTAATATGAATAGACCCGTGATCTGGATTTTCAACTGGACAACTGTCATATATATCTCAATATGATCTCTACCATATTTGTCAGTAGAAGTTCTTATTTCGACTCCTTCATCATTAACATAATGTCCATATTCATCTTTACCCATTTTTTTTACCTCTTTCATTATTTATTTCTTTAATAATTACTTCATATCTAATTAAAATATTATCTGATAACATTGATTCTATTCCTATTGATTTATTAGGTATCAACTCATTTCTTATTTCATCTAACAAATCATGTATTCTTAATGAATTTTCGTAAGAAACAATATCTAAATTTTTATTTTCATAATAATATTTAACCCATTTTATTAATTCATCAAGCACACCCTCATAATCATCCTTTACATCTTTTAGTGACTCTAAATGAACAGCAATTGTTAAATTACCAATAATATCTGCAAAATCACTAATTAATTTTCTATTAATCATATACTCACCAATCAATCTACAATTCTTTCTTTCTTGTTAATATTATAAATTTTTTTTTATAAAGAAAAAAGCAAGATAGTCA
>VOFK01003350.1_pt1 | contig 13863 bp, 23 predicted proteins | sample 5384121 | NCBI WGS metagenome assembly VOFK01 (sample SAMN12384730, study PRJNA508395) | human gut metagenome | isolation source: healthy gut J | host: Homo sapiens | reverse complement strand
TGAGAAATACGCTAAAATCACAGCAAAAAACAATAATCAATATCGGCGGAGGCGACAGTTCAAACAGGCGGGGGCGCTTTTTCTGATGCGGCTGAGGGGGTCGCTGCCTCGATTTATCCTGCTGCTTGCAGAGTTCGGCGATAAAAACGAACGTCATATCGTATCTGTGTTTAAGCTGATACAGGACTTGCTTGCAAAGTATCAGCCGAATCCCAAAGCAAAAACCGAAGATGTATTTTTTTAACAACATGGAGCATAAAAGCGAAATGGTTTGGGGAGCGGCTCTTAATTCTTCCGACCAGTCCATGCTGTCGGTAATGTCCACTGCCCTTTCAAGGCTCGGCAACATTTTTGACACAAGAAATGGAGCAATAACTGTTTCCGGAATTGCTGTGGACGCAGAGAAATTCTGCAATGAGAAGTCTGCGATTTTTATAGTTCTGCCCGAAGAAGATACAAGCAAATATTTTCATGGTAAGTCTGCTGATTCAGCAGTTATACCAAAAGATTCTGGTCATAGCCGATGCGAAATGCGCTTGGAGCACTTCCGAACCGTGTAATGTTCTACATGACGAAAGTTCGGCACGCTTCCGAAAATCGACGGAGCAGAGGCGATGTTCTCGGGCAGGTCGTTCAAAGAAAAAAAAATATCCATAGTGCGATAATCCAGTCCTTTGCACAGCTTGAACAGAACTACGGCAAACAGGGCATGGAAATCATAACGGACAATACTCAGCTCACGGTTTTCGGAGGGTTTGCCCCCAATTCTCAGTCTGCGGAGGTTCTGTCGAAAGCTCTCCGAGAACAAACGGTATTAACGGTTCGGTTTCGCAGGGCAGAGATAAAAAGCCAGTCCTTGCAGATGATAGGCAGACCATTGATGACGGTTGATGAACTGAAAGTATGCAAGGACAGTTTGTTGTCATGAAAACAGATTGCTCTGCGATGATTTCAAAACAAAAACTTCATTTCTTTAAATGGGATGTTATTAAGTTGAAGGCAATTTTACCGTCTGCAGATAAACCACAAGATAATGAGTGTGGAGAACATCCCGGCGTGTTGAGGGTTAAATATCCGCGAAGAAAAAGTGACTTCACGGAATTTGAAATTGTCTGGTGACGAACTTTGAAGATGAACCGCCAAAAGAAACTAATCTTAAACGAACAGGTTGGTACATATTGATATTACCGAGAAGAATTTTGATTTGGGCTTGTCGCACAAAGGTATCGGTGTACTGCTATCTGTGCGGACGGCAGACGAAAACGGAGAATGCTACCGGTGGGGTCGAATTGCAGAGGATCTAAGCCTGTCAACTTGCACGGTGTTTCGGGCATTTAACGAATTAGAAAAGCGTGATTTATTAGAGAGCGGTTTCCACGTTATCATCCACAAGGCGGTCGGAGAAGTTCGCTGTATCGAATAAAGGGGTGAGATAATTAAAACAAATCGTTCCAAGAAACGAGGTGGCAGCGTTGTTTGATTGGATAAGTGACGCCATAGACTGGACAGGCGACGGAATATCGTCGCTTTGGGATAGCACGGTAGGGTCAGCTGTGGACGCAATTACCGACGAGATATGGGACATCATGTTCAATTGGTTGTTCAATCTCATTTACGGGAGCGGTAGCCGACCTTTTGAATTCATAAACGAAAGCACAAGCGATATATTTTTCGTTGTCATGGGTGCAGTCGTTCATTGCATTGTTTCACAGTCTTGCATGGATGTTATTTTGCCTGCGGAATGATAGTTGCGGTGTTCGATACGGCAATTGCATACGAATCTGGGCAGGCAAACATCAAAAACAATTTTGCATAAACGTTCTGAAAGGGTTTATGGCGGCGAAGTCTGGTGACAGTTGTTCCTCAGCGTCTGTACTCGCTTTGCGTTGCTCTTCATGGACTTTCTTACGAGCCGTTAGGCGGTTTCATAGGGCAACTTCATCAACTGTTGCAGGCACGGGACTTTCGGTCATAGTCGCTCTTGCCTCTGATGTATCGCTGTTCAGCCTGTTTTTCATAATTGTTCGGCTACTGCACGGTAAAAGTTGTTTTTTGCAAACATCAAGCGAGGCGGAATAATGCTCTGTCAGATAGCTGTGGAAGTCTGTATCTGTTCGGAGTTCCCAGAGGGCTACAATTGACGGATTTTACAGCTGGTGCAAGCAGGTCATAGCCACTTTGCCTTTTACTGTATTTTGCGAACCACAATACTGTATCTCGGACTTTTGACTTATACTCAGCACGCACTGCTTGCGGTGGGGATATGTCTGTCGGCGAATGAAGTTCCGAGGATTGCTCAGATGTTTGGGCTTGATACAAGTGTAAGAGTTAATATGATGAGTGTGAGTCATACTGTTTCTATGGGGGCTAAGGCTGTTGGCTTGATTAAGGCAAAAACATAATCTTGCATTCAGAACTGCAAATTGACAGAAATGTGGATTTATGATATAATGATATTGTGAGTGAGGTGAAAGATTATGGATAAAACAATAATTTATCAAGGACAGATTAGTGGATTTCCATTGTTTAAATTTCAGACCGCAGATATAATTGAAAAAAATACAAAGAGGTTCATTTTATATGAATAGCTTAAAGGTATATAGAGATCGATATCAAAACTAGTGGAGATGAAGAAATCGGAGATCCTTTTGAGGGAAAAAATTTATGTTAATAACGCTCAATTGATTATCCCGGAAAAGAGTATAATTGAACCATGTAATAATCAAGTTTTTTCAACTCAAATGAAGATGATTTTGTATTTTGTATGTTTGGGATCAATCCGCAAATTCATAAATCATTTTGTTTTTTAATGAAGATCAAAAGAAAAAAATGGTTAGAAATTTATGATACAGCGTTAATTATTAAGGATCAACAAGAGTTTTTAATCGAATAAAAAAATAAAGCTTTAGAAATGAATATTGATATTATAGGTGACTTTGTGAATTATTACGATGATTCAATAAACGATGTAACCCCATTTATATGTAGCTTATTAAAAAGGCATACGAAATTCAGTATTTCATAAAAAGGAAAAAATACGCATACCAACAAGAATATCGATTTACTATGGTTAATAATAAAAAATCAGATAACTTTGAAATGAATATAGGAGACATTAGTGATATATCAACTATACTTCCTTTGGATAAATTTTTAAATGTAGAAATCTATCCTCACGAGTAATTATTGTAAATACAGTCAAGCCTTGATATAATCCCCTTAGAGTAGACACACGAAAAAACAAAAATCGTGAAAAAACTCTAAGGGGGTATTTTATGTCAAGAAGAGGAATATTGAGTGATGAGGAAAGAATTGAAGCGGTACAGGAATATCTTGAAGGGAAAGGCAGCTATCGCTCAATTGCAAGAAAATATGGAATCAATACGAACGATTTCGACAACTTGCTATCCGTGCGAAAACAGAAGGTATAGAAGCGGTCAAAACGAGGAGTACAAACAAAAAATATCAAGTGGAAACAAAAATAAAAGCTGTGAGAGAATACATGGAAGGTAAATATAGCCTTGTAGAGATATGTTCAAGGTACTTTCAAATTAGCGGTCACAGTGTTCTCATCCAATGGATAAAGTGGTATAATAGTGGTAGAGACTTTTAAGGAGCGCACACGCTCGGAAAAGAGGAATTACCATGAACAAAGAAAGAAAAACCACACAGGAAGAACGAGCAGAGATCGTAGCATTCTGTATTGAAAACGGCAAGGACTATAGACTTGCGATGGAGAAATATAGTGTATCCTATCAACAGATCTATTCCTGGGTACGAAAGTATGAAGCAACGGGCATAGAAGGTCTCACCGACCGCAGAGGCAAAGCAAAGCCGGAAGATAAGCTTACAGAAGCGGACAGGCTGCGAATGGAAAAACAAGATATTACAAGCCAAGCTGAAAGATATGGAAATGGAGAATAAGCTGCTAAAAACTCAGGGGAACTGCAAGGGAGGTGGTCACTGAGCGGAGTACGGAACGAGGACAAGTATCTTGCAATCAAATACATGAATGAGGCGGAGCATTACCCGATTCAAAAAGCTCTGTGCTGCTGTTCACATCGCACACTCTGCATATTACAAATGGCTGAAAAGAACGCCGAGTTTAAGCCAGAAAGTCAATGAGCAGCTGGCAGAATGGATCAAACAGCACTATGAGGAACGAAACGGGATCTTAGGATATCGTCAGATGACGGTCGTGATAAACCGTGAACATGATGTACATTTCAACAAGAAGCGTATTCACAGAATAATGCAGATCCTTCATCTGAGATCAGTGACTCGTATCAAGAATAATACATATATTCCGTCAACACCTCAGATCACAGCAGAGAATGTTTTGAATCGAGATTTTCACGCAGATAAGCCAAACGAGAAGTGGCTGACTGATGTAACGGAGTTCAAATATTACATTGGCATGAATGTTAAAAAGCTGTATCTTAGTGCGATCCTCGACCTTTATGACAAGCGTATCGTGGCTTACAAAGATCGGCAGCAGCAACAACAATGATCTTGTGTTTTCTACATTTGATGAAGCAGTTCATCTGAATCCTGACGCGCATCCCATCTTTCACTGCGACAGAGGATTTCAATACACCAACAAGATGTTTCATCAAAAAATTGTTGATGCCGGAATGATACAGAGTATGTCACGTGTCGGAAGATGCATTGATAATGGTCCAATGGAAGGCTGGTGGGGAATCCTCAAATCCGAGATGTACTATCTCCGCAAGTTTACAGATAAGGATGAACTGAGCTCGGCGATAGAAGAATACATCAGATAATACAATACAAAGCGTTACCAGATCAAGCTGAATTGTATGACACCGATGGAATACCATGAAGCGTATGCTGCTGATCGAACGTCGGGTGCTTGCCAATTGCTAACAACAAAGCAGCCTGCACAAATTGCACAGACTGCTTTTAGTCATTACATGGAATATTTTTGTTTTTTTGCGCTGTCTACTTGACAGGGGGCGGGTCACCTAAAAACTTGGCTGTATTTTTTATACCCAAAGGAGGTTTGATAAAATTGAAAACCTACATCTACCCCGAAAACCTGAGAGCAAGCGTAAAGCTGTGGTTTTGGAGCATTCGGGATCTTATCATTATCTGTGCAGGGATAGTACTGTCTGTGATAGTGCTTGTGAATTTATGGAACATTATCCCCTTTGCAGTCACAGCCTGCTATGCTTTTTTGTAACTGTAAGAGCAGATGACATGTCGATAATGGACTATCTTTTAATGCTGTAAAGTTCTTTGTGACCTCACAGCAATTATATTTTTTTGGAGGAAAAAGTTAAATGAAAAAAAGCAAAAACAACGTTCAGGGTCTTATCGGTCTTGAACGCTTTACTAAATACGGCGTAAAAAACCGATAAGGCTGAGATAGCATTTTTTCAGCGTAGAGCCGACTAATATTTCCGTGCTGTCAGCAGCTAATATCGACGTCAAAATACATCATCTTATGATGCTGTTAAGCACTATACCCGACCTTGAGATACTTGCTCTTGACTCCTGTGAATGTTTTGACTCAAACAAAATGTATGTGAAAAAGCGTTTGCAGACGGAGCAGAACGAGGCGGTCAGAAAACTGCTGCAAGCTGACTATGATTTTCTCGACGAGATTCAACTTGAAATGTCCTCTGCAAGACAGTTTGTGTTCGCTTTAAGGTTCAAACGTGAAAAGGACGAACAGATCTTTAACACCATCAACCGAGTGGATAAAGCGATTTCCGAACACGGATTTGCAGCTCGGCGAATGAGCAAATCTGATATCAAGCGTATGCTTGCACTGTATTTCGGAACGAGTATTTCAGGCGATGAGATACCCGATATCGAGGGAGAAACCGAATTTGATTTGGAGGCGAAAAACAAATGAGAACTAAAAAGCAGAAGAAAAAAAAAGAACTGTCTGATGAGCAGCTTGAGATAGTGGAAGCAAAGGACTTTTTTCGACCGCACCATGCCGGGCGTGATCCGCTTTTACACCGACCACTACATCTGCGGAAACTTCTACAAGTCCTGCTGGGCGGTGACGGAGTATCCGCCAAGTACGGAAGAAACGGCTATACTTGCTCACCTTGCGGACAGGAACGGTGTAACGCTCCGTATCTACAACCGACTTGTTACAAGCATGGAGCAAAGGAAGATCGTTCAGCAGGCAATGCGTAAGAACCATATGATGACCACCACAAATGACGTCAACGAAAGCATCAAGGCTCAGAACAACATCGACGATGTGGTAGAACTGCTGTCGGAGCTTAGAAGGAACAAAGAGCCGCTCCTGCATACAGCCGTGTTTATCGAGCTAAAAGCAAGTACTGAGGATAAGCTGAAAAAAGAACTGCAGGCTGATATTCAAATGGAACTGACCACGTTCCAAAATATCCGTTGACAGACTGCTGTTACGACAGAAAGAGGGATTTATTTCTGTTCTTCCTACAGGTAATAATGTGTTCGCAAGTCAGTTTGAAAAGAGTGCTGCCTGCAAGCTCGGTGGCTGATCTTTATCCGCTGAACTATTCAGGTAAAACTGACGAAAAAAGGCATATATATCGGCCGAGACAAGTTTGGAACTAACATTCTTGTTGACTTTGACAAGCGAACTGAGGACAAAACCAACTCGAACATTTTTGATGCCCAAAGCAACAGCGGTCAGGGCAAGTCTTATCTTATGAAACTGCTGTTGTGCAATCAGCGTGAATCAGGCAAATCTATACTGTGTGCTTAGACCCTGAACACGAATATGAGGATCTGTGCAATAACCTTGGCGACACATATATTGATATGATGTCGGGCGAGTTTATGATAAATCCGCTTGAACCTAAAGCGTGGTCAGAAAATTCTCGCCCTGAAAATCAAGAAAAGGAAACCGGTGACAGCCCTGAAACATTCCGAAAAGTAACCCGTTTAAGTCAGCATATCAGCTATCTAAAAGACTTTTCAGAGCATACAAAGACTTTACAGACGCAGAGATCGACACAATAGAGATAATGCTTATGAAGCTGTATGCACGTTTTGGCATTGACGATCTTACAGACTTTGACACGCTGATAGATGAGGATTATCCGATGATGTCCGATCTATACGATCTTGTGGAAAAGGAGTTTTACGCTTTTGATAAGTCTAAAAAGCAGCTTTTTACACAGAAGAAATGTTACAAAATATCTGCCTTGACTGCATTCTATGTGCAAGGGTGCAGAGTCAAAATATTTTAACGGACACACTAATATCAAAGACGCTGAGTTTATCTGTTTCGGAGTGAAAGGTCTTATGGACACTAACAAACGGCTGAAAGATACTCTGCTGTTTAACATCTTGTCATATATGTCTGATCAGCTTTTAGGCAAGGGAAATACTGTGCGGCAGTTGATGAGCTGTATTTATTCCTCACTAATATGACGGCGATAGAATATATTCGTAACGGTATGAAACGTGTGCGTAAGAAAAGAAAGTCCTCGTTTATTCTGGCAAGTCAGAATATCGAGGACTTTCTGCTGCCTGAGATAAAGGAGTTCACCAAGCCGTTGTTTTCTATTCCTGCACATCATTTTCTGTTCAATCCGGGAAATATCTCGCCGACGGCATTTATTGACACCTTACAGTTGGAAGAGTCAGAGTACAGTCTTATCAAGTATCCCGAAAGAGGAACTTGTCTGTATCGGTGCGGAAATGAAAGGTATCTGCTGCAGGTCATTGCTCCTGCTTACAAGGCGGCGTTGTTTGGTTCGGCAGGAGGAAGGTGATGTAATGTCGGCGACAGTTGCGGCGGCTCTTAAAAAGGCAGCTGTATATATTCTTGGTGATGAAAAAAAAAAGCGAGGCAAGCTTGTGACTGCGGTGCTTAGTGCTGCGGTGGGTCTGCTCCTTTTGCTGTGTGTGCTCCTGCGGTGATGCTTTCTTCTCTTGGGGAGGTCGGCGAGGAAGCTCAAGTGCCTGAACTTCACATTAATGCCGATGATTTTTACAGTTCTCTTGACAGTGAAAGCAGGCAAAGGCTCGATGATATCCGATCAGCAGGTAATGACATTGCCAACGCTATGGACGAAAAGGGTGTCAAGGTTCAAACCATAAAGGCTCAGCTGATATATATGTCTTACTTTGAAGATGTTCAGAATTTTAATGCTGAGTCATATGCTGATCTGTTTGCTAATGCTCCGAATGACAGCGATTTGATTGCGGCGATAAACTCGACTTACGGGCTTGGAGATAGACTATGACGAATTTGTTCGCACATACACATTTGTTATGAACAGCACCTTAAATTCATATATGTTCAATGACGCAGGCAGTAAAAACTGTTTAGACCTTGCGGCTTGGGCGGAGAATGCTTTTATCTCAGGGTGGGGATACAAAAAGCGGTGCTGCCGGTGAAAGAAAGACGAAATAGACCGCATCAGATATGCTGACAACGCAGGACTTGTGCTTGGGTATCTGAACTACGATCCTACGGACAAAATGTTCGGTTGCGATTACGATACGCTAGTTTACACGGAGCAAGGAAGTCTTGATACCATGCCGGAGACCGCAGGAATAGGACTGTTCGACGGCAGTAAGCACGGAGTTTATGTTGGGAACGGAGAAGTTGTTTACAGCTCTGAAAGCGTTGGCTATGTCACAAAAAGAGCCTGTTTCAAATGGTAGCTGGACAAGCTGGTGCACCTATGAGGGGATAGAATATCCTCAGGAGGTGGAAGACGCTATTCAAAGTGTGAATGAGGACAGCTCATCAGAAAATTAATTTTATTGGAGTGTGATAGGTTGAAAAAAATCAGTTACTGTAAGTGTAAACGAGAAAAAGCTATCTGCGATAGAAATGTATCTGGAGCAGAAGAACACAACTCTTGCGGCGGAGCTTGAAAAGTATGCGGATCAGCTTTACGGCAAGGTCGTTCCGCAGAATGTGAGAGATTTTATTGATATGATGTCGGACAGAAAGCCTGCGAGAAAGCCGAAGAATCCTGCTTCTGCCGAACCGGAAAAGCAGTCCGAGCAGTAATTCGCCGCAGTTCGCGCCGTGTCGCCTTGTGTGGCGAGGTTCTGAGGTCGGTGGGATAACTTTACCCTAACAACGGTCGGAGCGAATTTGGGGCATTTTTGTCGAGCGTTAAGAACAAGTCTTATCGCAGAGTTTGAGAATGGTAGAAATCAGATGATTTCGGGTGGGTTTGAGGGGCATTTAATATATTGCTGGTTAAAGTTTTGGCGTCAAAGCCGCCAAAACAATCACATCGAACGAGCAAAGCTCGCCGATTTTGCGAGGTTTTACAAGCCTTGATAAAATGGAGTCAAAAAAAAGGAGGTTTACGAAAGTCATGGAGTCAAAAGTACAAAAAATGAAAAAAAAAAAACACCGATGTTGCAGAAGAAAAACGATGGGTGTCACAGCAGAAAAAAAATCAAGTTTCCGTTGTATGTATTTCCCGAGACTATGAAAACGGTTGATATCTTATACAAGTCGGATAACTGCTCTTCACGCACGGAGTTTATGGAAAAGGCAATCAGATTTTTACTGCGGTTATCTTTTGCAGAACAAGCCTGAGCTTGTGGATTATCTTGCTCCGCAGATTGCAACGATAACAGAGGGAATTGTAAAAAGGCACGGAACAAAGGTTGTCCCGTGCCATGTTTAAGGTCGCTGTTGAACTTGGTGCAGTATCACATATGCTTTCGGCCGTGCATGACATTGATGATGATACAATGATAAAACTCCGTGCTATGTGTACAGATGAGGTCAAAGAGAATTAACGGTATCATTAATTTTGAAAAGGCGGTAAGGTATCAGAGGCCTGATTAAAAAATATTACCAACCGCTATAATATATAAATAATATAAAGCCATTGAAAAAAAGCAACGTTTATCAATGGCTTTATTTCTATTTCACTTTAAATTCAATTTCCAACACAAAGGTCGGATATTGACTCAAAATATTATCATTTGTCCGTCCATTCTCAACAAAGTTCTTCTAATATTACTTAGTCCAAATCTGTGATTCTTTCTGTCAGCTTTTGATGTTTCAGTTACGTTATTATCAAGATTGGGATTTGATATACGAATAATCTGAATAAGTTCCGAAGCAACACATTTAACATCAATAATTTGTGTCTCGTCTGAATCAATTTTAGAACAGGCTTCAATTGAATTATCTAATGCGTTAGATAAATGGTACAAAAGGTTGGAAACAGATATTTCATCTGAAACAGAACCGTCAAAAATATAATCTTACAGTTATTTTTTGTGCTAATTCATTTTTGTCTGTGGTATATTGCGTCTGCAATTTGATTTCCGCTAGAAAAACTTATTTGAATCCAAGATTTCTTGATTGGTTATACTTTTAACGTAACTAAGTGCCTCATCATATTGTTTGTTGTTCAAAAAGCGATTGCAAAACATATCATGTGATTTTTATAGTCGTGACGAAATTCTCTCAGATCGTCTGTCAACTTATTGATCTTTTTTATAATGTTCAACTTGCTGCTCAACCTGCTTTTCCATCAGTAATGATATGTTTTTGAAATACTGCTTGGATATGCAAAGTTAAAAAGCAGATAAATAATAAGCACCATAAATATCGGAACAATTAAAAACAGCAGAAAATTGATAATATTATTACGGATTTTAAACCCTTTCAAAATCGATTGAATACAACCAAACATTTCCCCGGACAATAATGCCACTAATATCAGTACATATAAATGATCAATTGGCTTTTCAACTCCGATTCGATCATATTTTTTCTCTTTCGCTGAAGCTTTTAAACCAGTAAAAGAGATATGATATTAAAATAACAGATACTCCTTTTGTGAGATACGTCTGATTATAATTTATTGAAAACAACCCAAGTATGATACAACTTAAAGACTTCAATAATCGAGTCAATTATTAAAAAACATGGCGAAACATATATTGCTCTTTTTCTTCTTATGAAATATTAACGCACAGGCAAATATTAATGAGTAACTTAATAGTGAACTTATCAAGAGCAAGCGGAAGGTATTTATCTGTAAATCTACAGTAGCCGTTTATACCGCTGAATATTAATTGCAAGCCCACAGCTATAAAGCCTGCTTTTTGATATACGAAATCGTCTGATATTAGTTTCAAAATATTGTTAATATTTATCAGGTTAAAAAAAACTCACTAAAACAAAAATAGTTGTGTATATTGATGTAAGAATCATAATAAACCTATACTTTTCCCTTTTCATGAAATCAAAATATGTTTTCTGAAATTCTTTATATTTTTATTTTAGACAGTAACGCTTTTTTCACCTGTGGAAAAAAATGATCTCATTTTTGGAATAATTGGTTATATACTTCATATTCACTAAAAAGAGCGATGTGATCTGAAGAAAAAATCACTGGATAATTCTTTTGAAAAGCCGAAAGAGTGTCCGTGCATATTTATAGCATTTTATCAGATGCATAAATCAATGTGGATACATTTTCAGCCTGTGCAAAATAATATTCCGTTCAAGTATACGGTAATAGCTGACTGTTCTATATTACGAATCAATACAGTAAAGCGGTTGCTTTTTCTCTGATAAGAATTTTAACGCTTCGCAAGCCAGTTTTTCCTTTCTATAGGTTTCATCAGAAATCGGAAAGTTTTCTTTAAGACTGTCAAAACAAATATCCTTTGTAACTGTTGGCAAATATCACATGAGTATTATTATTACGCTGTCTCAAAGCCGAAATGGTATCTATCCCGCTTTATCCTTCATTGAAAATCCGCTTTAAAACAGTATCGCAATCTATTTTAGACGCTAACAGATCAACCCTGCTCCTATTCATAATATAAAAATCGAGACCTTTTTCTATTGAATATTCAGTTGCTCAATCAGCGATTTTCTGAAAAACTCCCTTTGTCATCGCAAATTGCAATATGCATTGTCTCTCCTCCCATACATCATAATTATATTATACATTATTTTCAGTAAAATTTCAAGCTATTTCGACATTCACTAAAAAAAGGGGGCTTTACTAGTTTTTTATAGATTTTTGCAATTGTGATGTTAGTTTCTTTATGACAACACAATGCAAAGGGGGTTAGCTATGTTTTATGATTTTGGTATTTACCAAAACAAATTATTTAAATACGCGGTGCAGACGGTGATTGAGCATCAATTCTTTTTGCATTTCATAGAACGTTTGTCATATATTACTCAAATTGACACGATGATGATATATCTTTCTTTGTTGTCGGAGTTAAGAATAATATATGCGTTCTTGATCTAAGCTAAACGGCAAAATAGTTTTTGAAAAACGACAATTTGTAATTCCTGTAAAAATTTACAAGCTTAATCCAGTACGAATTCAAATCGGGTTTAAATTAGTCAATGCGGTAAGAGTAAGGCATTACGGTTCATTTTCTACAATAAAAAAATAAGGTCCGATGATTTAAAAGCGTATATTGAAGAACATTCGTTGACTCGGTAACAACACAACCGTACCATGATTCAGGATTGTAAAATGAAATTTATGATGTTTTTATCGGAATAAAAATTTAATATTTTTTGTAAAAATCGAGGCTGAATGATAATTTTTGCCTCGATTTTTGTTCGTTCACTAAAAAACAGGGGTTTTTACTGGTCTTTTGTGGCAAAACTCTATTTTTTGTGTTAAATGCATGGTCAGTCTAACAAGGGTAAAATTATGGGTAAGAAGAATGCTAAAAGACAACATACTAAGCAACATTTTTAAGCGACTTTCAGGCATTATGGCGGCAGTCATGACTGCTGATTCAAGCTTGTCTGTATTGGCGGATGATGAAATTAAAACCGTAAGTACAGTTTTTATCCAGCCGTTTAAAAGTAAAAGAAGTGGAGATTAACTGTTAATATTAACGGCGATATCGACAGTAATTCAGATCTGAATTTCTACGGAAATACTGTTTCTGTAGCAGAGCAATTATTTTGCTATATGGGGAATATCAGCAACAATTACTGCGTATCTTTCTTACAATAAAAGAAATTCAGAAAGATGAAGATCAACGGCATTCCCTGATATTGGAGATGGTCTGAATTATATTTTCAACTTCTTTGATGATACAGATTCTGTTACAAAGACGGCGTAACTTTCAATTGGCAGGAAACGCTTGATATGGGAGCTACCTATTTAAAACAGCGAAAGACCTACGGAAGAACGATTTCAACCAAAGACATTATCGAGCTAAAACAGTATTATCTCATTTATTCAACAGATTTAACAACTGTAGCAAAATGCAGAATCATATATATATTCTTCAAATGGAGATATCAGTATTCAGGCAAATACAGTTGACTTGAACGGGACTCATTTATGCTCCTAACGGAAAGGTACTTATCAGTGCAGGAAATATTGATTTTGAGGGATTGATAATTGGACGAAATTGAAGTGAACGGAAATGATGTAACGTTATTTCGGCATCACCGTTCAATTCTATAATATTGATTTCTTAACTAATATTATAAATGACGCCCGTATAATTACCGTTGCTGATTATTATCTCGATGAATCCAAAAATGACGTTATCATGGGATACAAATCAGTATGGCAATAATTTTACAATTTGGGCATCTTATGACGGCGGAGATTACATAGCGATTGCCGATACTGATGAATGTACCTACGATTATATTGCTGAATCCGGTTATCAGACCATAGACTTTATGTGGAACAGGAATTGTTATCTGGAAATAAGATGATTTCTAACACAGTATCATTGACTGCAAATGAGAACGGCGAGTACGAGGTATATATGGAAGATTCCGACGGCGATGGTTTATGTGATCCTTTGGAAGATTATCTTGGTACAGACAAAAAAATAATGCAAATACTGACGATGACGGTTTAACCGATTATGAAGAACTGTATTATACTC
>VOFK01001493.1_pt1 | contig 13867 bp, 16 predicted proteins | sample 5384121 | NCBI WGS metagenome assembly VOFK01 (sample SAMN12384730, study PRJNA508395) | human gut metagenome | isolation source: healthy gut J | host: Homo sapiens | reverse complement strand
GCCGGCGGCGCGCTGCCCACCGCAGAACGACACGAACGCTCTCTGCAACCCATCGACAAGGAGGCTTCACCAGCCGGGCCGACGTGGATCAACGTCGGGCTGCAACATTTCGCGGAGCCGACGGCGAAATTCGCCGGTCGTATGAGCGCCGCGTTTCACCAACAAATGCCGCCAGACCCTGTTTAACGTCTGCCCCGACCTCCGCCAGACTCAGTACCTCATTCCGTGACTGCTGTGGTACTACAAACGCCTTTGACGATGAATCAGTATTGGCCTCCTTCACGCTGCTGACGCTGCTCACCGCACTTGTCGCCGACCTCGCCTTCGCCTGTTCCTGCCGGTGACGTTCGCTGCCCTGACCGGAGGCGCGCATTCCCGCCACGCGGGACATCATCATCCCTCAAGATCCGCCTCGTTGAAGGCCGTCATGGTTGCCGCCAGGGCACTGGTCGCCATGACTGAGATGGTGACCTCTTTTCCTGCAACCTGCTGGCTGGCCTTTCGTGCTGGGAGTCAGTTTTCGGGCGCTTCGCTCGGCGTGGCGATCTTTCCTCGCTTCGGGCCTCCGCCGCTCGGAGCCGGGGGCCACGTCAGCCTTTCGTCCAGCGTTGCATCGGCGTTTTGCTCGCCGGCACTCGGTGCTGGCGCGCGATCATGGCGCTGTCAAGCCGCCGGACTCAGCGACATCAGCGGTGTTTGATCTCGGCATGATGCTCGGCTTCGGGGTGAGCGCCGTCGAAATCTCTGCGCAATTTATCGAACGAAAACGCCTCAAGCCGTTCGTCATTCCGACAATGTCGCCAGCGACGCCGAGCTCGAGCGGCGTCTCGTGCTGCCGATCGCTCGGGCGGGTCTCGTACCGCGGTCGCCGTGATCAAACTGAACCTGCCGTTCGGCGAAAACTATGCCCGCACGATGCTCAACGCAATAGCGGGCCTCGGACGCTGATCTTCCTTCGATGGTTCTTAAGCGTGGCGTGAAACCATCACGGCCTTCTGCGGGCCGGTCGGTCTATCATCGGTTAATGCCGTGCCTCGATATCGCCTGCCTCGGCCGATCGCATCTGATGCCCGGCTCGCCTCACGGCGCCGCACTGCTGCGTGACCCGTGACCTGGCGGCCAGCCAGCTGTGCGCCTCCATCGATACGCGTTTCAGCCACGGCCCCTGCTGGCATCATCCTGGTCGTGGATCTTCGTCGTCACCAACTGCACCCTCTTCTGATGAGCCTCATCACTCCACTCTTCGGGCATCTCGCTCGCCTGGCAGCCGCACTCCCTGCTGCAGGAGATCCTTTGACCGAATTGCGTGACCGCATCCCGATTTGGCTCTTGATCGGCTGCAACGGCATTGTAAAAGAAAGCACTCCCTGCTGCCGTCGCCGGATTGGGACTGCTTTGCCGGCGGCCGCACGTGACCAGTGGGAGCCGCCAACCTCACGCGAAGCCGTCGTACCCTGGACGCGCCCCCCTATACGACCGGACGGCCGCCCGCACGAGGGAGGACCGCCGCATCGGCCCGCCTGCTCGGAACTGGTCGGTACGGGGTTTTTGCCTGCAAGACGATGCAATCGCATGTCCGACGGCGAATGCCAGCGGGCCGCGATCGCCTGGCGCTGGCACAGGATACCCTCTGTGATCCGTTTCGACGAACCCATTGCCTCGACGCCGAACTTGCCACATGAACTGGCGACGCTCTCGGCAGGCCGGGCTCCACGACGGCAGCGTATCCTTTTCTCGACCCACGATTTCCCCATGCCGCCTTCGCTTCATATTTGAATGTTTCGATCGACACGCCGCACTTGCACCACCTCCTGCGGCGAAATGGTGCGCAAAGCGGATCGATCGAGCGGCTTCGCCGGAGAGAAGCGCCCGCTTCGACGCCTGAGACGTTGACCGTACGGCTGCGGCTGCCATGGATAGTTCAAGAAACGACCGTCCGAGGGACTTCCGGCAAAAAATCCGTAATTTTTTCGCATATTTTTGTACAAAGTCACTTTTTTTTACCTTTGCACCGCTAAAGCAACCCCTGTTCGCATGCGGATAGTGGCAAAGGCCCATTCGTCTAGCGGTTAGACGCAAGATTTTCATGCTTTGAAAGAGGAGTTCGACTCCTCCTATGGGCCATGAACGAAGGCCGGAAGAGGGCGCGAAAAAGGAAGACGGGAGACCGGAATCGAAAAAATGCATTTGAACACGTGGACGGTGAAAAAACTTTCGAGGAGCGGACCCCGGGTCTGATCCGAAAGCGGCCAAGGCCGTTTCAAGCCAAACGACTGAAAGTAAAAAAAAAATTAACGGATTATGGCAAACCATGTCATCGAAGAAGAGAATTCGCCAGGACCCTGACGAAAGCGTGCTCACAACCGTCTGTTCCACAAGACGGCCCGCAACGCCGTGAAGGCCCTGCGCACGAACCGAGAAGCGCCGCCGGAGGCCCTGCTTCCGAAGGTAACCGCTATGCTCGACAAACTGGCAAAGCAAACATCGTGCACAACATCGTGAACAAGGCTGCGAACCTGAAGAGTTCGATCCAGCTTCACGTGAACGCACTCTAAATCTTCGTCCGGAGGGAGGAGCGCTCCCGCACCGAAGAAAAAGCCGCACCGGAAACGGGCGGCTTTTTCCGTATCCCGCCCGGCGCGACGACAAGCGACGTCCGGCGGATTTGGATTTCACACAAATCGTCCCTGCCGGAGACAACTCCGGCAGGGACGATTTTCATTTCGGGAGCGCTTCCCGGCCTCCGGGCCTGCCCCCTGCTATTTCAGGCCTTCGATCACCGCGCGGCGATGCGGGAGAAAACACTCCTCCATCGTCCCCGTACCGTTGACCGAGGCGTATTTACCCTGGTGCGGCGTAGTAGTCCGCCACGACGGCCGTCTGCTCGCGGTAAACATCCAGACGCCCGCGAATCACCTCTTCCGAAGCGTCGTCGGCGCGTCCCGAATCCTTGCCGCGCAGCAGGATGCGGCGCACCAGCTCCTTCTCGGGACGGATGTCGATCATCACATCGACCTTCAGGCCGTGTCCGGCGAGGATTTTGTCGAACTCCTCGGCCTGAACCGTGGTGCGGGGAAAGCCGTCGAAAATACAGCCGGCGGCGTTCATGTGCCCGGTGACATAGTGGTCGATCATGCCGATTACGATCTCATCGGGAGCCAGCTGCCCGGCCTTGATGTAGAGCTTCCATGCTGCGTCCGAGTTCCGTGCCCCGGCGAATCTCGTCACGGATCACCTCGCCCGTGGAAACGTGATCGATTCCGTAGTGTTCCTTCAGGCGCTGCGCCTGCGTGCCTTTGCCGCAACCCGGAGCACCGAATAAGACGATATTTACCATAACTCAACCCTTTTTAGTAATTTGACCGGGCAAAATTACGTTACATTTTTTGGGGAAACAAGAGTATTTCCTTAATTTTGTAAAAATTTTAGATTCATGGACCAGAAAAAGCGCACCGAGATCGCTTCGCTCGGACAATCGGACTCATCGACCTGCTGACCAGCGGATTCACCCCGAAGAACGCCTCGACGCTCAAGGGCGCGGGGGACGACGCCGCGGTGATCGCCCCAGGACGCGGCGAAGCGCGTGCTTGCACGACCGACTCCTTCTACGAAGGCGTCGATTTCGACCTCACCTATTTTCCCGCTCAAACACCTGGGTTACAAGGCCGTGACGGCCGGCGTGAGCGACATCCTGGCCATGAACGCCCTCCCGGCGCAGATCACCGTGTCGCTCGGCGTCTCGTCGAAACTGCCCGTCGAAGCCCTTTCAGGACCTCTACGAAGGCATCGCCTTCGCCTGCAAGGAGCAGGAGAGTCGACCTCGTGGGCGGCGACACGCGCGCCTCGATGACGGGACTGGTCATCACCGTCACCACGCTGGGGCCATGCCGAAAAGAAGAAGGTGGTCTACCGCAGCGGAGCCAGGCAGAACGACCTCGTCTCGCATCACGGGCAACCTCGGCGCGGCCTACATGGGACTGCAGCTGCTCGAGCGCGAAAAGCGGGTGCTCGCCGACGGGAGAACCCGAGCCGCAGTTCAAGGGCTACGAATACCTGCTTGAAAAATACCTCAAGCCGCGCCCCCGCACCGACATCGTCCGTGCGCTGGCCGAAGAAAAGATCCGCCCCACGTCGATGATCGACCTCTCGGACGGCCTGGCGAGCGACCTGATGCAGATCTGCAAATCGTCGGCCTGCGGCGCGCGCATCTACCTCGAACGCATCCCGATCGCCCGGCAGACCTCGGCGCTGGCCGAGGAGATGCACTCCGGACCCGGTCGTTGCGGCTCTGAACGGCGGCGAGGACTACGAACTGCTCTTCACCGTGCCGCTTTCGATGCAGGAGCAGATCATGCGGCTGGGCCTTGTGGACGTCATCGGCCACATCACCCCCGCCTCCACGGGCTGTTACCTCGTCACGCCCGACGGGCAGGACATTAAAAAAGCTGAAGGCACAAGGGTTCCCGGAAGAATAAGCGTCTTACCGCCGCCCGCCGCCGATGGCTATTCCGAACGTGAGCGACAGATGGCGGTTGGCCCGCTCCGTACAGGTGTAACCCAGCGTGACGCGCAGCCGGTTCCCAGCATTCGCAGCCAACGCGCGGCATCACGCAAAAATGCCGCACAGTCGCTGGACGGAGTATCGGAGACAGCCCCTTCGGCCGTTCGGAAGACATATGCCCCACCGATCCCAGCTCCCACGAACAACGCCGCTTTCGGCGTCAGATGCAGGTTGTAATCCGCAACGGCCATCAGGCTGAACGACATAAAAGGGGTCCTTCGAGCAGACGCCCGCAGCCAGCCGCGAGTAACACGCCCCGCCGAGCCGCAGACCCGCGTCGAAGGGTATCCGCCGGAAATTGCGGCCTTCGGCGGCCAGACAAAAACCCGCCGCATCGTTGTCAAAAGCTTCCGAGCGAGGCATAGCCAAAGGTCGCCCCGGCAGCCACCTCGCCCTCGAAATGCCCGGCCCCCGGATAACCGGGGCCTACGGCCCGTATCCTGCGCCTGCAAGCCGCAAAAACGGAAGCACGGCGAAAATCAGAAAAATGCAGCATCTTATCATCGGGTCAGCGTTGGGATTGAATTCGCCGGTAAAGATACGCAAAAAATCCCATATCCGGCACCATTTTCAGGAAACAAATTGCGGAAGTCCGCCCGAAGCGCAGTCAAGAGCAGGCTCCCCGCAGTTCTGCCCTGCGGGGGAGCCTGCGTAAGCGGCAAGAAGTCTGCCTATTCCTCGCCAAAGAGAATTTCCTACGTTCGCTTATCGGGAATAAACTTACACTTTCCGTGTTTGTCAGTATGTTCCACAAAGATAGGAAAAAGACCGGAGATAATCCAAATACTGACAAATTTTTTAATTCTTTAATTTTTCATTTTTTAATTTAAATGTGTATCTTTGCGGTCCCTTTGGGGATTTAATTAACTAATTAAAAGCATTATGAACAATTACGAAACCGTTTTCATTGTCACGCCGGTTCTGTCCGATGCACAGGTGCAGGAAGTCGCTGACAAATTCCAGGGTGTCATCACCGAGAACGGCGGTCAGATTGTGAACAAGGAGTCGTGGGGCCTTCGCAAGCTCGCCTATCCTATTCAGAAAAAGACCACCGGTTTTACTTCCTGGTCGAGTTCACGGGCGAAGGCTCGCTCATAGGCACGCTCGAAACGCAGTACCGCCGCGACGAGCGCATCATCCGTTTCCTTACTTTCAAGCAGGACAAGTTCGCCGTGGAATACTCGGAGAAGCGTCGTGCAAAACTTTCTAACAAACAGGAGGAGTAAACCATGGCACAGGAGAACAAGGCACAGTCTGAAATCCGTTACCTCAACCCGGTATCGGTCGACGTCAAGAAAAAGAAATACTGCCGCTTCAAGAAGCTCGGCATCAAATACGTGGATTACAAGGACGGGGAGTTCCTCAAGAAATTCCTTAACGAGCAGGGTAAGATCCTTCCCCGCCGCCTGACGGGTACTTCGCAGAAGTTCCAGAAGAAGGTGGCCCAGGCCGTGAAGCGTGCGCGTCACCTCGCCATCCTGCCCTTCGTAACCGATTGCATGAAATAATTAAAGGAGGAAGAGACAATGGAAGTTATTCTGATCAAAGATATCGAAAACCTGGGCTACGCCAACGACATCGTGACCGTAAAGCCCGGCTACGCGAACAACTACCTGATCCCCCAGGGTACGCAAGGCTGCCACCGCATCCGCCAAGAAGGTGCTCGCCGAGAACCTCCGCCAGCGTGCCCCCACAAGGATGCCAAGATCCTTGCCGACGCACAGGCACTCGCCGAGACCATCGCCAACCTGCCGCTGTCGCTGTCGGTGAAGGCCGAGGAGGGCAAACTCTTCGGTACGGTCACGGCAACGGACCTCGCCGAGGCGCTCGCCGCCACCGTAGGGCATCACCGTAGACCGCAAGCAGATCAGCGTCGATGCCATCAAGACCGTCGGCGAGTTCGAGGCTACGGCCCGTCTGCACAAGGAGGTCAAGGCTACGATCAAGTTCTCGGTCTCCGCTGCCGAGTAACGCGAAAAAAGACATTTGTACTGAAAAGAGCCTCCCGATGCGGGAGGCTCTTTTTGCTGACGACCCCGTCAATGCGGCCCCACAGCAGGCGGATCGACCTGCCGCGGCTTCACGGTGTAGGAGCGGAGCACCAGCCCCACCCCCGAAAAATCACCAGCGCGAAGACCACCGTATCGGCATGGAGCTTGTCGAGCCCCATTGCGACCGAAATGGCGATCGCCAGCACAGGTTGCAGGTAGGTATAGATGCTCGACACCGTGGCCGGCACGCTCTTGAGCGCATAGTTCAGCATCAGGTTCGGCAGATAGGTCGGCACCGTCAGCACGAAAAGCGTCGGAAGGAACAGGGCGTGACGGGCAATGGCCGCGAAATCGGTGTGAACGATCGGACCGATACCGAACGGGCAGGGCCATGACCGCCGCCGCGCAGTAAAGCCAGCGCAGCACGGTGGTGATGCGGTACTTGGCAACCAGCCGCTTGAACCAGACCATGTACAGCGCCGTGGCGCAGGCGCAAAGCATGATCATCACGTTTCCCCAGACATGCGAATGCTGATGCGACGACGAGGCCCCGGCCAGCACCACCGCCACGGCTCCCCCGCCATGCCGAGCACGAGTCCCGTGATCTTGAGCCGGGTGAAACGGTCCATTCCCAGCAGCACGGAGAGCAGCAGCACCAGCAGCGGGACGATGGTGTCGATGATCGATCCGTCGATGGGCGAAGTCATCGAAAGCCCGTACATGATGAATACCTTGCGCAGCACGCCGATCAGCAGTGCGGCGCCGATCAGCTTGCGGATGTCGGCCCGCGCGACCTTCTCGGCCTTCTGCCACAGCAGCGGCACGAGCGAAAAAGAGCGCCGTGACGACCAGCGACGCCGAGACCATCGCCATCGGATGCACGTAATGCGGCAGGACTATGTTGTAAAAAGGGTAATCCATCGCCCAGAGGACGTTGCACACAATAGGGGCCAGATGGGGTTTCAGTCTGTTCATTCGTTTCGTCGTTTACCCCGCAAAGACAAAAACAGTGCCCGAATCCCCGCGCGGCACGGCCAAAAAGGGGCTTCCTGCAAAGAAAAGCCCCATATATAACGCCAAATCACCGTTACCGCCGGTCCGGAATACGGAACGTCGCCGGGGAAGCACCGGAATCACCTCGCCGCAGTAGTAAACCTTCCACGCGTCCCTGGCGTAACCCCACCCAAGCTCTTCAAACGACGACGACGATGCGCCCGGCACTTCGCGTCCCTGATAGACCACCTTCCAGGGGTCCTTGCCGTAACCGCCGCCCAGATATTCGAACGACGAAGGCCGAAACGCCTTCCTTTCGCCCCCGATAATATACCGACCAGCTGTCTTTCGCATAACCGCCGCCGAGCATCCGTCCGGCGACTGCCCGGAAGGCCGGAGCTGCTCCCCGCGAAATAGGTGTTCCCCTTCCGTAACCCCGTCCCTTATACTCGAACGACATGGCCGAGGCACCTTCCAGCCCGGCCTTCGTAAAACACCGTCCAATTATCCTTGCCGTACCCGCCTCCCAGATCGGCGAACGAGGATGCCGAAGCCCCCTCGACCTTCCAGCCGCGGTAATACACCGTCCAATTGTCCTTGCCGTACCCGCCTCCCAGATCGGCAAACGAGGATACCGAAGCCCCCTCGACCTTCCGGCCGCGGTAATAGTACCGACCAGCTGTCTTTGGTATATCTCCCGCGCCGATCTTCGTAACGCTCCCCATGACAATTCCACGCGTGAGGGTTCGCGCGGTGATCCCTGCAGAGGAGACTGCACGGCGAAAGGTTTCGGCGGCGCGGACATCCCCCGCTCCGCAGCATGCCGCCCGGAAGGAGCGCCAGCGCGGACAACAGGCCTAAAATCAACTTTTTCATCATCTATCGGTTTGCTTCTTCAGTTCTGACTTGTAAATATACCGGGTTATTTTTTTACGGTGCAAAAGAAATCCGCCGTAAATATTTCGGCGAACGCAAAAAAGGCCATTCGCCCCCCCGGAAACATCCGGCCTGCAAACCGGCCGCCGACTGGCCGACCGGACTTCCGCCCCCGATTCCCTGTTTCCCTGTCCGGTTCCCCGGTTCCGGCCCTGACCTCGTCCTTGGAAAAAGATTCCGGAGCCGCAAACTGGCCGTCCCATAGACAGAGCGCCACGCAAACTGTTCGCCCCGCAGACAGTCCCGCAGACAGACCATCCCATAAACAAACCGCCCGCAGACAGCTCCGCCGCGCGCCGCCGTCCCGGCACAAAAACCGCACACGTTTCGTGCGGGCGTCCGGTTATCGGATACGGAGGGGCACCCCCCGTCCTCTTTCAGCGGAGATTACTCTTCGTCCTCTTTCTTGGCGGCAGCCTTCTTGGCGTTCTTCGCCTCGGCAGCCTCCATGGCGCTCTTCAGCGCGGCCAGACCTGCGATATCGCCCAGCGTCGTCTTCTCGACCGAAGCGTTGATCTTCTTCACGGTCGACTTGGTCGCGTCGGCAGCAGCACGCTTCTCGGCTTTCTCGGCTGCGATTTCGGCGCGCTTGGCCTCCTCGTACGTACGCAGGTGCGAAAGGGTAATGCGCTTGGTGGCCTTCGAGAACTCGAGCACCTTGAAGTCGAGCTTGTCGCCCACCTTCGGCGTCGTGCCGTCCTCTTTGGTGAGCTGGCGTGCGGGGCAGAAGCCCTCCACGTTCTCGCCCAGTGCGACGACTGCGCCCTTGTCGGTCATCTCGGTGATCGTACCCTCGTGGATGCTGTCTACCGAGAACTGGTTCTCGAACTCATTCCAGGGATTCTCCTCGAGCTGCTTGTGTCCCAGCGACAGACGGCGGTTTTCCTTGTCGATCTCGAGCACCACGACCTCGATGTCAGCGCCTACCGACGTGAATTCGCCGGGGTGCTTCACCTTCTTCGTCCAGCTCAGGTCGGAAATGTGGATCAGACCGTCGATGCCCTCCTCGATCTCGACGAAGATACCGAAGTTCGTGAAAGTTACGCACCTTGGCCGTGGTCTTCGTGCCGACGGGATACTTGACTTCGATATTCTCCCAGGGATCGGGCGTAAGCTGCTTGATGCCCAGCGACATCTTGCGCTCCTCGCGGTCGAGCGTCAGGATAACGGCCTCGACTTCGTCGCCGACCTTCATGAACTCCTGTGCCGAACGCAGGTGCTGGCTCCACGACATCTCCGAGACGTGGATCAGCCCCTCCACGCCAGGGGCGATCTCGACGAATGCGCCGTAGTCGGCCATAACGACCACGCGGCCCTTGACCTTGTCGCCGACCTTGAGGTTCTGATCGAGCGCCTCCCACGGATGCGGGGTGAGCTGCTTCAGGCCCAGTGCGATACGCTTCTTGGCGTCGTCGAAGTCGAGGATAACGACCTGGATCTTCTGGTCGAGCGCCACAATCTCTTCGGGGTGGTTCACGCGGCCCCACGAGAGGTCGGTGATATGGATCAGGCCGTCCACGCCGCCCAGGTCGACGAATACGCCGTACGAGGTGATGTTCTTGACGGTACCCTCGAGGATCTGGCCCTTCTCGAGTTTCGACATGATAACCTGCTTCTGCGCTTCGAGTTCGGCCTCGATGAGCGCCTTGTGCGACACGACCACGTTGCGGAACTCCTGATTGATCTTCACGACCTTGAACTCCATGGTCTTGTCCACGTATACGTCGTAGTCGCGGATGGGCTTCACGTCGATCTGCGAACCGGGCAGGAACGCCTCGATGCCGAATACGTCGACGATCATACCGCCCTTCGTGCGGCACTTGATGTAACCCTTGATGATTTCGTCCTTCTCCAGCGCTTCGTTGACACGGTCCCACGACTTGAGCTGCCGGGCTTTCTTGTGCGAAAGGGCCAGCTGGCCGTTCTTGTCCTCGGCCGACTCCACGTAGACTTCGATCTTGTCGCCTACCTTCAGGTCGGGGTTGTAGCGGAACTCCGATACGGGGATGATACCCTCGCTCTTATAGCCGACATTGACGATAACCTCGCGCTTGTTGACGCCCGTTACGGTTCCCTCGACCACTTCGCCGACGTTGACGTTCGAAAGCGTCTTGTCGTAAGCCTCGGTGATCTGGGCTTTGTCCTGGTCGTACACGCCCAGGTCGTTTTCCAAAAAGGCGTTCCAGTCGAAATTCTCGTTTGCAACTACATTCTTTACTTCTTCCATTGTGGAAATTTTTGCGATACAATCGCTCGTTAATTGGTTAATATTAAAAGTTATAGCCCTCGCTTACGGCATCATTGCACGCGCGCGGGGCTACAAAAGGTAATCACTTATAATTCAAATTCAAAAAATCCGGAATTCAGAATTATTCAGTTTCCGCCAAAAACCCGGCTCTGCAAAATCCCAAATTATGAATTCCGAATTATTTTCTCTGCCGCGGCCTGTTGTCCGAGTCAGCGGACCGTCATCCTGCAACTCTTCGAGCAGCACGCCCGCGACCGCCGTTCCCGTAAGTTTCCGTCGGTGTAGTTCAGGTCCTTGTAATTCCTGTAAACATAGTCGCTGACCGCAACTTCGTACACCTTGCCTTCGCGCAACTTCGGGAAACGCACGTCGAGGGCGTTGTCCGCGGCGTCGGTCACGATGACGTAGGGCGTGGTCGAAATCCAGGTCGATGCGGTGCGCCTCCTTGGCGGTTCACCGGGTCGTTGTACTTCGACAGGATCATGCGGCGCATGTCGGCCGGAGTCATCCGCATCGTGGCGATCTCGGTTCCGAACGGCTCCAGCCCGTATACCTTCGCCGCGCTCACCCCGCCCGCGGGGATCGAATCGAGGCGCACGCCGCCGATGTGGTAGAAACCGACGTCGGCATCGGCCTCGTCGGCTACCGCCGCAGCCATCCAGTTGGCAAGGCCCCACTTGTCGGCCGGTCCGGCGAACGCTCCGACGGGCTTGTTCAGCTCGGGATCGGCGTAGTAACGGTCCACCTCGGCCTGATACGACGGATCGGGGGCATAGCCGTCCAGCGGCACGAGGCGCGATTCGATGCCTTCGATCTTCCTGCCGCGGAACCGGACCGCCGTAACGCCCACGTTCTTAAGATATTTCCCGGTCTGTGTCAGGAGCGTGCCGTTCACCAGCGAATCGACCTTCACATGGGTATGTCCGCCGATCACCACGTCGAACCGGGTCTCCTTTCCGAGCAGTTCCACATCGCGGTCGTCGCCCATGTGCGACACGAGCACCAGCAGATCGACCTTCGGACGCAATTCGTCAGCATACTTCAGGGCCATCGCCTGCGGATCGGGAAACTCCAGCCCCTCGAAGCTCGATGCATTGCCCGCCGGATGCCCCGGGCCCTCGTAGTTGGTCACCACGCCGACGAAACCGATGCGGATCCGTCCTTGGTCCAGAACGACATAGGGCGGCAGCTGCGGAAAGGTGCAGGTGTCGCTCGTCACGTTGGCGCACACCACCTCGAACGCCATGCTGTCGATCATGCGGCCCAGAAACGCCTGCCCGTGGTCGAACTCATGGTTGCCCAGCGTCGCCACGTCGTAGCCGAGGCGTTCATCAGCGCGATCATCGGCATTCCGGGCGTCGCCGCCATGTCCACATAGGCATTGCCCGTCCAGCGGTCTCCGGCATCGACCAGCACCACCAGCCGGGCCGTATCGCGGCGGCACGCCTCCGGCCGCCGCCGCCATCCGCGGGAAAATTCTGTATCTTGGCGTGCATGTCGTTCGTCGAGAGCAGCACGAGCGTCCTTTCGCGGGGCGCAGGCCGCAGCCGCAGCCGCAAGGAGAATCAGGCCGTCCGGAACATTCCTTTCATATTCGTCGGCATTGTTTTTCTTTATGGATGAAGATTTGCCAAAAGTACAAATAATTCCTATCTTTACAATCGAACATTGTAAAAACTTTTCCATGAACGATACGATCAAAGTCATCTGCGAAAACGGCTTCGGCGAACTGGAGGTCCCGATGGGAACCCCGCTGCTGGAGGTCGCCGAACGCCTCACGCCCGGCCTTCACCCCTTCCTCGCAGCCTTCGTCAACAACCGCATCAAGGAGTTGAATTACAAAATATATACCCCGGTGAGCGTCCGCTTCGTGGACATCACCTCCTTCTCCGGCATCCGCGTCTACCAGCGCACCGCGTGGTTCCTGCTGCAAAAAGGCCGTCAAGGACCTCTACCCGGGCAGACGCTCCACATCCGCCACTCGATGGGCCAGAGCGGCTTCTACTGCGAGGTCGAAGGCATCGACGAGTTCACCCCCGACGAGGCGGCGCAGCACTCCGCGACCGCATGCGGGAACTCTCCGTGCGCAACCTGCCCATCACGCGCCAGCGCATGCTCACCACCGAGGTCCGCGCCCGCTACGCCGAGGAGGGCTTCACGGACAAGATCGCGCTGCTGGACACCCGCCCGCGGCTTTACAGCGACCTCTATACGCTCGACGACACGGCGGGTTACTTCTACGGCGCGCTGGCGCCCTCGACGGGCTATGTCGACCGGTTCGGCATCGAACCCTACTACAACGGCTTCTACCTGGCCCTGCCGCTGCGCACGTCGCCCGATCGCTCACCGCAACGTACATCAGGAGAAGATGTTCGGCATCTTCCAGGAGTACCAGTCGTGGGTCCGGATCATGGGCGTGCCCACCGTGGGCGACGTCAATTCGAAGGTGCTCGCGGGCGACGCAGGCGGCCTGATCAAACTGGCCGAGGCATTCCACGAACGCAAGTTCGCGTGGGTCGCCGACACGATCTACGACGCCAACATCTCGCGCGGCGTGCGCATGGTGCTCATCTCGGGCCCCTCGTAGCGGCAAGACCACTTCGGCCAAACGGCTGGGCATCCAGCTCGGCGTGCTGGGACTGCACCCGTATTGATCTCGCTCGACGACTACTTCGTCGACCGCGAGAAAGACCCCGCGCGACGCCGACGGCAATTACGACTACGAGGCGCTCGAAGCCATCGACCTGGAGCTTTTTCAACGACCATCTGGCGCGCCCTGATCCGGGGCGAGAGCGTCGACATCCCGCGCTACGACTTCATCACGGGCCGCCGCACGTGGCACAACGCGCCGCTGACGCTCGACGAACGCTCGATCCTCATCATCGAGGGCATCCACGGGCTCAACCCGCGCCTCACGCCCTCGATCCCCGACGCGCAGAAGTTCCGCATCTACATCTCGTGCTTCACGTCGGTGGCGATGGACAACCTCTCGCGCATCGCCACCACCGACAACCGCCTGCTGCGGCGCCTGACGCGCGACTACCGCCAGCGCGGCGCCGACGCGCTCTCGACGCTTTCGCGCTGGGCCTCGGTGCGCCGGGGCGAGAGGCACATCTTTATCAGGAGCAATACGTAATA
>VOFK01000994.1_pt1 | contig 13868 bp, 26 predicted proteins | sample 5384121 | NCBI WGS metagenome assembly VOFK01 (sample SAMN12384730, study PRJNA508395) | human gut metagenome | isolation source: healthy gut J | host: Homo sapiens | reverse complement strand
GTAAAAATGTTATTGAACGCCTTTGAGTTTCACCGAGGAAGAAGCCCACAGAATGATCTATCAGACTTCTTACTTCTCTCGGCCTTGCAATAACCTTCGGATTTATGAGGGTCATAAACATGGCTCACGGAGAGTTTGTGATGATAGGCGCATATACAACATATGTCGTTCAGCAGATATTCGTAAAAATACTGTCCCGAAAGCATTCGTGACGTTTATTATTTTGTTGCGATACCTGCCGCATTCGGTGTGACGTTCATCCTTGGAAGCTTGCTTGAAAGTTTATCATCTCCCGATTATACGGGCGAGATAGACGGCTTGCTTGCAACAGGGGCATAAGCCTTATTTTACAGCAGGCGGCAAGAAGCATTTTCGGCACACAGGGTGTAAACGTAACAGCACCGTCATTCTTAAACGGTGGAATAAAGATAGGCGGCTGTACATTCTCATACAACAACTTTTCATCATTCTTCTTGTGGCACTTTGTCTGCTTCTGGTGTGGTTTATAATGTATAAGTCAAACTTCGGTAAGCAGATGAGAGCTGTTATGCAAAAACAGAACAATGGCGAAATATATGGGCATAAACTCACGCAAGGTGGATAACATTACCTTTGCTATCGGCTTAGGTCTTACCGGTATCGCAGGCTGCTTGGTGGCGCTTGGTTCTATCGACTCGACTGTGGGTCAGAGCTACATAGTAAACAGCAGCTTTTTATGGCAGTCATTCTCGGTGGTGTCGGCAAGCTTCTCGGCACTGCTATCGGCTCTGTGATAATAGGCTCTGCAAGCATTTTTACAGAGAATTATACTTCATCAACTATCGCAAAAAGCTATTGTTCTGCTTATCGTTATTATCTTTTTGCAGAAGCGTCCGCAGGGACCTTTTTCGTTATCAAGAGCAGAAATCTTGACGAGTAAGGGAGGTGTTTCGGTCAATGAAACTAAGCAGATTTTTCAGAAAGAGGGGAGCATTTTTCAGTGGGAGTGCCGCTTTTTGATATATTTTAATAATTATTAACAAAATATCACAAAATTACTCTATAAATAGTTGTATTATTAAATCATATAATTATGACGGTAGAAAAATGCCGTTAAAAATAACGGAGGAAAGAATATGTCTTACAACGAATTTTTACCAAGCTACTCTATTGGCGACGACTGCTACAAAGAAATACCTTATGTTACCCGACGTTATGGAAAAACCGCTGTTGTTATCGGTGGCAAGACCGCTATGGAAAAGGCTAAGCCTGAACTGCTTGCGGCTCTCAAAGGCTCTGACCTTGAGATAACCGACTTCATATGGTATGGCGGCGACTCAAATTATGAGAACATTGAAAATGCTTAAAGCTATGCCGGAAGTGCAAAATGCAGATATGGTCTTTTGGCGTTGGCGGCGGACGTGCCGTTGATACTGTAAAGACCCTTTTGCGACAGAATTGACAAGCCTTTTTTCACTTTCCCCGACCCTTGCTTCTAACTGCGCTTCCTGCACGGCAATATCTGTTATCTACAACGCTGACGGCACTTTCAAGAATATGCTTACCTCAAAGCACCTGCGCTCCATACTTTCATTAACACAAAAATAATCGCAGAATCACCTGAAAAAGCTTTTCTGGGCTGGTATCGGTGACGCCTCAGCAAAGAGTACGAGGTGGTCTTTGCCTGCCGTGATAAGGATATGACCCATACGCCTTTGCTTGGCAGAGTTCTTGCAGAGGCATGCACAAAACCGCTTGTATCCTACGGAAAAAAAGCACTTGAGGATTGCAGAAATAACGTTTCTTCAAAGAATATCGAGCAGATAGCTCTTGATATCATCATTACAACAGGTCTTGTTTCAAATTTTACTGTTCATCAGAACAACCCCGATCCAAAGGACGATTACTATTATAATTCATCTCTTGCCCATTGCGTTTACTATGGCGCTTCGTTGTTTCCAAAGTGCGAGCATGACCACCTCCACGGAGATAGTTTCATTCGGCGTGCTTTGCCTGCTTACATATGACGAGCAGTTTGAAGAACGTCAGCGCATTTTTTTGAGTTCAACCGCAGTATAGGTCTGCCATGTACTTTGGACGAGATAGCTCTGACAGAAGAAGATGTCCCAGCCATTGCACATAAGGCGGCAAGCGTTGTTGAGTGGACTTACGTCCCTGGCGAACCTTCGGAAGAAAAAGTTTATCAAGGCGATACTTGATACCGATAAGGCAGGAAAGGAATTTCTAGCAAAGGCATAATAACAAAGAACAACAGCATATATAAATGATGACTGAGCCGTATGGCTTTGTTAGAAATAATAAAAATAGGAGAGTGCTTTTTGAACAAGTACAACACAGTGGAGATTGCAGCGTAAACGGGAGGTTTACGGCGATCTTTAAAACCTCCCGCTGAGAAGCAGTTGACATTTACAACATTCAGGAGGTAAAACAATGAATAAAAAAATATTGTGATTCGTTTAGAGAAAAAAAGAAGAATACTATGAAGTCGAAAACCCTTGTAAGGGAGAGTTTTTGGAACGTTTACCGTCCCGGCTGTCTTGAACATTATGTGCTTAGTCAGCTTAGAAATGACGCTGATTTTGTGCCGAAGCTTGACTTTGTGATGCTGCTTGACGGGCAAATCTTTTAAACGATAAAAAGCAAGGCTCTCTGCCATATAAACGGCAGAGAGCCTTTTGTTTTATTCTTTTCATCAAAAAGCCAATTGCCTGTCCACCCTCTCCTTGATTTTCCTGCGAAAATCATATGGCGAAAGCACCTCCACCACAGATCCGAATGCCAACAAACGTATTATTATCTCATTTTCGTTCTGCTCATCATATTTAATAGAAACCATACATTCACCGCTGTCCTCATCAAAGACCGACTCTTTTTTCAAGCTTTCCTGCAAATTCAAGCATAAAACGATTTACCGCATTTCGCTCGTTAAGTATCTTTTATTTTTTGCCTGCTTTTTTCTTGTCTGTGACAGCTAAAAAGCTCTCAGGCGTTATATCCGTCAGCTTAGTGAGTGTTACCTGCGACAGGTTTATAATTCCGCTGTCCATCATTCTGCGCTTTTGGTATCGGTTCACATATACCCCTGAACTTGTTGTTTTTGGCAGAGTATTCGATTTTTGTGGGCAGAAAATAGTGTGTGATGCGGTTGTCTTTTCTTGTCTGGAAGCTTATTTTTATTAGCTTTTTGCCATGGATAGCCGAGAGTATATCCCGAAAATGCTGTATGTACTGTGGGTCATGAAAATCATCGCCGTCAGAATATTGGTCAAAAGCAGGTCAAAAGTTTCTCTGATATAGCTTTTTCGCACCAAGCAGTTCCGTCAACTGCGACTTTTGCTCAGTGTCAAGAAACAGACCGCTTCTCGGGTCGCTTAGCACCGCACAAAAGCCACGCTTTTTTCAAGTGCCGTCAGCGGGATATGAGGCTCTTTTTCAGGATAGATTTGTATACGCTGTCCTCCTTTTTTTTCAGCAAACCATATCCGCCCTCGCCTGTGAGCTTAGGTTCGAGGAAAAAGAACACTTTCAGAAAAGACGTTCTGCCTGATGATATCTGTTATCTCAGCCTTTGTGACAGTGCGCTTTTTCAGTATTTTCTCCGTTATGCTGTAATAGGTGCTGTATATTTCCGAAAACAGTTTCATTCGTAAGCACCTCCGTATATTTCATAAAAAACCTTGCAATATCTGAATCAAATTTATCCTGCAATTCCTCGTTTGTTGTTTCAAATGCCGCTATCCTGCCGATGAACGTTTTTATCCATGGGAAGGCTTCGTTAGCGTCAAAAAGGTCAATGTCAAAGGAGTAAAGCCCATTTGATATCTTTGCGACAGTACCGTTTCTTTTTTCACGCTCAAACGTTTTACCACAAACATTTCTTTCGTTTCGTCTACCGCTATTTCCATGTGAATATGCTCTTTTGTCCGTATCTGCGTGATTTTCCGAAGCTAGTTCCCCATAAAAACCTGCGGTTGTCCTCATAATATCTGTAATATGTATCATAGTCAGCTACCACATCAAGGGGGAGTCACTTTCACTATGGAATCCACCCTTACAGACATCAAACGTTTCTGCTTTGTGAAATACATGATAAGATAATTTCTTCCTGTCTGCACCGAGCAGTGTATCTTCAGCACAACGGCTGTTATCTCGTGCTTTTTGTCGTTCTTTTCGGCTTACGCAGATAGCAGAACAGCCTTTTTTTGCTCCATTGCCCCCATGATATCAATGAGTATCTCATCATCAAGAGTATGCACCATGTAAGCGTGCTTACGCACAAAAAATATTATTTTTCGCACCCAGCTTATCCATGATAAAGCTGCCCACCACGCCAAAAAGGATTTTCCTCAGAGAAGAATTTTATCATATCCCCCAAGCCCTTATACTGACTTACAATATCATCTGCGTAACAGCCAGTTTTGGTGTATAGGATATTCCTTCCACTCTTGACCTCCGACACCAAGCCCTCTTTTTTACATATTCCTTTAGCTTGATACGGATTATCTGCACGTCTATTATCATGCCGTAGTTTGCAGAAATATAATCTGCTATCTCCGATACCGACATGGCGTTATCTTCAAGAGCGTCCATTAAAATAAAGTGCAGACGGATATCATTGTCCGTAAAGGTCTTTGAACGATAGCACTGATACAGTGGGTTTTGAAAAATGTTCCCCGAATCCACCTGCACAGATACTTTTTTTTGTGACCCTCCAAAGAGGTGTGAACGTGGTCTGAAAAGCCAGCTTTCTATCCTGCGTTTTTCGTTATCATAGGTGCGCTTGCTTTTTTGCGTCAAAAGCTTTCTCTTGTGTGAAATCCAAAGATATAGAAATCACGCACATATTCTCTTACCTTCTCAAAATTTTTTATAAGTTCAGAATATACCGCCATTCAGAACACCTCCTTTGATAACATTATACCAAATCTATACTCCCATTGCAATACATAACAAAACCTCGCACCTTTTTATATGATTATTTTGTATCTATCTGCTATAATACATACAACAGCAAAAGTAGGAGGCGCACAAAATGTTTGAATATTATGATAAAGATAAAATGCTAGTACCGATCAAGATATGGACAGAGTCTATAGACGATATCGAGGAAAGCTGTCTTGAGCCGGCGATAAACCTTGCAAATCTTCCGTTTGCCCATGACCATATCGCATTGATGCCTGATACTCATACAGGAAAGGGAATGCCTATAGGCGGTGTGATAGCCTGCAAAAAATACGGTGATCCCAAATGCGGTTGGCGTTGACATCGGCTGTGGAATGGCTTTCGTGCAGACAGATATCCCTGTGAACATTCTTCGTAACACTGTAACAGGGAGCGGCGAGCTTATAAAGGTGATAGTAGGAAATATACTCCGTACTATCCCGGTGGGCTTTAGTCATTATGGCAAGCCGCAGGCTTCGCCGTGCTTGATAAGGCGCAAAGCGAGATAGAAAGATACAATGCTGACAGCGAATTGATAAAATTTATCGAGCAGGGATATTATTCCGTTGGCTCACTGGGCGGAGGCAACCATTTTATCGAGATACAGGAAGACGAAAACGGCATGGCTTGTATAATGCTCCATTCGGGAAGCCGAATGTTTGGCAACATGATAGGGCAGTATTTCAACAAGATAGCCCATGAGATGAATGACAAATATTTTTCAACTGTTCCCTCAGAGTATAATTTGCCGTTTCTCCCTGTGGATACAGACGAGGGTCAGAGATATCTCAACTGGATGAACCTTGCAATGGACTTTGCTTTTGAAAACAGAGAGGTAATGCTTGAAAAAGTGAAGCATATTTTCACAGAGCAGGTTGAGAAGTATACGGGTATCACACCGAACTATAGTGACGAGATAAACTGTCACCATAACTATGCCGCATTGGAAAATCACTACGGTGAGAACGTGTGGGTACACCGCAAAGGCGCTATCCATGCGGCTGAGGGCGAAGTCGCTATAATCCCAGGATCTATGGGTTCAAACAGCTATATAGTCAAGGGCATGGGCAAGGCTGAAAGCCTTTTTTGACTTCATCTCATGGTGCAGGCAAAAACTATTCACGCACAGGCGCAAAAGGAGAAATTCTCCGTTGAGTCTGTTATGGTAGACCTTAGGCAAAGAAACGTGGTGCTTGGAAAGACCAGTAAGAAAGACGTGGCTGAGGAGTGCCGCTTTGCTTACAAGGATATAGATGTTGTTATGAAAAATCAAAGTGACCTGACCACCCCTATAAAGAAGCTTTTCACAGTGGGCGTTGTCAAAGGATAGGAGGTAATTTATATGAAACTTGCAACTGCATTGGCTGAACGTTCTGATATCCAGAACAGAATAAACACGATCTCAGTCAGACTTGACAATAACGCAAAGGTGCAGGAGGGGCGATGTTCCTGCGGAAGACCCAAAGGCTCTTATGGAGGAGCTTGACAGGCTGATAGTCCGTCTTGAAGATCTGGTGGCACGGATAAATCTTACCAACAGCGGAACAGTATATGAGGGCAAGACTATCACAGAGCTTCTTGCACACAGAGATTGTCTGAAAAAAAGAAGGTAAGGGTATTGCGGGATTTTCTGAATACCGCAAGCGGCCGTGTCACAAGAATGACAAGAACAGAGATAAAAATAGTCAGCACTGTGCCTGTGACAGAGATACAGAAAACGGTTGACGGTCTTGCAAAAAAGAACTGAGAACTGTGGACGAGAAAATTCAGGAGCTGAACTGGACAACAGAGCTAGTGTAATAAAATGGGTGGGATATCTACAGGGGTGGATGTATCTCTATCAGCAGAGAATGTGCTGATTATGGACAGAAACTTCGGGCAGGTTTCAGAGGTTCAAGTCCTCATTTGACAACGCATTGCCAGCAACGTAACATGCGTATCGTAACAAATTCTTATTACCACCTTGCATCAACTGTAGATAGGGTAGGAATATGAAAAAACGGCATGACCTTGATTTGGTCGTGCCGTTTTTTTTATGCAATGTCATCAGAATATTTCGTAAAATGTGCAAATGCTCAAATTATTCCCTCATAAAATGTGTGAAATCATAAAACATTCCCTCATGAAATGTGCAGAGACCACCGCAAACGTCTATTCTACGCCCTTTTACTCCTCATGTAAAAGGGAAAGCCTTTTTATAGCTGCGGTCAATGCCTATTGCACCAAGGGGTGCTGTGATAAGGATCGCAAGCACCGCCACAGAAAACTAATCTTTCCGCAGGGCAGACCAAGGGACATCGGCACTGAGCCGATAGCCGCCTGAACTGTCGCCTTTGGCATATATGCCGTTACACAGAAAAAGCTTTTCTTTAAGGGTCAGCTTCGTGCCGAGAAGACATATCCATACGCCCATGGCTCTGAAAATAAGCGCTCCGAAAATAAGAAGCACAGCCGCCACACCTGCCGCAAGGGTGTAGCGTATGTCCACTGCCGCACCAACAAGGACAAAAAGCACAGCCTCAGCGGCTATCCAAAGCTTGCCGAACTTCTCTGAAAGCCTTGCAGACACGCTTTTTTGTCAGCCTTTATTTTTATCACGCAAGCCATTGCCACAACTGCAAGAAGTCCCGATACAGCCACATAAGGCTTCAAAAAATGTTTCCACTGACATGAGCAGGAACGCCAAGCCCAAGATAGCGATGACCTTTGTGCTGTTTCTTATTTTGTTACCTTTGCGGTAGGATATCTCAAAAATATAGAAAAGCACAAACCCTGACAGCGCGCCGAGAAGCACTCCGAGGATTATTGACACAGGGATATTTAGAAAATCCGTCGCCTTTGCAGAGCCGCCCTGCGCCATTGTTACGAATGTGGAGAACAGAACGATAACGAAAATATCATCGCATGAAGCTCCTGCAAGTATCATTTTTGCGGGTATGCTTTTTTTCAGTGCCGTATTTTTCTTCCATAAGCTTCACCATTCTCGGAACTACCACCGCAGGGGGATACCGCACCAAGCTACAGCACCCATAACAGCGGCTTCCGTGTGGTTTATCCCAAGAAGCAGCGGAGCAAGGATAAAAATCCCAGTATCTCAAAGCTTGCAGGCAGAAATGACATCATGACCGCAGGTCTGCCCACCTTTTCAGGTCGGACAAATTGAGTGACAGCCCTGCTTTGATAAGGATAATGATAAGGGCTATCTGCCGAAGCTCTGAGGATATGCCAAGTATCTTAGGATCCAGCAGATCGAGAACGTAAGTGCCTGTGAGAATTCCGTTGCAAGCATACCGATTATCCTCGGCAGACCGATAGCCTGAAAAAATGGCGGCGGCTGACAGCCCCACAAGAAAGATCACAGCCAGTGAAAATAACATAATTATACCTCCCAAAAATCAAAAAGCTGACAACTCCTGCGTAAAAACAGAAGTCGTCATCAGCTTAATAAGCGGTTTAGGTTTCCCAGGGGAGAACATCATTCCCCGATATGAGATTTTACTATTGTATTTTACCACATTGCCGTGATAATGTCAAGTGCTTAGCAGGTCTGCGGTTGGGCTTTTTTCATTTTTGTGGTCTGGCGCTGAGCCATAACAAGCTTGTAGTATACGCCTTTTTTTCTGCATAAGTTCAGCGTGTGTGCCGAACTCTGCAAGTCTGCCCTTGTCAAGGACGATAAGCCTGTCGGCGTTGCTTAGGGTGGAAAGTCTGTGAGCAATGGCAATTGTCGTCCTGCCCTTTGTGAGCTTGCCCAAAGCGTCTTGTATCTGCTTCTCCGTCTGAGTGTCAAGAGAAGCCGTCGCCTCGTCAAGTATTATTATCTTAGGGTCATGGAGTATCGCTCTTGCAATGGCAATTCTCTGACGCTCGCCGCCCGAAAGCTGATAGCCCTTGTTGCCCACTCGGGTGTTGTAGCCGTCAGGGAGCTTTGTGTGATAAAGTCATGTGCATTCGCAATTTTCGCTGCCCTTATTACCTCCTCAAAGGTAGCGTCAGGCTTTGCATATGCTATATTTTTCAAGTACGTTTCCGTCAAAAAGGAAAGTTTCCTGCAACACCACGCCCACCTGTGAACGCAGGCTGTGCTGTGCAATATCCTTTATGTTCACACCATCAATGCGTATCTCTCCTGCGTGCAGTCATAAAGTCTGAGAATAAGATTTATCATTGTGGATTTTCCCACACCTGAGTGTCCCACAATGCCTATCATTTCGCCCTTGTTTATCTTGCAGGTTATGTCTTTCAGCACAGGATTGTATACCTTGTATCCAAAATAAACGCCGTCAAATTCGATATCGCCTTGAATGTCAAGGTCAATAGGGTCATCACAATCACGAACGTCAGTGTCCTCGTCAAGTATCTCAAAGACCTTGCCTGCGGAAACTGAGGTGACCGAAAGATTTCTCGGTATCTGTATGAGCCAGCGTATAGGTTCGTAAAGCATTGCAACGTAGGTGGTGAACTGTATAAGCTGACCTAATGTCATGGTGTGGTCGAGAATCATGTTTCCACCGAAATACAGTACGAAGAAGTTACCAATGGTGAGGATAAATTCTGAGGCAGGAATGGTGAGATACCACATCATTTCCGCACGAACACAGCTTTTCGCCCAGCGTTCGGAACATTCTGTGTAGCGCTGTATCTCCCTTTACCTCGTTGCCGTAGGACTTTACAACTCTTATGCCGTTTAAGATATCATGCAAAGTTTCTCCATGAGAAACGCCGTTTTTCCATACCTTTGTGTAGCGTATCGCCATGGCATCAAAAAGCTTTTTGCACAATTATGAAAACTATCGGCACAGGCAAAACTGTCATAAGCGCGAGCCGCCAGTCCATAATAAAAAAAGCAGTATGCCTATTATCACAAGGGAAAGTATTTTTACTATGGCGTCCTTGCCGTTTGCAGTGATGAAGTCCTCAAGCTTTGCGGCGTCGCTTGAAACACGGTTGATAAGCTCGCCTGCTGTTCGCTTTGATATGGAGTTCATGGAAAGCTGCTGTGACTTTTTCAAATATCTCCTGCCTAAGGTCACGTCCCAGATTGAGTGCGACCTTGAAGCTGTTTTTTCATGTTGAAAAACTCGAATACTCCTGCCAAAAGCAGCAGGGTGACGATAGTGATGATAACTCCTGCAAGGCCTGCCCAATGGGTGTTTTCGGGGTAACATACTTGTCGATTATAACTCTGTCAAGATAGGGCGCAAGCACCCAAATAAGCTCGGAAAGTATCGTGCATATAACTGCGATCGCAAAATATTTCTTGTATGGCGCAATGCGTTTTATGAGCTTGACCATTGTCTTGCCCTTTGCCAGTGCAGTAGATACATTCCTTTGCGCCCTCCAGCGGCAGACCGCATTTGGGGCAGACAGGCTCTTCCGTGTCGGTTATCTCCATAAGCTCGCCTGTACGCAAACAGTGGTCAAGGCTTCATAAGCTCGGCGTATCTGAGAAACTGATCCTGCGAAAAACCGCAGAAGCAGATAGTTTCACCGCTTTTCAGCGTTCCCTGAGCCATTGAAGTGCCTATCTGCTGTTTGCACTCAAACTCGGAGAAATCGTCTATGCTGTATTCAAGTGTTATCTCACTGCCGTTGTAAATGTATATCTTTTCTTTTGTCACGCAGAAATGTCCGTCCATTTTGTCGCCCTTACAGGTGAAGTTTGCAGGCAGGGAATATATGATATCTGCCTTGGCGTTTTCAGGAAGAGAGGTTTTTTTAGATCCATATTTTCACACTCGCTTTCAGTGTGGTCTAACACCTTTTAGGTGTACATTTCAAAGCACCTGACGGCTCTTTCTGTCAAGCTTATGAATGTCAGGGCAAAAATATTTGTTGCCGTCTGCGTCGTTGACGTAGAGATAATCATAGCCTATCATTCTGAAATTCTGATACCAGTCACGGATACAGATAGTTTTCTGCCCTGGAAGTTGTGTCAGCCTTTACAAAGATCGCACCACGCATATTGTCCTTTATGCTGTAGACCTTTGTTATCTCAGGCATATAGTATTTGTATTCAAGATAACTGTCAAGAAGCTTGTATTGCTCATCGTCAAGCTCCGCCATATCTTTTATCACGCCTATCTCACGGAACTCTTTTCGGAATTTTCGTATGAAAGGCTTATGTAGGTGGTCTTTGAGTAAAATGGTATGAGCCTTGTGGGGTTTACCTTGTGATAAGTCCTGCCCTCATAATCGAGGGTAAGAAAACCGCTTTCTTCCTTTGCAAGGCGTATCTTTTTGCAGTCAAGCAAGGTCAGCTTATCGACCTCATAAACCTCCTGCTCAGCGGTAATATTTTCAGCCATTGTGTTCATCTCCTTACTATTCGTTTATGAACTGCAATGCTTCAGATTGCAGCTTGTAAAGCTCGAAATATTTGCCTTTTTCTTTTATGAGCTTGTCATGTGTTCCCATTTCTTTAAGCTCTCCATTTTCGATAACGCAGAGCATATCAGCGTCACGGAGAGTTGAAAGGCGGTGTGCGATAGAAATAATCGTCCTGCCCTGTTTCAGATTGTCGATAGCGGCTTGTATCTTTCGCTCTGTCCTTGTGTCCATGGAAGCGGTCGCCTCGTCAAGGGTAAGTATGTTAGGCTTCTGAATGATAGCCCTTGCGATAGATATTCTCTGCTTTTTCACCGCCTGACAAGGATATTCCGCCCCTCGCCGACCTTAGTGTTATAGCCCTCAGGGAGCTTTGTTATAAACTCATGTGCGTTTGCGGACTTTGCCGCTTCGATAACTTCTTCCATGGTTGCGTCAGGGTTTGCATAGCGGATATTGTCAGCTATCGACCCTATGAAAAGGAAAGTTTCCTGAGAAACTATACCGATATTTCTGCGCAGATCGTCAAAAAGCTATCTTCCTGATAGGCACACCGTCAATGGTTATCTCACCACCTGTTACGTCATAAAAGCCTTGCCATAAGGTTTATGATAGTGGATTTTCCTGCGCCTGTTTTTACCAACGATTCCAAACATATGCCCAGCCTGCACCTTGAAAGAAACGTTTTTTATGATAGGGTGTCCTGCTTCATATTCAAAGGATACATTTTTAAGCTCGATATCCCCCTTCATGTTTTCCATATGAACAGGGTGTTCGTCCTCTTTTACAGTAGGCAGAGCGTCCATTATCTCAAACATTCTTGATGCGGCGTCCATACATTTTGCCCAGCGGTCGCCTATCCATGTGAAAAAGTTGATAGGATCCATCGCTATTTCGGTATATGAGATAAGTGCAGAAAGTGCGCCGAATAGTATGTGACCTTTTATGACAAGCACTGCGCCAAGGCAGAAAACAAGCTTGTTCACTATCCTATAGAACGTCCATATAACAGGGATAGTGTTTGCTATTCGTGAGTTTATCCTTGAGTTTATCAAAAATGCGTCAGTGTTTTTTTTACCCTATAGCGTTCTATCTCTCTGTCCTCACGGGCGAAAGCCTTTACCACACGCTGACCGTTCATAACGTCAGACAGCACCGAGTTTGCAGAACGCATTGCAACGTCATATTTGCGGTAAAGCTTGCGCTGGCTTTTGTAAAATTGGTGCTGAACTATCTCTATCACCGAGATAGTGAGGATTATGCCAAGTGACAGAAGTGGCGAAATTGTGAGCATTATCACCGCAATGCCCACTATCTTTACCACGTTTGTAAGACCATACGGCACTATATCCGTGAAAACCAGTAGATGTTCTGACTATCACGGTCAACTCTTGACATAAGCGAGCCTGTCTGTTTGCTTGTGAAAAAGTCAAGGGAAAGCCGCTGCATTGAGGAGAATATCTTCACCCCTAAGCCGGTGCGTAACAACAGGCACGACCTTTGAGGTTATAATGCCTGAAATGATACGCATTATCATTCCTGCAATGTTTATGCCCACGATGAGCATTACTATCATGAGTATCTTGCCATAGTATTTTCTCCGTTTTCCGCAAGCACATCATCATAGAGCATCTGAGAGCCGAATATCGGCGAAAGCACTGCGAAAACGTTGCTTAAAACTATGGTGAGCAGTATGAGAAATACCGCACCCTTAAATTCACCGAACATAGAAAGCAGGCGTTTGAACACCGAGCGTCTGTCTACACATCTCGGACAGACAGGGCGGTTAGGGTCAGGATAAGGCTCACCGCAGGTAAGGACAGTGGGTCTTTACTCCTTCCAGCAGGCGGTCGTCAATAGGCTCGTTCTTGGCTGTGCAGTTCACACGCTGGCTGAATTTCTCAAATTTGTCAGCAAAGCCAAGTGAGAACCTCGCTATAGGGAATTCCTTGCCTGACTTGTCCTTTATCATAAGTCTTGCGGAATTTGCATAGCGGTCAACAAACATTTCTTCAATGCTGTCTATGGGGTATTCATCATAGCCTGATACTGTGAAGCTTACGAGATTTTTTCTCTTCTGCCCACGCTTCATTTTTCCGGTATTCTTCATAGCCACGGGTATGCAAAGGGTGTCTTTTGTAAAAGTTATGTATACGTCCACATATCCGCCCTCACCGTCAAGGTCAGCTTTTTACGCAGTAAAGACAGCTCGTCAGTCATAACTCCACGCTTTAGCAGTTCGTTTTCTGCAAGCTGTGGCAAAACGTCAAAAAATTTCATGTATTCCCTCCTTTTCGGGATAAATTTCATATTTCTCCGATATAATTCTGTAAATTCGCATAATGTAACTGCCTATAACAGGTCAAAAAAAAAGACCTCTGATACCTGATATCAGAGGTCGCAATAGTTTCTGCAGTATAATATCCAGAAAGCTGATAAAAAATCTCATTAGCTTTTTTGGCAATAAGGGCAGGCAAAATGACATCTGAAAGTCATATTGAACTTACATTGTTTGTAAGGCTTGTATTCTCATTAGTCTTTAGAAGATCAAAAAGAATATTTCTCATTTCACCCACCACCTTTTTAGTTTATTTTTTTAT
>VOFK01003662.1_pt1 | contig 13877 bp, 18 predicted proteins | sample 5384121 | NCBI WGS metagenome assembly VOFK01 (sample SAMN12384730, study PRJNA508395) | human gut metagenome | isolation source: healthy gut J | host: Homo sapiens | reverse complement strand
ATGAGCAAATAGCCAGTTGAAAGAGGTCGAATCGGCTTCCGACCGTGTAATTAGTCCGTTGCAGTCATTAGAAGATAATTTGCATGGAACAGTCAATTATTTGATTCTTCCTTTTTTGCATTTGTCAATGCCGGCGTTGTGTTTAGGGGAGGCGAATTAGTGGGAGCTGTCCAGTATTGCTGTTGCTGCCGGTCTGTTACTGGGAAAATTTATTGAATATATTTCTTTACCTGGCTGGCTATAAAAAATAAGATTGACTCCCATGCCTTTAGGGATGACCTGGAAGAATCTTTCCGTGAGTTGCATTGTTGGGAGGTATTGGCTTTACTGTATCACTTTCTTTATCGCTAATCTTTCTTTTTGGGGTAGACTATCCTGTATTATTGAATCAGGCCAAATTTGGTGTATTGACCGGAACCGTACTTTCCGGCTTACTGGGATATATGTCGTACTTCCAGGATTTCGCTTTTAATCTGTCGATTCATCGTCTCCATCATCTATCGGAAGAATTTTCATGCTTTCTTCATGTGGCAATTGTTCAACTTGGCGGAGTTTTCGTTCGATAGCGCGAGTCCGCTTACCCATTACTTCTTCTAGTTGGTCGCCGGCATTTTGAAGGTTTTTCTGTACTTTTTCGAGCAGACCTCCGAATTTGCTGAATTCTGTTTTGACTGCTCCTAATACAGTCCATACTTCTCCGGTACGCTTTTGAATAGCCAGTGTGCGGAATCCCATTTGCAGGCTATTTAGATAGCCCCTAGTGTAGTAGGTCCCTGTGACAACTATTTTGTAATCTTTTTGCAGAGTTTCTACCAGACTTGTTCTTCGGATTACTTCCGCATAAATACTTTCGAAAGGCAGGAACATAATCGCAAAGTCTGTCGTAAAAGGCGGGTCTACATATTTGTCGTGAATATCTTTCGCCATCTTTTTGATTGTTACTTCCAACTGCTTGCCGGATGACTCTATCAATGAGGTGTCTCCGGCTTCGAAAGCGTCGTAATTGCTCGTACACGTCTTTCGGAAATTTAGCATCGATAGGCAGGTAGACGGTGCTGTTCGTATCATCCTTGCCACGGAAGCTTAATGGCAAATTCCACGAATTCGGTTCCGCTTTTCTTGGTTTTTACATTAGCGTCATATTGTTCCGGACTCATCATCTGTTCCAGCAGTGCTCCCAACTGAACCTCTCCGAATGTACCGCGCATTTTCACGTTGCTCAATACTTTCTTCAGTCCACCGACATCTTGTGCGAGAGACTTCATTTCTCCCAGTCCCTTCTGTACATTTTCCAATTGTGAGCGGACGATTTCAAAGGACTGGCCAATGCGTTCATTCAAGGTTTTCTGCAGTTTCTCTTCCACCATCAGCCGCATGTCATCCAAACGCTTTTCAGTCGATTTTATCAGAACCTCTTGTTGGCGTGCCATCATGTCGAATTTTTGGCGTTGCAGTTCTCCGGTAGTCATCATATTCTTGTGCAGAACATCTTGGAGCTGTTGCATATTCTGGTTCAGCGTTTGCGTCATTTCCATGCGAGAGTTCCCGTATGCTGCGGTTCAGTTCTTCCCGGTTTTCCTGCATTTGCTGGCGCAAGGCTATTTGTAATTGCTCTGCTTGGGCATGGTTATTTCCTTTTTACCAGTGATAGTACAATCGAGATTACTGCTAATACGGCAATAACAATAAGTAGAATCAGTTCCATTAATATGTCAGAATTTCGTTTCCGGTTTCAGTAATCAGAATCATGTTTTCCCTATTGGGCGGAAGGCAGTCCATCGTCGGTGCAGACGGTCCATCCGTCAGCTTCGTCAACGAACACTTCGTAAGTGCCCATATTTATCATCGGTTCAATGGTAAAGGTCATACCCGGAACAATCATCATGCCTGTACCCCGGCGTCCGAAATGTTCTACGTCCGGTTCCTCATGGAATTGCATCCCTACGCCATGTCCGCAGAGATCACGAACTACGCTGAAACCGTTCTTTTCTGCATGTTCCTGGATGGCGGCGCCTACATCACCTAGTTGTTTCCAGGGTTGTGCGGCGGCAATACCTATTTCCATACACTCTTTGGTGACCTGTACTAACTTTTGCATGTCAGGGTTGACGTCACCAATCATAAACATACGGGATGCATCGGAGAAATATCCTTTATAAATGGTAGAAACGTCCACATTGATAATGTCTCCGCTTTTTAGAATCTCATTTTTTGGGTATACCGTGGCACACTACATCGTTAATGCTGGTGCAGACACTTTTAGGAAATCCTTCGTAGTTGAGTGGGGCAGGGATAGCACCGTGGCTGGTGGTGAAATCATATACCAATACATCAATCTCTTCAGTAGACATTCCTTCGCGAATATTTTCTGAAATATAGTCCAACAGTGCAGTATTGATCTTGGCACTTTCCCGGATACCTTCCAGTTGCTCGGGAGTACGGAGTACTTTGCGCGGTGGAAGTTTATAACCTTGCTTCCTGTATTTCTGTATTTTTGCTTCTACTTCGGCCGGATAATTAGAGGGAGTAAACCGGAATCCCTTGATAAAGTTCTTCATTATGATAGCATATTTAATCGTATGACAAAGGTACGAGAATAAATGGAAAATATGCTTTCTTGCTTTCTAAAAACTTTTCGATCCTCAATTATCGGCACGGATTTACCATTCATATGAAACGCTAATTTGAGGTATCCATTCCCATCTTTTGCGGAGGACATTGTATTGGTATTGTACCCCTGTTTTTATTTTCCAGTTTTTATTTATTTTGAGAACAACATTACTACCCAATTGGGTGGGTTCCACTTCGGAAGGGAGGCCCCGGTGTTTTCGGGTATCAAGGTTTTGTACGCCATATATGTTGAGAGACCATTTGGGAGATAAATTATATTCTATTTGGCTTTGGATATGAAAGCAACTGGAATTTTCTGCAAAATTACTTTTACTGTGCAGCACAAGATTCTTGTTTATTCTTAACCAGGAGTAAGTGGGTAAAAAGGTGGAACCCGGTTTTTTAGGAATGTCTGATAAGTGCGAATGGAAGGTTTCGAAAAAATCATGGAAGATTTTAAAGTGGGTAGTGTGGGATCAAAATCTACAAATGGTTTTCGAGAGTACATGTTTTTGCTCTACTTTTTTTCGATAAGCTTTCTGTTTTTCTTGATTTCCTGATCGGATTCCAACATTTGCTGAAGTCTCAATGAGTCCTGTTTGCTCCATTCTTGCCCTGCTGCGGATAAGGGGAACAATAATAAACAAAGAATATTCAATTGATATTTCCGAATGTCCATACACTGTGCTAGTAAAGTTTATTGTATGGACGGTGAAAAACAGGATATGCTGCTTTAAACGATTAGCGACTAATAATAATTTCACATAATATGAGAATACTTTTCTTTTATTTTTATGATAGTTTTTTAATAGCCTTTGAAAACCGGTTGTATCTTCTGAATCTCCGACTCAAAACCAAACCAGTAACCATGTCCTTCTTCATCGACAGGGAGGAAACATAGTCGTAGATTTTCGCGGTATGCACCGTATACTACTTCCCAACTTTCAGGAGGTAACTGTCTTTTGGTTCTTACTTTTTCTGCCGGAGCTTTTTTAATGACATACCTGCTTCTATCCATGCAATACTGACCTGTGTCACATAGTCTGGATAATGATTCTTGCAGAAATCATAGATGATAAGTCCCCTTTTCTCCAAGCTTAAAGGAGTGTCAATTACATCTGTTTGTACTAAATGATCGAGTAACTCATGTATAAAATGAGGGTTTTCGAGAATGAGTATCCGTGTGATGCTTCGCCAAGTTGGGGTATTATAGAAACCGTCTAACAGGCGGGACAGATAATGTGCTGTCTGTAATTCATCTACGCTGATTTCACGAGTTTGAAGAACTTCGTATGGAGGGAGTGGAGAGTACTGTATGCCTAATTCGTCCGCTCTTCTTTTCATTTCGGTGCCCGGAAGTAATTTGAGGGATTCCAGTTGAATTTCTCCTGCGCCATACTCTGCTAAAGTACGGACATCATCGAAAATTTCTGATAGATGGTAGAGTGGGAGTCCGGCTATCAAGTCGGCATGAGTTTCCATGTTTTCAAGTGAACATAGATAATGGAGTCCGGCCAAAGCATTGGAGAGTTTTCCTATTCTTCGACTTTGTTCAAGCACGTTTTCCCGAAGGCTTTGGATTCCGGCTTCCAGGTGTAGCAGTCTTTTTAGGAAGGGTGGCTAATTCCTGTTTGAGTTCATCGGAAAGTAGTGCCGGATGAATTTCCAGATGGAAACAGATGTCCGGGTATTCACGGAATAAATTTAATAGTTCTTTTGCCCGTTTATTATTGTAATTGAAAGTACGATCCAGTACTCGCACGTTTTTGATTCCGTGTTCGTGTATCACGTCGAGACGTTCCCGGGTTGCTTCGAGAGATAAGGTACGAACTGGCTTTTCACCTCCACTGACACAAAAGCACAGGTGTTAAAACATCCCCGGGTAGTTTCTAACTGCACAAATGGTTTGCTCCAATTGAAGAAACGGCTCTCTTCAGGGAGGGACTAATTCGGAAAAGTTCATGACACGGGCGAGTCCGTTGTCATGGTATGCTTCCGATTCATCCAGATAGCAGAGTCCTGTGATTGATTTCCATTCCTTTCTTGGCTGATTCCACACTTTTAACCATAATGGAAATACTTCTTCGCCTTCTCCGCGAAACACTCCGCTTACAAATTTGTTCTTATATAAGAAAGCTTCATTATCTCCCAAAAACTCCGGACCTCCGAGTATAACACAGCAGTGAGGTAGTAATGCTTTTGCGCGTGAAACGATATGTAACAGTTGCTCATGATTAAATAGCCAATTGGTAGCTGCAATGATATCCGGTTGATGGCGGTAGATTTGATTGACGACACTGCCGGTGTTTTCATTGATCGTGGCGGAAACCGTACACCATTCAATGTCTGTATTATTTGCTATTTGGGCATGTAAGGCAGGTAATGCCAACGAAGAATGAGCGTACGAACTATTTAAATCAAGCCAAAGAAGTTTCATGTGGAAATTTTAATATTATCTTTGCAAAGGTACAAAAAACTTGTGGCTTGTGATGTATAGTAAATAAAAAATGCTAATTTTGTATTAATAAACGCAATAAACTAGAGAATTATGGAAATGATAAAGAAATATGCGGGTATCTTGATGATGCTGACTTTATTGGTTGGCTTTACTTCGTGTGAGAGTGAAGAAGAGACAGAATTTAATCTGCCTGGCGAGTGGTATACTAATGAAGAAATTGATTTCGGGGCATATAAAAAGAGGTACGCTCATGACTTTTAATGCGAGAAATCAAGGAACGATTGGTTCTGCTGGTGATCCAAATTATCTGGTTTTTGAGTGGAGATGGATTGATGGAGGATATAAAATTCAATGGAATTATTTTTCTACGGTGACCGCACTTATGCCTATATTTGGGGTGCAGAAGCTACCGGCAGGACATTTAGTGGAACATGGTATAATAATTGGCAGGATTTTAGAGATAGAATAGATGGACAGCCATTTTATATGAGGCGTCAATAAAATAATAATGAAGATTAAAAAATAAAGCCAGAGTCGATTATGATTCTGGCTTTATTTTTTGAATATAGGAATTTATTTTTTCAGAAACAACTTCTTAAATTCCGCCGGATAAGGCGTCTCGAACTCCATTAAATCTCCCGTTACCGGATGATAGAAACAAAGTTTGAAGGCATGGAGTGCCAATCGTCCGATAGGGTTGGGAGCATCTTCTCTTCCATATCTTCCATCACCGATAATAGGATGTCCTAAATCTTGCATGTGTACACGAATCTGATTCTTTCGGCCGGTTTCCAAATCGAGTTCCAACAGAGAATATCCGTTAGCGCGTTTGATTGTCTTATAGTGGGTAATAGATTTTGATCCACCGTCATCATATTCACTGGAACTTACATAAAGCGTTTTATCAGTCAGCCAGGAAACGACTGTATCATAATCTTTTTCCATACTTCCCTCCACCACAGCTACATATCGACGGTCAGTCACGATATCGTGCCAGTTATCACGTAGTGTCCGCTGTGTTTTTTCGTCTTTAGCAAACATCATCAGGCCGGAAGTGTCCCTGTCCAGGCGATGAACGATAAACACACGGAATTGACGTCCGGAACGTTGCACGTATTCGTTAAGTATTGTATAGGCTGTGCGCTCTTTCTGTCTTTCTGTATTGACTGATAAAAGTCCCTGCATCTTCTCGACAACAATGATATAGGCGTCCTCATATACAATCTTCAGCAATCTGTTATTAAATTCTTTTTTTTCCCTTTTGTTTGCTAATTTTTGCACTTTCATGCCCGCTTCAAGGGGAAAGTTGAATTGTGTGGTTATCACATTATCAACAAATACAACCCGTTTGCTTAACAACGATTTTAATTTCGTGCGACTTGCATCCGGCATCTTGGTAGCCAGGAACTCCATTAATTCCATGGGCTCTTTGACTGCATAATTGGTATATTGAGTACGTGCTTTTTCAGCAGGAGTTCTTCTAGGTCTTTTTCCCATTTCTCTTTTTTTATTTTTCTTTTTGAAATTCTTATTATCATCACGGATTATCGAAGTCTATTCCAGCAACACCACATTTTCTACGTGATGAGTGTGAGGGAACATATCTACGGGCTGAACAGCCTTCACCTTGTACTTTTCATTCAGTAATTGCAGATCCCGTGCTTGAGTAGCAGGATTACAACTAACATATACAATTCGTTTCGGTTCCGCAAACAAAATAACATCAATCACATCCTGGTGCATACCGGCACGGGGAGGGTCGGTGATAATAACGTCGGGACGCCCATGCTGATTGATGAAATCCTGCGTCAGCATATCTTTCATATCACCGGCATAAAACATTGCGTTCTTGATATCATTGATTTCTGCATTCACCTTTGCGTCTTCAATAGCTTCCGGCACGTATTCAATACCAATCACCTGGCGGGCTTGGCGTGAAACAAAATTGGCAATCGTTCCCGTTCCGGTATATAAGTCATATACCAGTTCATTGCCTGTTAATCCGGCAAAGTCACGGGCTATCTTATATAAATTATAAGCCTGTTCCGAGTTAGTCTGATAGAATGATTTCGGGCCGACCTTGAAACGCAAGCCCTCCATTTCTTCGAAGATGTGGTCTTTCCCCTTAAATACGTGAACGTCCAAATCATTGATGGTATCGTTGCACTTATTATTAATAATGTATAGGAGCGAAGTTATTTCGGGGAAAGAATCTGCCACGAATTGGAGTAATTGCTTGAACAGTTCCATTTCATGATCTTCTGTAATCTTGCAAATCACGATTACCATCAGTTCCCCTGTGGAAGATGTGCGTACAATCATATTCCGCAGCATACCTTCCTGTGTGCGCAGATTGATGAAAGAGTAATCGTGTTCGTAAGCGTAGTCACGTACTGCGTTCCGGATGCGGTTGGATATATCATCCTGTAACCAGCATTTCTCAATAGCCAGTACTTTGTCAATGCTCCCGGAATGTGGAAACCCACCGCATTCATCTGATCATACTTCACATCCTGACGAACTTCTTCGTTCGTCAACCAGCGTTTGTTGGAGAAGGTAAATTCCAGTTTGTTCCTGTAGAATTCCGTCTTTGCGGAACCGAGAATCGGCGAAATCTCGGGAAGTTCGATCTTTCCCGATACGTCTCAAATTATCTTCCACTTGCTTTTGCTTATACCTGATCTGCTCTGAATAGGGGAGCACTTGCCACTTGCAGCCGCCGCAAACGCCATAATGCTGGCAGAAAGGAACAGCGCGATTGGGCGATAGCTCGTGGAACTTTACCGCTTCGGCTTCGGCATATTTATTTTTTTTACGCTTGATTTGCAGGTCTACAACATCACCCGGCACTACGTAGGGAACAAAAATTACCAGGTCGTTTACTTTTGCAATGGCTTTTCCTTCGGCAGCCACATCCATGATTGTTACCTTCTCCAATAAGGGAAGCTCTTTTTTCTTTCTTGCCACTTTTACACCAGTCTAATAATTACTTTGCAAAAGTAGGTATTTTTTTTGGAAAATTTTCGTGTATGCAGAAATATTCCGGATTGTAATGTCGAAATTGCATTTTGATAGAAAGTTTTTTCGCAAAAAGTTTTCAAGTTTGCGAAATATCCTTAGATTTGCGAACAGAAAAAATCATAATGTAACTTTAAACACAATATTATGGATAAAAAAAGAGTTTATACCTTTGGTAATGGTCAGGCAGAAGGAAAAGCTGACATGAAGAATTTGTTAGGCGGTAAGGGAGCTAACCTTGCAGAAATGAATTTAATCGGAATTCCAGTTCCCCCCGGATTTACAATAACAACAGATGTTTGTACGGAATACAATACGTTAGGACGTGATAAAGTGGTTGAGTTGCTGAAAGATGAAGTAGTAAAAGCGATCACCCATGTGGAGGCGTTGATGAAATCTAAATTCGGTGATATTGAAAATCCATTGTTGGTTTCTGTACGTTCGGGTGCACGCGCATCTATGCCGGGTATGATGGATACTATTCTGAACTTGGGATTGAATGACGAAGTGGTAGAAGGTATTATCCGCAAGACCGGTAACGCACGCTTTGCATGGGACTCTTATCGTCGTTTCGTACAAATGTACGGTGACGTAGTACTGGGCATGAAGCCTACAAATAAAGAGGATATCGACCCGTTCGAAGCAATCATCGAAGAGGTGAAGAAAGCGAAAGGGGTAGAACTGGATAACGAGTTGAAAGTGGAAGACTTGCAGGAACTCGTAAAGAAATTCAAGGCTGCCGTAAAAGAACAGACCGGAAAAGATTTCCCGACTGTGCTTACGAACAGCTTTGGGGAGCTATCTGCGCCGTATTTGATTCATGGATGAACGAGCGTGCTATCCTTTATCGTAAGATGGAAGGTATACCTGATGAATGGGGTACAGCTGTAAATGTGCAGGCTATGGTATTCGGTAATATGGGTGATACTTCTGCGACAGGTGTTTGTTTCTCACGTGACGCTGCTACGGGTGAAGACCTTTTCAACGGTGAATATCTGATTAACGCACAAGGTGAAGACGTGGTAGCCGGTATCCGTACTCCGCAACAGATTACTAAAGTCGGTTCTCAGCGCTGGGCTGTATTGGCAGGTGTTACTGAAGATATCCGTGCATCGAAATTCCCTTCTATGGAAGAAGCAATGCCGGAAATCTATAAAGAACTGGATGCGCTTCAGACTAAGCTGGAAAATCACTACAAGGATATGCAGGACATGGAGTTCACCGTACAGGAAGGTAAACTTTGGTTCCTCCAGACTCGTAACGGTAAACGTACAGGTGCCGCCATGGTGAAGATTGCTATGCGGCGGGATTTGCTCCGTCAGGGCATGATTGATGAAAAAAAAGACTGCTTTGATGCGTGTAGAACCCAATAAACTTGACGAGCTTCTTCATCCGGTATTTGATAAGGACGCTTTGAAGAAAGCCAAAGTGTTGACTCGTGGTCTTCCGGCTTCTCCGGGTGCTGCAACCGGTCAGATTGTATTTGCTGACGACGCTGCCGAATGGCATGCTGCCGGCAAGCGTGTGGTAATGGTTCGTATCGAAACTTCTCCTGAAGACTTGGCCGGTATGGCGGTTGCTGAAGGTATCCTGACCGCTCGTGGTGGTATGACTTCTCATGCAGCTGTGGTAGCTCGCGGTATGGGTAAATGCTGTGTGTCCGGTGCAGGTGCATTGAATATCGACTATAAGACTCGTACCGTAGAAATTGACGGTGTTGTTCTGAAAGAAGGCGATTACATCTCTCTGAACGGAAGTACAGGTGAAGTGTATAATGGTAAAGTAGAAACACAGGCTGCCGAACTTTCCGGTGACTTTGCTGATTTGATGAAACTCTCGGATAAATATACCCGTCTGCAGGTACGTACCAATGCGGATACTCCTCATGATGCGGAAGTAGCACGTAATTTCGGCGCTGTGGGTATCGGGCTTTGCCGTACGGAACACATGTTCTTTGAAGGGGAAAAGATCAAGGCAATGCGCGAAATGATCCTGTCGGAAGATGCTGAAGGCCGTCGCAAGGCATTGGCTAAGATCCTTCCATATCAACAAGCTGACTTTAAGGGTATCTTTAAAGCAATGGCTGGTTGCCCGGTGACCGTTCGTTTGCTCGATCCTCCTTTGCATGAATTCGTTCCTCACGATATGAAGGGCCAGCAGGAAATGGCGGACACGATGGGGGTAAGCCTGCAATATATCCAGCAGCGTGTAGAATCATTGTGTGAGCACAATCCAATGTTGGGCCACCGTGGTTGCCGTCTGGGAAATACATATCCTGAAATCACACAGATGCAGACACGTGCTATCTTGGGTGCTGCATCGAATTGAAGAAAGAAGGTGTGGAAACACATCCGGAAATCATGGTTCCGCTGACCGGTATCTTGTACGAGTTCAAGGAGCAAGAGAAAGTGATCCGCTAAGAAGCTGCGAAGTTATTTAAAGAAGTAGGAGACAGCATTGACTTCAAAGTGGTACTATGATTGAGATCCCGCGTGCAGCTTTGACTGCTGACCGTATCGCTTCTTCTGCCGAGTTCTTCTCATTCGGTACGAATGACTTGACTCAGATGACCTTCGGCTATTCTCGCGACGATATCGCTTCTTTCCTTCCGGTTTATCTGGAAAAGAAGATTTTGAAAGTAGACCCGTTCCAGGTTCTCGATCAGAATGGTGTGGGACAGTTGGTACGTATGGCTACAGAAAAGGCCGTGCTATCCGTCCGGATCTGAAATGTGGTATTTGTGGTGAGCACGGTGGCGAACCTTCTTCAGTGAAATTCTGTCACCGGGTAGGTTTGAACTACGTTAGTTGTTCTCCATTCAGAGTGCCGATTGCCAGATTGGCGGCGGCGCAGGCAGCAATAGAAGGATAGTCAAATACGCTGGTTAGGTACTTAACTATCTGATAAATAGACTGTAAATACTTGTGAAAGTATTTGCAGTCTATTTTATTTTATGCCTGTTGGGTACTGATGTCCGTTTACCACCCAATATTTATTTGGTATTTATTATAAAAAACTAACTAAATGTTTGTTTAATCATAAAAACAGCTTTACATTTGCACCCCAGAAATCGACCGAATTGGGGTCTAACGTTGTAATTTAAAAAAACAAAGAAAATGAAAAAGGGTTTATTATTGGTAGTTGTGATGTTAGCAACTATCGCTGTAAAAGCACAAGACATTTACGTAGGCGGATCTTTGAACGTTTGGCGTAACAGCACAGGCAACACTACTTCTTTTAAAATTGCTCAGGAAATCGGATACAACTTTAATGAAACATGGGGCATTGGGTGCTGAATTGGATTATTCACATAATTATAATGGTGGACTAACAAAAAATCATCAGTAATTGTTGCTCCATACATTCGTTGGTCTTACTGTGAAACCGGTGCGGTTCGCCTGTTCCTGGACGGAACTGCTGCTCTCGGCTTCGTGAAGGTTAAAGACGGAGACACTACTAAAGCCGGACAAGTGGGACTTAGACCGGGGATTGCTGTTAAATTGAATGATCACTTCTCTTTCATTGCCAAGTATGGTTTCCTGGGATATCGTAGAAATATAAATACGCTTGGAGATTCTTTTGGTCTTGAACTTACTAGCGAAGACCTTTCAATTGGTTTCCACTACGCATTCTGATAAGAAGAAAAGTAATCAACAAAATAGGAAAGGGAGTTCTCAAAAATAGGGAATTCCCTTTTTTTTATGTATAATCTCTATAAATTGCGCACTTGTTAACGAAAAAGTTGTTTAATACAAATTACAATTATACATTTGTATTGTTAAACAATGAGGTCAATAAAAACCTTTAGTATTAATTTAAAACTTTAAAATTATGAAGAAGAGTGTTTTGTTTGTTTTATTTGCGCTGATTTCAGTAGCAGGTTTTTCTCAAATTACAGGTTGGAATGCCAAGGTAGGGATGAACTTTAGTAATTACACCGGTGATCTTGATCTGAATGCAAAGGTTGGATTCAAACTTGGTGGAGGTTTTGAATATGCTTTTTTACTGATACATGGTCATTGCAGCCTTCATTATTCTTAACTAGTAAAGGTGCAAAGAAAGATGGCAATAGCATTAATGCAATGTATTTGGAATTGCCAGTAATGGCTGCTGCACGTTTCAATGTAGCAGATAATACTAATCTGGTGGTGAATGCAGGTCCTTATTTTGCTTGTGGTATTGCTGGTAAAACAAAATTTGATTTAGGAAACGATACAGAACGTAAAGTTGATACTTTTGGTGATGATGCTTTGAAGCGTTTTGATGCAGGTCTTGGCGTAGGAGTTGCATTGGAATTTGGTAGAATCATTGCAGGTTTGGATGGTCAATTCGGTTTGGTTGATGTGGAAAAAGTTGGTAATCCTAAAAACATGAACTTCTCTATTATCGTGGGATATAAGTTCTGATAAGAAAACACCGAAAAACAGAAAGCCGTTGCGGAAGACAATTCGCGGCGGCTTTTTTATTTTATGATTGAGAAAGTCATTTCCTTTATTGGATATACAATAGAATGTACAGTCAGTTTACTATCGGCTTTTTTATTAATCTGATAGCTTTTTCAACTTTTTGAAATGCTCGATTACGGCTAAATAGTTTTGGTCCTGACAGGCGTCGAATCTATTCCAGAGATCTCCTAAGACGACAGCCCCTCCGAAACCGAAATCCTTAATCTCCAATAAATTGTCTTCATTGATACCTCCCAATGCCATCACTTTCGAGTCGATAATCTTGGCTCTTTGTGCTTCGCGTAACTCTTCGGCAGTGTATGTTGAATAGTAATTCACTTTTTAGAGATACTATCATCATAAATAGGACTCATAAAAACATAGTCGTAAAAATGCTTTCTGTTTTTTACCTCCTCCACTGAATGGCACGAACAGCTGATGTGACCATAATAATCATGCGGCTCTTTGGGATTACGCATTCAGGTGAATTCCCATCAGGTTGAATTCTTCTTTTAGATAAAAATGCTCATGCGTAACGATGCGACGGTGATATTTATCCGGAATAAGTGTCAATAGCCGTTCCTGAATACATAGCCGGAGTTTCCGGCTTCCTAAGATGTAGATCCAGCCCCTTCGAAAAGAGCGGTAATAATCTTATCTTCTTCGACGAAGAAAGTAGGGGTGGTAACTACAATTAGTTTCATTTCTTTTGTTAAAATTGATTGCCTAGCAAAGTTACTAATTAACTATGTCAGAAACCAACCTTTATAGTGAAAATTTGTTAGATTGCCATGTCCGGTAAAGTCAATAGTCCATAGTTTGCCCGACAATACTTCTCCAAAGCCGCATATAATCTTCAGCACTTCTGTTGCCTCGATGCTCCCTGTCACAGCGGGAGTGATGCCCATTACACCCCTTTGGGAGGCGCATTCGTTTCATTTCCTCTTCGTCGGGGTATGGGTCCTGATAGTCTTTCTCTTCTCCGTAATGGAAAACAGATACCTGGCCTTCGAAGCCGCAGATGGCTCCATAGCAGATTTTCCCTGCTTTTGCACAGATGTCATTGATCAGATAACGGGTAGGGAAGTTGTCGACTCATACAATATCATACTATCACGATTTCTGTGCGTTTCTTCTGTTAGACGGGTAGGATAAGGCTGGGAAGTTGTCTCGCCGTTGAGTGCGGAAAGCCGTTCAGCGGCCATATTGCTTTCTGGTTTTACCCTAATTTTTCTGAATAGAGCACCTGTCTTTTGCAGATTGCTGATACTGACCACATCGTCGTCTACCAGTCCTATACAACCTACTCCTGCTCCGGCCAGATAGAGGGCGATGGGAGAGCCTAA
>VOFK01004041.1_pt1 | contig 13880 bp, 27 predicted proteins | sample 5384121 | NCBI WGS metagenome assembly VOFK01 (sample SAMN12384730, study PRJNA508395) | human gut metagenome | isolation source: healthy gut J | host: Homo sapiens | reverse complement strand
GTAAAAATACGAATCGGCAGAATGGCAGGAAGTTTCCGCCAGCTGGTGCTTAAAAACATCGAAATTCCGGATGTTTCCCATGCATGGGTTTCTTCCCTGCAATGGTATGCAAAAACTGATTGCCATGAATGAATAATGTCAGATAAAAAAGGATGCACAAAACGCATCCTTTTTTTATTGTTTTATTTTTTCCGCTGGTTCCTTTCAGACGTGCCATCGCACGGGAAAGAGAAGCTCTTGAGTGGTAATACCACGGATACTCTGCTTCTGGCGCATCTGCTCCTCTGCACGCTCTTTTTTTTGCTTCGCGGGGCTCTTGCCACATCGATTTCCTCCGGACGCTCTGCAGTCTCCACGAGAAGTGTCACACGGTTATTGACGATCTCGACAAATCCCATTCCGACAACTGCATATTCCCAGTTATCCGTGCCTTCCGGCTGAAACCTCATCTCGCCCTCATCAATGGCAATGACCATATCCTCATGATGAGCCAGAATTTCTTTCTGCCCATCATATTCCGGAACGATCAGAGAACGGCATCTTCCGGAAAAAAGAACACACGGTTTGCAGATATAATTTTTAAATAGAATGTATTGCCTGCCATAATGATCTCCGTTCTTTATGCTATGCGTTCTGCTCCATCTGCTCGGCTTTCTTCTTAACATCCTCGATAGTTCCTGCATTAAAGAATGCATTTTCCGGATATTCATCCATCTCACCATCTAAAATTGCTTTTAAAGCCACGAATTGTTTCTTTCAACGGAACATATACACCTTTGATACCGGTAAAGTTCTCTGCCACATGGAACGGCTGGGATAAGAACTTCTGGATCTTTCTTGCACGGTATACCACGAGCTTATCCTCCTCGGACAGCTCCTCCATACCGAGAATTGCAATGATATCCTGCAATTCCTTTTGTATTTCTGCAGAACCTCTGTTACACTTTGCAACTTCGTAATGTTCTTCTCCTACAACATCTGCCTCCAGGATACGGGAAGTTGACTCCAGCGGATCTACGGCCGGATAAATACCCTGCTCTACAATCTTACGTGAAAGAACCGTTGTTGCATCCAGATGTGAGAATGTCGTAGCAGGAGCCGGGTCAGTCAGGTCATCAGCCGGTACATATACTGCCTGTACTGATGTTACAGATCCGTTCTTGGTAGATGCAATACGCTCCTGAATTCACCCATCTCCGTTGCAAGTGTTGGCTGATAACCAACTGCTGAAGGCATACGTCCGAGAAGTGCTGAAACCTCTGGAACCAGCCTGTACAAAACGGAATATATTATCAATGAATAAGAAGCACATTCTGATGCTTCTCATCACGGAAATATTCTGCCATGGTAAGTCCTGTCTCAGCAACACGCATACGAGCTCCTGGCGGTTCATTCATCTGACCGAATACTAGGGCAGTCTTTTCAAGAACGCCTGACTCTCTCATTTCTGTCCATAAGTCATTTCCTTCACGGGAACGCTCTCCTACACCTGTAAAGATAGAATATCCGCCATGCTCTGTCGCAATGTTACGGATCAACTCCTGGATCAGAACGGTCTTCCCAACTCCGGCACCACCGAACAGACCGATTTTACCACCCTTTGCATATGGGGCAAGTAAGTCGATGACCTTGATACCGGTCTCTAAGATTTCCTCTGCAGGGTTCTGATCTTCAAATGCTGGCGGCTCTCTGTGGATCACCCACTTTGGAGCATCCCCGATCGGCTTTCCGTCATCAATTGTTTCTCCTAATACGTTGAACAGACGTCCCAGTGTTGCCTCACCAACTGGTGTCTTTGATACCGCTTCCGGTTGCAATGACTTCCATATCACGGTGAAGTCCTTCACTGGCTGCTAGCATAATACAGCGTACAGTACGATTTCCTATATGCTGTGCAACCTCCATCACACATTTTTTATCTCCATTTTGTACTTCGAGAGCATCTCTGATTGCAGGCAATTCTTGATTTTCAAATTCAACGTCCACAACAGGTCCCATAACCTGTATGATTTTTCCATGTTTTCATCTAGGCCTCCATTATCTCTTTTTCTTGCGCTTCTGGGATTTTGCTCCCGCAATTACCTCTGTGATCTCCTGGGTAATCGCTGCCTGTCTGGCACGGTTATACATGATATCCAGCTCATGAAGCATATCCTTTGCGCTGTTGGTTGCTGCCTCCATCGCCATCATACGGGCATTCTGCTCGCAGGAGAAGGATTCTACCAGCGCACCATAAACAAATCCTACCACATAGTCCGGAACAATACGATTCATCACTGCATCTGCCGATGGACGCAGGGCAAGCTCCCTCACGTCTGACATCCAGCGGAATCTCCACGTTGTGGAAATCTGCTTTTTCAGTGGGAAGCAGCTGCAGGATTTCTGCTTCTTCCTGCATCGCATTGACCATTGAGGTATAAATGATATAGATTTCATCAAACTCTCCCTGACGGTAACCTTCGAGAAGTTCCTCAGAGATATTTCGTGCACGGTTCAATGTCGGATTCTGAATCGTATAATGGAACTGTTTGTTGATCTCAATTCCACGTTCTTCAAAAAATAATGTCTTCCGACTTCACCAAGCACATACAGCTGACGTTTCGGGTGTTTTTGCAAGTTCTTCTTCCGCAATCTTTAAAATATTGTGGTTGTAAGATCCTGCCAGTCCCTTATCTGCCGTAACTACCATATAAGCGATCCGTTTTTCTTCTTCCGGAATCTCATCTGTGGACCTAAAATAAATACTGTCCAGATCCGGCAAATGCCGCAGAATACGGCTCATCTCAGATTGCAGGGTAAAGAAATACGGTTCTGTGTCCGTCAGCATTTTTTAGATTTCTTTAATTTCGAAGAAGAAATCATGTACATTGCATTTGTAATCTTTAATGTATCATTGATGCTCTTCATTCGATCCTGAATTTCTTTTTGCATTTGCCATCGTAACACCTGCTTACTGTTCTGCTGCAAACTCTGCTGCAGCATCTTTTGATTTTCTGTCTCAGTTCATCGGATAAAGCCTTTTTGTCTGCTCAATTTCTTTTCCGATCTCCGGATGTTTCAGATCCATGAAATCCAGAATATCTTTCTGATACTGTTTTTACCTGTCTGGTAGGTATCTTATCGAATACACCGTCCGTTGCCATGCACAGGGTTAATACCTGCTCATGCATGGAAAGCGGATGACTTCAGCGGCTGCTTCAACAGCTCCATCAGAGCTTTTCCGTGCTGCAGCTGTGCCTTTGTTGCTTCATCCAGATCAGATGCGAACTGGGTGAACACTTCCATCTCACGGAACTGTGCCAGGTCAATACGGATACTTCCGGCTGCTTTCTTCATGGCTTTGGTCTGTGCAGCACCGCCAACTCGCGAAACAGAAAGACCAACATTAACGGCCGGTCTCATTCCTGAGAAGAACAGGTCACTCTCAAGGAAAATCTGACCATCGGTGATGGAAATAACATTGGTGGGAATATAAGCCGATACATCACCGGCCTGTGTTTCAATAATGGGCAGCGCGGTGATGGAGCCGCCACCTAACTTGTCACTCAGATGACTGGAACGCTCAAGCAGTCTGGAATGTAAGTAGAATACATCACCTGGGTAAGCTTCACGTCCTGGGAACGCTCCAGCAAAAGGGAAGTGCACGATATGCCACTGCGTGCTTGGAGAGGTCATCATATACGTCATGAGGACATCCTTGCCCTTGTGCATAAAATATTCTGCCATGGCAGTTCCTGCATATGGAGCTATGTACTGTAAAGATGCCGGATCACTGGCTGTAGAAGATACTACGATGGAATAATCCATGGCATCATGTTTCTTTAATGTATTTACAAGCTTTGCTACGGTCGATGCCTTCTGACCAATGGCAACATAAATACAGATTAACATCTTTTCCTTTCTGGTTTAAGATCGTATCGACTGCGATCGATGTTTTACCTGTCTGACTGTCACCGATGATCAGCTCTCTCTGTCCACGTCCGATTGGGAACATGGAATCGATTGCTAGAATACCTGTCTCCATTGGTGTATCTACACTTTGTCTGTCAATAATACCAGGAGCTTCCTGCTCGATCGGACGATAATCATCCTCTTTACATCACCGTTTCCATCGATCGGCTCACCGAGTGCATTGATTACTCTGCCCACAAATGCATCACCGACTGGAATACCGGCTTTCTTCTTGGTACGAACCACTTTGGTTCCTTCTTTGATTCCGGTGTCACGACCAAAAAAGAATAATACCGATTTCATTTTGTCTGACATCCTGAACCATTCCTTTGACTCCGTTTTCAAAGGCTACGATCTCACCGTACATTGCATGATCAATTCCGTATACGGTAACGATTCCATCACCGACCCATATTACATTACCGGTCTCACGTCTTGCTCCTCATCCCAATTGAAATTCTCAATCTCACTCTGGATAATGGAGACAATATCTGTTGCACTAATTGCGCCCACAGGGGTCACCTCCCTGTAAAGTAAGTTTTCTTTCTAACTGACGCAGACGTCCTTCATAACTATGGTCAAACTCTTTGTATCCAACCTTAACGACATAGCCACCAATCAGTGACGCGTCTATGCTCTGCGTCAGGGTAATTTCACTATCCGGATAATTTTTATCCAGAATTGCTTTTTGCCTCTTTCTCCTCAGCTTTGCTTGGAGCCTCGGCATAAACCAGGTCCGCACGAACCACGTGATGCATCTGATCCCAGTATCTATAATAATATTGGAAAATGTCCTGCATCTCGCCGATGTTGCCAATCCGGCACATGATCTTCATGTAACGAACCAGCACGTCCTCTGTCGTTTCCAGTGCAAATACCTGATCCATAATTTCGTACTTTTTGCTGCCGGTACGACCGGGCTCGTCAGAACTTTCTGCAGGTTGCGGTGTCGTAAAGAAAAGTTTTTCCGCTTTTTCGACATCCTCTCTGCTGACAGACAGCCGGTATAATACCTTGGCACTATTTACTGCTGCCTGCGTCATGTGCTTCACCCGTCTTCATAATCTTCTTAGCAGCCAGCAAAGCAAGTTCTGCGATTTTTGCCTGAGCATCTCTGGTTGCCTTTTCCTGCTCATTTGCAATATCACTCTTTGCTTTTTCAAGCATATGATCTGCTTCTGCCCTGGTTGCTTCCATTTTACTGTTATATTCTTCCTGTGCACGTGTCTTTGCATCGAGAATGATCTGATCTGCCTTTTTCTTTGGCACCCTTTAACTGGTTTTTCATATTCATTCTTCATCTGCGCTGCATCGTCCTGCTGCTTTTGTGCATCTTCAAACTGTTTGTTGATCATTTCTTCCCTCTCATGAATGACATTCATGACCGGCTGAAACAAAAACTTGCGAAAGATTGCATATAAAACAAGCAGGTTTACGATCGTCCACAAGATATCCCATGGATTTAAACTCAGCATAGTTTACTGCTCCTTTCTTAAATGTAATAATTACAGCAGGTAATCATTATTTTAAGAAAAGAATGATAAGAATGCAATAACGAATCCGTAAATAGCGGTTGCCTCTGCCAGTGCACAACCAAAAAAAGTAATGCTTTGGAAATCTTACCCTCTGCTTCCGGCTGTCTTGCGATAGCGTCTACTGCGGAACCTGTTGCCTTACCGATTCCAAGACCTGCTCCGATACCTGTTAATACTGCTACTCCTGCTCCGATTGCTACAAATAATGATGCTGACATAATGTTTTCTCCTTTTTCTTTTCTCAGTTAATTAGTGTGTTACTCCGTTGCTTCCTTGATGAACAAGCCTGTAAGGAATAAAAATACATATGCCTGGATCAATCCATCGAAAATATCAAAGTAACAACTGAATATTGCTGGAAGTACGGGTGGAACCACCATCTTCAGTAACTCCATAATAACGAAGGAACCAAGTACATTTCCAAACAATCGCATACAAAGTGATAATGGTTTGATGAATATCTCAAGAATGTTAATTGGAAGAACTACAGGCATTGGTTCCGCAAAACTCTTTAACCAGCCTTTGGTACCTTTCTTTCTCACTCCTGCTGTTTCAATTAAGATGATACTCATCAATGCAAGCGCTACCGTGACATTCATGTCTTTTGTCGGCGGCTTGAAGCCTAATAGGCCGATGAGGTTGGCAATTCCTATGTAGATGGCAACTGCTGCCAGGTACGGAATGTACGCTTTACCGTTTTCTCCTATCGTGTCCTCAAAGAATCCATACAGTTTTTGAAACAGCAAGTTCAAGTACTACCTGCTTACGGCTTGATTCTCAACTCTGAGTCCTTTGACAAGGATCAGACACAAAAAGAAGAATGACCGCCATGATGATCCATGTAACAACAACCGATTCATAGATCGGAATGCCACCAAACAGCGGGATTGTAAAGACGGTATCGCAATTCAGCTCCTCCATCAGATTCTTTACCAACGCATCCAACAGTCTCACTTCCTTTCTTAACTTTTGAATCAAAAAGCTATTATATTTGTCATATTATAAAAAGTAAAACGTTTTTTATATAAACTATATGTCATATTTGTATATTTCTCATATGGTCATACACTTTATATATAAAAAAGAGGCGTCGTACATACATTACGACGCCTTTGCTCTACCCACTGTGGTATTCTACCCCTTTCTTCCAAAAAATGCAAGCACAAAAAAAAACTAATTTTCGGCAAAGAACTCCGAAAGAACTTCTTTCAGCGTATTTGCAGACTCATGCAGTTTGGAAACTTCCTCCTGATCCAGATCGATTGGAACCTTGGTCTCATAGCCATAGCGGCCAACGATACACGGCAGACTTAACACCACGTCTGAGATTCCATACTGTCCGTGCAGCATGGTCGAAATCGGCAGAATGGATTTTTCATCTCTTATGATTGCTTCGCCAGATGCGCTTAACTGACATGGCAATTCCATAATATGTGGCTCCTTTTTTGGAAATAATCTCATAGGCACTCTGTTTTACCTCCCGCGGCGATACGTTCCGTTGCTTCCATATGATTATAGTGCCCCCGCATCTCACAGAAACTGTCCAGCGGTATTCCGGATACATTTGCACTGCTCCATGCTGCAATCTCACTGTCCCCGTGTTCTCCCACGATAAAAGCATGTACACTTCTGCTGTCCACTCCCAGATGCTGTCCCAGATGATACTTCAGTCTGGCAGAATCCAGCACAGTTCCGAACCAATTACCCGGTTTTCCGGATAACCGGACAGTTTCTGCGCCGTGTAAGTCAGAATATCTACCGGATTTGCAACAATCAGAAGAATTCCTTCAAAATCTCTTTTTGTAATTTCCGGAATAATCGACTGGAAAATTGCAATGTTTTTGTGCACCAGATCCAGCCGCGTTTCGTCCGGCTTCTGATTTGCACCTGCTGTAATTACAATAATGGCTGCATCCGCAATATCATCATAATCTCCGGCATAAATCTGCATCGGTCTTCCAAACGGAATTCCGTGTACGATTTCTTCGGCTTCCCCTTCTGCTTTCTGATGGTTTGCATCCAAAAAGCACCATCTCGGTAAATAATCCGCTCTGCATCAGGGCGAATGCAGATGCAGAACCGACAAATCCACATCCGATAATTGCTACTTTTCCTGATTTTAATTTACTCATATGGTTACCTCCTTCCAGGCACAAAAAAATTCTCTACAATATAGTCTGCCTCTTTTCCGTCATCATTTTTCGGGGAAATATTGGAATTTACATAAAAACACCGGCATTCCGACACCTTTTGCACCACCGACATCACAACGGCTGTCATTCCCGATATACAGGAATGTGACACATCCAGCTTATGCCGCTCCAACAATATATGAAAGAAACGTTTATCCGGTTTTTTCGTCTGATAATCCGAAGAAATCAAAAATATCATCAAAAATATTTTGTAATGCCTAAAACATTCATTTCATATGCGGTAAAAATGCGCTGGGCATTCGATAACAGATATACTTTTTTTGTCCATTTTTTTTTCAGACTGGCAAGCATCTGCTGTGTCCCCGGATACAAACGGACATAATCGGTAGACAGTGCACGGAAAAAACTGTCCGGTATGTATGGCAAGCTCCTTATCTGCCATGATTCCTTTTTCCTGATACAGTTTTTCAAACACTTCCCCCGATCTCAATCTCTGGAGATGCCTCATGCGTATAATGCCTGTCCTCTTCCAGCGTCTTTTTCAACGCGCGCTCACAGTCGCTGACAAGTGCCGCATAGCGCTTCTGCAATTCCTTCGGTTCATAAATGGCCTGTAATATCCAAAAACAATGCCAGTTTCTCCCACAGTTTTGGAAAATCTTCCTCTGTGTGGATATCCACCAGTGTCCCGTACAGATCAAACACATAATTGTCGTACTGCACCGGCAACACGGCTTCCTGCAAAATATTCTCCCATGTTAATTTCTCCCTTTTGTGATCTTTTACGTGCAAATTATACCAGATTTTCCCTGTACCTGTAAGTGGTAGCTAAACATTTTTCTGCGAAGTTTTTCCAATATCTTCCGCTCACTGCGCGATACGGATACCTGATTCTTTCCCCATGCGCTTTGCTGTTTCTGCCTGGGAAAGATTGTCCATATAGCGAAATTTTATCAGCTGTGCTTCTTCCTCCGGCAGCTGGTCGATCGCCTGCTTTAGTGCAATATGATTCAGAAGCGGAGTTTCAAACCGGTGATTATCCTCCAGCTTTTCTTCCAAAGTCAGCACTTTTCCGTCATTTTCCGTCACCGGTCGTGAAAAAGAATCCACCTCTCTTCCTGCTTCCATTGCCACCACCAGATCTTCAATGGCAATTCCTGTCTTTTTCCGCCAGTTCCTGCAATGTCGGCTCCTTATTTTGTGTCTTTTTTCATCTGTTCTCTGACAATTGCTATTTTTTTTGCATTGTTCTTTCATCTGGCGACTCGTATGAATCATACCGTCATCCCGTAAAAATCTCCGGATTTCCCCATAATAAGCGGAACCGCATAGGTAGAAAAAGAGTAGGATAGCGAAGTGTCAAACCGGTCGATCGCCTTGATCAGACCAATCACTCCCGATCTGTGTCAGATCCTGCAAATCGGTTCCCCGGTTTGCAAATCGTTTCGCCACCATATAAACCAGCCCCATATTCTCGGTTATCATCTGCTGCCTGATCTTCCGGTCTCCCTGCTGCGCCTCTGGATGTTCTGTCGTCCATTTTCCTTTTTGCCGATATCTTACTGCTCACGTTCCCTTTCTATGTATTTCCACATAACCACACGTGTTCCTTCTCCTTTTTTTTGACCGTACCTCAATCCGATCCATAAATGCCTCCATAAAGGAAAAGCCCATACCGGAACGTTCCAATTCCGGTTTTGTAGTAAAAAAGGCTGCAATGCCTGTTCAAGATCTTCAATTCCAACTCCGTGATCTTCCACCGTTACCACCAATTGCTGACCATTTTGGTCACAGGTCAGTTCCACCTGTTTCGTTTCATCTTCGTATCCATGGATAATGGCATTTGTCACAGCCTCACTCACTGCTGTCTTTACATCTGCAATCTGCTCCAGCGTCGGATTCATATTTGTCATAAATGCGGTCACAACCATGCGTGCCAATCCCTCATTTACGGATTTTGCATCAAAATGAACCTGCATATGATTTTCCTGCACCATTTTATTTTTCCTCCTCTTCCAATGAAATAATCTGAAACAACCCGGATTTTTCAAATATTTTATACACCCGTTCTCCCAGATTTACCGCTGTCACTTTTCCTGCATGCATGTCCATCGTCTTTTTTCTTCCTATTAATATACCGATTCCGGAACTGTCCATAAAATCAGTCCCCCTGCAAAATCAAATACAATCCTGTGAACATGCCAGCTTTCCGCCAGCAGATCTATTTCCCTGCTCATATTGCCTGCCACATGATGATCCACCTCCCGCGGCATCGGCACAATCATGCAGTCCGCTTCCTTTCGATATGCTGCTTCCATATAAAACCTCTTCCTTTCCCTTACTTCTTTATAAATAAGCAAAAAAGACACCGACAGTAACCTGTACTGTAGTGTCTTTTTGTAATGCAATGTGTTCCTTTTTATTCCTGTGCGTCTCCATAATTCTGTGACGTTCTCGCCCGCTCCGTATCCGGATAATTTTCAATTACATACTGATAATACGGTTTTTTGCAGATTTCAGGTCCCTGTTTTTCCGGTAGGACTGTGCCAGATAATAGGCAGCTGATCCGTCCTGGAAATCTTCCTGCTCATCCGTAATCTGTTTTAATGTATCGATGGCGTCCTTATACTTTCCACGGGGTACAAACTATAGCCTTCCTTGTAAAGCTGATTCAGATACTTATCCTGTACCTCCCCATGGATATCATCATATATGGTTTTGGCTTTGTCGGACAGATACTTCGTCTTTACTTTGTCCAGCGTCTCTCCCAGTCGTCACATCCTTTGATCCATAATAGGAAACACATGCCTGTAGGAGATTTTCATAAGTGGATATCTGAACCTTGACCTTTTCGTTGTTGGTCGTCTGCTCCTCCAGCTGATTTTTCAGATCCTCCACCTGTCCTTCCAGATCTTTGATTGTCTGTCCATTCGTGGAAATGGTATCACTCGCCTCAACCAGTTTTCTCTGTGCCTCTTCTTTTTGCCTTGTTGCGGACGCTCGGCACGATCAGAAATGCGGTAATCGCAGTACCCACGATTAGTCCGATCACGATATATACCAGTGTTGCCCCAATCGAAGATTCCTTAAACCGCTTCGGCATGATAATGGTCTCATTTCCACTTTGATAAGAAATCAGATCATCATCCTTCGGCTTTTTGGAAGGACTTTTTTCCTTCAGTCTTGCATTCACTTCGCGCAGATAACGCAGGGTGGTTGTATTATTTGTATCAATCTTTCCCGCATTGCGCAAAGTTTTTTTTGCCAGTTCCAGCTTATTGTCCTGCAGATAAAGAAGCGCCAGCAGCTGATGTGCCTTGACAAGCTTCGATTCAGCGAAAGTACCTTTTCAGCTGGATAATTGCCAGATCCCGACTGTCCTGCTTGCAATAGTGCAATGCCTGGTTATATTTTTTAATCGTCTGATTTACGGAATCCAATCTTCCCCTTGGTCCTGCTGGATCTCATCAAGATAATGACTGGCAAGATTGTCCTTCGGCTGATAACTGCGGCTGATCACCCATTCACTTAAGGCATCTACCACTTCTCCTGTCTCGCAATAAATCAATCCCAGAAGATTTCGTGCATCAATATTATATTTATTAAACTTCAGACTGTTTTTTCAGGCTGACAATCGCTCCGGAAAGATTTCTCACGCCCGCCTGTTCCAGCCCCAGATTATAATATGCGTTGGAAATGTGACGCACTTTTCAAAAATACGGAAAGATCTGCCCCGCAATTCGGGCAGCGCTTTTGCATTTCCAACCTCCTGTCCACATTTATAACAAATCATTTCTTCCTCTTTTTTTTCATTACTGTCCTAACTGACTGACCATTCTGACGTACATCACGCAATATTTCGGTAATAATATCCGTTACATCTGTCAGATCATGGTTATAAATTGCAGCCTCGGCTTCTTCTACTTCCAGACTCGGCTGAAAATTCTTCAGCTCTTTTTTCAAAATTAATCATTTCTCCTGCTCCTTTTTGCGATATACAGGTTCTGCGTTCCCATGTATCTTAATTATAATATAATGCATTGGATATGCAAGTAAATTTATTCGCATTATTTCTCGGAAATATTACAGGAACTGCATCTGTTTACTTGAGAGAGATCATCACAACCCCTTCTTTTTTCTTCTGGAAACAAACGGATTCCTGCAGTTCTTTTACGGTAAGCGTCTGCTGGTCAATGGTTACAACACATCCGGAATACACTTTGCGTACGACACTGATTCTTTGCATTTTCCCCGCGTTTGACCAGTTCTTCCAGACGATCTACCGCTTTTTGGCTTTCAGCAATATCTGCCTGCGTTTTCATTTTGGCACGACGAACCTCAGTTCTGCCCGAATCTTTCGATACATCAATTCCTTTTTTGCGCAGCCACCAATTCAAACTGTTTCAGCCCAGTGGTAATCTTCTTGATCACTTCCCCATTTTCTTCAATGGATTTCTGCAGATCCGACAGTTCCTGCCGCATCTGCGCACTGACTCCGACATGCACCTGTGTCTTTACTTCCGTGGAATTTCCGATTACATTCACATCCATTCCACTGATTGCGTAGGCATATCCGCCAATGATACTTCCCTTTTTTTTTTCCGGTTACATAAATATGATCAAAACTGATCATATGACTGTCTAATGCATAAGTCACTTCAATAAAGCCATCGGCTTTCACCTTACAGTATTCGAAAAATTTTGCGTGGATATTCCCGCCTGCACGAATACTGGTCTTTGTTTCCACCGAGAACACCGCTTCGCAGGACAATATCTTTTCCCGCTTCAATCACACAGTTCTCGCAGATACCGTCTACCGTGAGACTTCCACTCGTACTTACCTTTGCCCCCGGTTTGATTCCACCGTGGATTACAACATCTCCGTGATATTCCACATTTCCTGTACCGATTCCCACATCACCGGGAATTTCATAAACTGCGGATATCCGGATCTTTCCGTTTGACATTTCAATCTTTCCAGACAGGTCTGCAATATAAGTACTTCCGTCTTCTGTACAGTGAAATCCTTTTCCGCGGAGTGGCTGCAATGGCTTGCCACGGACTGCCAGTATCGGCTTTCCCCGAAACATTCATCCCGTTTACCGCCTCGGTTGGTGGATAGTAGGTGGCAATTGTCTGACCTTCTTTTTACCATCTCCACTGTACGGATGCTCCAGTAATCTATGGAACCATCCTCCTTGACCTTTGGTTTTCCATCCATCCGGATTGAAATGAAGTTCATAGCGACCATTTTTCTGCATTGACCGGTGGCTGTCCTTTTGCAATACATACATCTCTCATGTACACTCCGCCATCGATCATCTCCTGGATCGCCGCTTCGTCAATTCCATTGGTTACCCGCTGGGTGCGGATATACCGCACCAGCTCTGATAATGTATCCCTCTCCGTTCTCCGGCGGCTGCAATGTCAAATATGCTTCCATACTATCCTGTGAAATCCGAACAACCGCACCTCTCATTGAAATATCTTCCATGGCATTTTCCCCTCTCTGCTATAGAAATCCGAAACCATTTATTTCATTTGTGCCAGCCGCGCTTCTACCTGAGCCATCATCTGCTCATACTTTGCCAGCTTGTCTTTCTCTTCCTGTACCTTTTCCGGTTTTGCGTTATTTAAGAATTTTTCATTGGAAAGCATGCCCTTAGAACGTGCAAGTTCCTTCGTCAGCTTATCTTTTTCTTTATGCAAACGCTCTTTTTTTCAAAATCTACCAGATCCTCCAGCGGCAGATAAAGAACTGCTCCCGGAATCACAACGGAAACCGCATCCTCACTGATACCGTTTTTTTGTCTGCCTGTACTATAATCTCGCTGGTAGAAGCAAGATTTACATATACTTCCTTATTTTCTTCAAAAAACAGTGCGAAGCCCTGCATCCTCAGATGTAATATAAAGCTTTTGCCTTTCTTGATGGCGGAACATCCATTTCTGTGCGGACATTACGGATTCCCTTAACGAGATCCTTACAGTGCTCAATGGCAGATTCCTCTGCCGGGAAGTTCCACTCTTCTTTGTACTCCGGCCACTTGGAGAGCATAATCGTCTCTTCCTCTGACTGTAATGTACAGAAGATTTCTTCTGTGATAAATGGCATATACGGATGTAACAGTTTCAATGCCTCGGTCAGTACGGTCTTTAAGGTCCACAGTGCTGTATTGGCAGATACCGGATCTTCATCCTTTTATAGGTACGGACTTTTGCGATCTCAATGTACCAGTCAC
>VOFK01002614.1_pt1 | contig 13882 bp, 13 predicted proteins | sample 5384121 | NCBI WGS metagenome assembly VOFK01 (sample SAMN12384730, study PRJNA508395) | human gut metagenome | isolation source: healthy gut J | host: Homo sapiens | reverse complement strand
AAAATGGGAGTATAAATAATTCAGATGTGCAGAATTTGTTAAATACCAGTAAAACTACTGCTTATCGGGTACATTCGCAACTGGATAACTGGCTGGAAATACAAGGGAACAACAGGAAAAGGCACTCATTATACACTTAAAAGAGGTTCTAAAGGGTTCATAATTGAATGTTTTTGCTTTTATGAAATGCTGAACTTCCTGTTTAACAAGCATTTGAAAACCATTAAAGGGTTCACAAAGGGTTCATCGAAGAGTGATTGATTTCACTCTCTTTTTTATGCTTATTCGCAACCATTGGTTGAATATTTTATCTTAATTGCGTTTTTCTTGTTTTATAATCCAAGTTGAACCGTGTCGTGGGAAGAATGGTCTTTGCCATTTCTGTTTGCAATACGGTTTTGTCTGATGTCGCCAGTATGTCCGCCACCACCTTTCTGACACGTGGCGGGTAACTTTTCGCCAAAGATACGATTTTTTCCAGTTCCGGCAGGCTGTACCCGTTAAAATATTGGCTCTTGACCCGGTTGTAGATGTCCTGCCCGGTTGTTCCGGGTATGCGCTTCATGTCCTTTATCGCATCGAGCAGCCGCAAGTACGGGACAAGGCTTTCATCCGGGTAGTCCATGCAGTAGGCTTTCACGCACTCTATATCCAAGTTCTTGAAACGGAAACGGCGAACCGGGTTAGGAGTGGCTATCGTTATGGTTGTGGCTACCTGTTCGGTCAGCCCCATTTTGTTATAGACGTAAGCACCCCCGTGATATAGCCGTTCAGTTTTTTCAGTCAGATAGCGGAACTGTTCATCCTGATAGACAGGCAGCTTTCCCAGTCCCAGCACTGATTTCTTGGGACGGTAGTACGCCCCCTTTTCAACCCGTACCAGTACCCTTTGCGGCTCTGTTCGGAAAGTAGCACCGCAACATTGGCGGTCTTTTCCGTTTCAAACGACAAATCCCGGAACGTGAATATACGCCCGGTATCTATCCGTTCAATCTGCCCAAGTATCTCTTTCCTGAATGAAGCCATATTTATGTACTTTGTTTCTATGAAGCAAAGATAGTATATTATGTAATCACCTGAAAAAACATAACAAATATTTTGCCGAAGATGTTTTTTATTTCTCCAACTATTGGTTGGATATTTTTTTATTCACTCGGACAAATTGGGACAGTACCGGACAAATTCGGACAGTCCTTGCCGCCCGTCCAAATATAGCATATTTAGTCGCTACCTTTTGGGCGGGACTATTCCCGTAACCACTAAAATTCCAATTATTTATGGCAAACAGAATGACCCCGCCCGCAGAGGGGCAGGAAAAAGACGTGCTGCTGGTCTTGGATAAACAGCAGGGAAAGGTGAGTGCCGTTAAGGGGTATCGACAAGGACGGCAATTTGCAGACCGTATCACCCACTACCGGACATGGCGGCGAGTTCATGCAGGTGGACAAGAACAGCGATGTGTTCAGCAACTTCCTTTCCAATTTCTTTCCGCAAGTTTCAGGACACTTCCGGGCTGGAACTTTTCAGCGTAAAGGCATCCGAAGCGGAACAGCAGGCAAAGGCAATCGAGGACAACCACCGCAACCCTACACCGGAGGGTGACAAACGAACGCTGAAATGCTTCGAGTGCCGAAGCCCGACTTCCACGAGTTCAAGCAGGGCTACCGCTTCGACCCGTCAAAAATCGACTGGGAGAACCTGAAAAAAGTCGGTATTACCGCCGACACCCTGAAAAACACGAAAGACTTCGACCGGGTGATGCGTGGCTACAAGTCCCGCAACACCTACACTGTTTCGGGGACAGTGGGCGGATTTTACCTCAAACCTACCGATGTCAAGCTCTCTTTCTATCAGGCTAAGGACGGCACGGTAGTACCCAAGCTGCACGGCGTACAGCAGGACGAAAAACTGTTGCAACGCCCGTTCCATGAACACGACTTCACCAAGCAGGAACAGGGCAACTTGCAAGGCACTGGCAATTTGGGCGGCATCGCTGAAATCAAAGACCCGAAAAGCGGCGAGCAAATCCCCGTGTTCGTCAGCCGGGACAGGTACACGCACGAACTGGAGTATATGCGGGCTGACAAGTGGAAATGCCCCCGATACAATCTGTAACGTGCAAGTCAGCCCGGAACAGAAAGCCGCCTTTGAAGCCGGGCAAGCGGTGAAAATGGAAAACCTGCAATTCAGGGACGGCACACGGCGCAGTACCTATTTACAGGTTAGTGCGGTGGAGCGTGGCTTGGAGTTCCTGCCGAGGTCTGCCGTCCAGTTCTTGCAGCAGTGGACAACAGCCCGTAGAGCAGCAGGTAGCCGGGTTAAAGGACGGCAAGGGCGTTGAGTTCAACGGTCATGTGCAGCCCGGCGCACAGGGCAAATCCCCCGACAAGGTGCAGCCGAAAGACGTTACCCCCGCCGCCGAGAGCCGGACGCAGGTAGCGGTCAATTCGGGGGCAAGACCAACGAAGCCACCAAGCAGGGCAAAGAGCCGCTGAAACAGGGTCAGGACAAGCCCACCGCCAAGCAGAAAGAGAAGCAGGAGGAAAGCGCAGGACAAGAGCCTGAAAGCGCGACAAGCCCAAGAAGTCCAGAGGAATGAAAATGTAATATCCACCATTAAAAACCATAAAGAATTATGATTGCATTGATAGCAGAGAAGCCCAGCGTGGCAAAAACATCGCCCGCATCATCGGTGCGACCGGGCGTAATGACGGTTATCTTTCCGGCAACGGGTATATGGTGACATGGGCGTTCGGCCACTTAATCCAGCTTGCCATGCCGGAAGCCTACGGCGTGGCGAACTTCCGCAGGGGAGAGCCTGCCCATACTGCCGCCCGATTTTCAATTAATCCCCGTCAGGGTGAAAGCGGAGAAAGGTTACAAGGCAGACCCCCGGCGTGCTGAAACAGTTGAAAGTGATAAAGGAAGTGTTCGACCAGTGCGACCGGATTATTGTAGCCACCGATGCCGGGCGTGAGGGTGAGTTAATCTTCCGCTATATCTTCCATTACCTGAACTGCCGGAAACCATTTGTGCGCCTGTGGATAAGCAGCCTTACCGACAAGGCAATCCGTGAGGGGCTGGATAACTTGCAGCCGGGAGAGCGTTACGATAACCTCTACCTTTCCGCCAAGGCACGCAGCGAAGCGGACTGGCTGATAGGGATAAACGCCACCCAAGCGTTGAGCGTGGCAGCCGGGCGGGGCGTGTTCTCGCTGGGCAGGGGTGCAGACACCCACGCTCGTGATGATATGCAACCGCTATTTGGAAAACAAGAATTTCGTACCCGCCAAGTTTTGGCAACTCAAAGCCGATACTGCCAGCGGTAAAATCAGTTTCACCGCCCAATCGACCGCCAAGTGGGAACAGCAGCCCGAAGCCATAGCCGCCCTTGCAACGGGTAAAGGATGCCGGGCAGACTTGCGGTGAAGTCCGTTGAAAGGAAAGAAACCAGCCAAGAACCACCACTTTTGTACGACCTGACTTCACTTCAAAGGAAGCGAACACGAAGCTGAACTTTTCGGCGGACAAGACCCTTTCCATAGCGCAAAGCCTGTAGAAAAGAAAGTGATGTCATACCCCGAACCGGAAGCCGCTATATCCCGGAGGACGTTTTTGATGAAATGCCGGAACGTGTCGCCCTTATTGGGCAATACCCCCGCTTTTTGGTATGCCGCCGGGCTGACGGCACACCCCGGAACCGCCGCAGCGTGAATGACGGCAAAGTGACCGACCACCACGCCTTTTAATCATTGCCGAGAACCTGCCCGGCGAACTTTCCAAAGACGAACGGGCGGTTTACGCAGCCTGGTAGCCGGGCGTATGCTGGAAGCCTTTTCGGGCAAGTGCGTGAAAGACGTTACCACCGCCTTGCTATCGGGGGAGATACCGACTTCACGGTAAAAGGGTCTGTGATGAAAGTAGCAGGCTGGCGTGCCGTGTTCGGCGAACAGGAAACGGGCGGGGATGAAGAAGCCGCCAGCCTGCCGCCACTCCAAGAGGGAAGAATATTTGCCACTCTCCGGCGTGGATCTGCTCGAAAAGCAGACCAAGCCGAAACCGCTGCACACGGAAAGCAGCCTGTTGGCGGCAATGGAGAACGCAGGCAGGGAACTGGAAGATGCCGAACTGAAAGCCAGCCTGAAAGATGCCGGGATAGAGCACGCCCGCCACCCGTGCGGCGATTATCGAAAACGCTGTTCGCCCGCCAGTACATCGTGCGTGAGAAGAAGAACCTTGTGCCTACCGACAAGGGGCTTGCCGTTTATGGGATTGTCAAGGACAAGAAGATTGCCGATGTCGAAATGACGGGCATGTGGGAAACCGCCCTTGCCAAGATAGAAGCGGGCAGCATGGATGCCGACACGTTCCGGAAGGGCATCGAGGTGTACGCAACGCAAATCACCGCAGAACTGCTATCGGTGCAGCTATCTGTCGCTACTGGTGAAACCTGCCCCTGCCCGAAATGCGGCAGCGGGCGCATCCTGTTCTACCCGAAAGTGGCGAAGTGTTCCAACGTGGACTGCACGCTTACCATATTCCGCAACAAGTGCGACAAGCAGCTTTCCGACAAGCAGATTGTCGAGCTGGTGACGAAACGCAAGACCGGGCTAATCAAGGGCTTCAAGGGCAAGAACGGCAAGGCTTTCGATGCTTCGCTGGTACTGGACGAAACAGTTCAATGTCGGTTTTTCATTCCCCGAAAAGAAAGCGAAACCGAAGAAATAGCCTATCTTTGCCGCTGAAATTTCATTGTGATAGGTTTTACAGCTTATAATAATTGAAATTTTAGTGGTTGCGCCCGGCGGGAACCGGGCGCATTTTTTATACGCTCCCGCCAAACAGGTAGGTCGAACAGACCACCCCGTTATCCAGCACCCTGCTTTCCGAGAGCTTCCACAGCGAGCCGAATGTTTCCCCGATAAAGCCAATGCCTTTGCCCGCCATGACCGGGACGGTGTAGATTGTCAGGCTGTCCAGCAGTCCGACTTTTATCAATGAAGTAAGCAGCTTGCCGCCACCCACCACCAGCATGTCGGTTTCCTGTTTCAGTTCATAGACCCTTTGCAGCGGTTCTTCGGTCAGGAACTCCACGCCGCAGTCCGGTGTCACGTTGGTATCGTAGTGTGACACCACAAAAGACCGTTTGCTTTTGTGCGGCCACCCGCCCCAGTGTTCAAAGATGTAGTTGTAGGTGTTCGCCCCCATAAGCAGGCAGCTTGCGGCGGCGTGTTCCCTTGCCACCAGTTCCTTGACCTCACGGGGCATCCAGTCCAGTTCATAGTCCGGCGTGGCGGTATGCCCGTCCAGCGATACGGCGATGTGCGCTTTGATTTGTTCCATATTATCAGGTATTAAAGTGATATAAATCCCTACTGTCTTGGCACGTTAGCCGCAACCCCAAAAAAGAAAGCGTGGCATGACGCTGTTTCAAAGTAGAGGTACTGGCATACCCAAATGTGGAAACAGTGCAGCCACGCTATGACAAACGCATAGCATATCCTGCGCTGAATATCCCCACATTTTGAAAAAGTGCCAGTTTTCGCATCGGGACGTTCGGCGAACGTATATGTTATATATAAAGGCAATATTCCGGCAACCGCCGTCCAACTGCCGTTACTTTTCCGTGTAACTTCTGCAAAGTTAAGCAAATACCCTGAAAAATCACGTGCAAACAGAAAAACTCCTGCCGTGTTATCACAACAGGGCAGGACACAAGCACCTAAAAATACACAAGTTCAGCCCATACGCCTACGGGCAGCTTGCGTTCCTTTGAAGATGATATGAACCGATGACAAAACAGCTTTTGGTTCGCCGTGTCTTTGGTGATGAAGTCCCTTTCCCGCATGAAGCGGATATAGCTCTTTGCGGTGTGCGCTCATGATGTCCAATACCTGCTGCAACTGCTCGCAAAGGTCTATGTAGGTGATGCGTGTCTGCCGCCCGAAGATGTCACGTGCGACATTCACCAGTTCCCTTTCCTTGCGCTTCTCCTTTTCCTCACGGGGCTTCTCGCCCTTGTACACGTGCATCCCCGCTTCCTTTGTCCCATGCAAAGAGCATCAAAGGAACGTCCAACGGGCTTCCGTCCCTTACTTTCAAGGCTTTCACGACCGACTGGGCGGGTTCTTCGTCTTTCTCTATCGAAAGGATTGTAGCCGCCTTTACGCTGCAACTCACTACCCAAATGTCCCCGCAGTTTCAATCCGTTGGGGACGAAGTGCAGCACGCACAGAATACACGTGTTGTAGATACCCGCCAGCCGATAAAGTTCATCTATCACCGCCACGCTTTCCGCTTCATCGTTGGCACTCTTAACAAGGTCTGCGATGCCGTCAATGACGACCAACTGGATGCCGCCGTACTGGTAGTAGAAACTTGTCCATGCTTTGTACAATGGCGTTCAGGCGTTCTTTGCGTGACATGCCGGTAAGACAAAACGCTTTCAGTTCATCGGGTTTGTCCGGCTGTTTGGCACGTGCCAGCAGGTTGCTTACATTCTTGAACAGTTGCACTTCCGACTGTTCGGTGTCGTAGAGCAAGACCGCCTTGTGTTTGCCGTTGGCGGTTATCTGTATGCCCAGCGTATCTACTTCCGCACCAGCCGGGCAGATGCAGCCCGCCACGATTGCGGCTACATAATTGCTCTTTCCCGTTCCCTCGCCCCCGGTGATGCCGAACAGGTTGCCTTGTGTCCCCAGCGGAACGTCACCCGCCGAAATAATCTCTTGCGCTTTGGCGGGCGGGTTGTTGAAATCTATTTCGCACGATTTAAGCATAATCAATGTGTCACTATACAGGTTGTCTAAAAATTCGATAAACAGTTTCAGGAAATCTTCACGGGTGTTCCCGGCTTTGAAGTAGTCGGATATGTCCTTTTCCTCTTTCGTTCCCGGAAGTGGGAGTAGCAGGCGTTTCACTCCAAATTCTTCCAATAGTTTTTCCTGCTTGCGTGAACTTTCCCTGCCCGTCTTGTCCATGTCAAAGAGCAGGACGATGTGCTTGAATCGGAATGTCAGCCGATAAACCAGCGTGGGCGGTATAGTCACCGTTTCGCTGTTGAAGCAGATAGCGTGAAAACCGTGCGCCGCCAGCGAAAGCACGTCTTTCTCGCCGCCCGTGATGAATAGCGTGTCGCCTTTGGCTGGCAGTTGTTCCAGCCCGAAACAGTAGTTCTCACCGAAGCTGCCGCCGTAGAGGAAACGGGGCGTGGAGAACGGGCGGTACAGCTTGATGTGCTGTTTGCCCTTGTAGCCGTACATGGGTTCTGCCGCCGATGAAGTGTAGGTGTACGGTTTGCCCTCTGCCGTTTCGCTGTTGTATTCCCGGAGCGAACAGACCTTGTAACGTTCCAGCAATTCGGGCGTGATGCCGTACTGTTGCCAGTACACTAATTCGGCAAGCGGGAATTTTTGTTCCCTGAACTGGTAGGGGCTTGACGGGCTTTTTTCGGGCGTTTCTTCGGGTTTGTCCGGCACTGCCCGGCAGACGGTTGCCGGGGGAACGGAAACCGGAATGCCGGAAGCCAGCCCCAAGCCCAAATCCCGGTCGATGATTTCCAGTATCTCCACGAAGTCAGCCGCCCGGTTGCAGTCCAGCCCCCTTTAACTGCCCCACGAGGAAAAACAGTCGCCGCTATAACTGTCGTTGCCGAAGTCTTTCATCTTGTAGATACCGCCCCGGCGGTCGAAATAGATGTTACAGGAAGCCTTGCTGTCCTCGTACAGCGGGTTAAGGAAGTTGCGACCTATGCGCCAATTGCCGGGCAGGTAGTGTTTGAACACCGCCAGCCCGTTACTTGTCCTTTCTAAGATTTCCTCTTTCCTTAGCATACAACTGGTGGTTGGTTATCAGGTTGTCGATGTTCTCCTTGTTGCTCCTTATCAGGCGTTCTTCCAGCATCCGGCGTATCTCGCTGACCTTGTAGAAGTAGCGTCCCCTGATGTTGGAATAGGCGATAGTTCCCGACACCCGCAGGCGTTGCAGGGTCTTTTCGCTTATTTTCAGGAACGTGCAGACCTCGTAGCTGTCCACCCACATGTCTTCCTCGCTTTGCCTTGCCGTTTCCATGTGGTTGAAGATGTAGTCGGCAATGGCGGTAATCTTGTTGTCCAGTTCCTTGTAGGCTTTGGACTCGAATGTTATTATTTCCATAACGGTAACTGATTGATTTGCCGCAAAGTTCGGGTGTCCTGAAAAATAAAACGCCACAGATGTACCCACCTGTGGCGAAATAAATTTTGTTAAAGCACGGTTGCCTAATCCTGCTCCCTCATGCGCATCAGCAACCTGTCTTTCAGCGTGGAGAGGAAGCCCGTGCGGTCTTTGGTCTTGGCTTTTAGTTCCATGTAGGTGTGGTAGAAGTCGCCGAGGTCTATGTCGAACACGTATTCAAAATAGGCTACAATCTCCTTAATATCAACCGTTCCCTTGTTCAGACAGCCGCAGGCGTCCAGTGCGTAGATAAGTTCCACCAACGCCCTTTTCGTTCCCGTCCAGCGCAACAGCCTGCCCATGAAGCCGTTCTTCACCCGCTTGCGCTGTTCCCGGCGTTCCAGCTCGTGCAGACGGTTGGTGAGGTATATTTCCAGCAGTTCGTTGGCTAAAATCTTGGCTACCTTGAAATCGTGACTGGTGCTGAACTGTGGGTCTGTTTCGTAATAGAAACTGTCCACGATGATTTGTATGTCAGGCTTCCCACGCATGAAATACTGCCTGTCCAAGTAGGTGGCTTTCATTCGGTGGTACTGGTAGAACGCCAAGTTCCGCTGGAACGACTTTTGAAATCCGGTCGGTTTCCGACAGCAGGTCCCTTTGCACTTCCTCGCTGCCGCTGGGGAAGCGCACCTCTATCTTGTAAACGGTGTTGTAATAGATGATTTTGCTCGCTAAAAGCGGTTTCAGTTCCTTGAAGAAGTGTATTTCCTCTTCCGTGCTGGCGAACGGGTAGGGAGATTATAAAGTTTTTTTGAGTTCGCCCAGTATCTCTTACAGGTAGTCCACGCACAGGCGGCAGAGCGTCAGCGTGTCCGCTGCGGTGTCCTCGTATTCCTGTATCTGCCATTCCGCTTTTTGAAGCAGTCCGGCGAAGTATGTTTCCAACGGTATCTTATGTTCCATAACCTTGTGCTTATCTTTTTATGAAGCACAAAGTTACGGGCATAAAAAAATCAGTTTTATTCTTGATTTTTCACATTACGTTCTTGTAACTGTGCATTTTCTTGTTTCCTGCGCTTTTCTGCGTATTTCTCCGGGAGTATCTAAAATACGCCTTGCAGAAGTCGTTCAGGTTCGATGTCGATGCGAACCCGGTGGTGAACGCCACTTCGGTAAGCGTGAGGTTGGTGTTCTTCAGGTAAGTGTTCCACGTCCTTTGCCCGTTCCTTTACCACCCATTCCTTAGCCGTGTACCCGGTCATTTTCTTTACCTTTCGCCGGAACGAGCCGTATTCCATGCCGCATTTCTCCGCCAGTTGTTCGGCATCATAGACCATGTAGCCTTTCAGACGCACCATTTCGGTGAATGTCTGCCTGCCCAGTTCCGGCAGCATCCGTTCGGCGTGGCGCAGTTCCTTTTCCGTCACCAGCAGGCGGTTGTCCCTACCGGGTTTCTCCGCAGCAGGTGGAAGGCGTGGCATATCGTGTTGTACACGTTGCAGAGGTACTGCCGTCCCGGTCGCATCCAGTGGAGCGCATCGCAGTAGGCGGTCAGTTCCGGGTATCTCGTCCCGCTTGCGGTGCTGTTCCGCCAGTTCGTCAAGTATGGCGTAATGTGTGGTGGACATACCCAGCAGGATAATGATTGCCTTTGGTCGCTTGTATGCCGCCAGTGTCGGCGTTTCCGGCAGGCTTTTTGAGCGTGTGTGTCGCACACGTGGCGCACACAGCCGCCCGTCCTGCTGAACGGTTCAAGTTCCAAGTAGTTGTCCATTTTCCGGCTGTTGTGCAGCAGCCATGTTACCTTTTTCGTCCAGTTCCTTTTGGACGCTTCCAACTCCGCTTCGGGAGCGGGAAGCAATAATGATGTAATCCGTTGTTCCATATCTGAATAAATTGATTTGTTGTCTGTACGTTACCCGGTAGCCCATAGCCAAAACTTTTGGATTAGCCGCCATACCACGTGATAAAGGAACATGGCGGCAAGCATAAGAAAACCTGCCCGCAGGAAATATTCTTCAATGCGTTGCCAAACGCTCGTTTTTTGTTCGGGCATCAGTATGTCCGCCACTTCCTCAAAGGTCTTGCAGGCGAAAATCGCTTGCCGGAACTCGTCTGCGCTGTTCCAGCATTCTTCCTTTGAACCACCGTGTCTTGGGGGTATCGTTCCGCTACCAGTTCTTGCAGTTTCTCGTAACGGGAACGGTTCGGGATTGTCCCCGTACTCGTATTCAATGGAAATCACACGTCCCTGCATCCTGATACAATATCCGAATATCCCTTGCCACTTCACTTTGTGCGCCCCCTTTTCAACATATTTCGTCCCGGTTGCATCCACTACAATGTAGTTCTTCCGCTTCTTCAACAACTCGGTATTGGTCGTTGTGTACAGTTCTTCCTTGCGAAACACGTATATCATGTTGCCTTTGGGGGCAAAAGCTGAATATCGGGTATTTTAGTCGGGCTTTCATTGTAAATCGTTTATTGTTTTATAAAAGCAAAATAAAGCAGGGTAACACCTACCACAACCCCGAAAAAGATACAACCTGTAATAATGAAAAGCCCAATCAGGGTAATGGAAATCAAGTTCTTCATAAGGAATGGCAGTTTTCTTTTATACATCTGTTCCATACCCATATCAGAACTTTTCCAAATCTATTTACTGTGATAAAAGGTTACTCATATTGATTAATGGTTGAAAAGTGAACCCGTTTCAGGGGTTATCTCTTTCTTGTTAATAATAGAGTTTATTAGACTTACAAATAATCCACGTTTTATCTTCGTTCAAAAAATCTTTCTTTTTTTACTATCTAAAGTAATTATCCTTTTGACAATTACATACTGTAATATTTGTTGTCATTTTGTGTTATTAAATAAATCTATTCTTTCTACTTTCCTTTGTATGTCAACTATTTTTTCCTCTTTAGAATCATAAATGTAACTTCCTTCACTTCCCGATGAAAAGCATTCGACTCATTTTTTCGTTCTTTATTTGTACAATATTTGATGAATATAGAAGCTACCTTTTGTTTCATCATATCCTGTTTTTCATTCCATGAAATTGAGTATTTTCTTTTTTTAAGTTGTTGCAAAATTTTTCCCATTCATTCATTTCCCTGAAATAAAATTTAGAACGAGTTCTTCAATCGTTTTTTTGTTACATCATCCATAATTGCGCCTTTATATATGTTTTTTTGAACGTTATAATTATCTATTATATTAATGGTTTGGTGAGGAACAGCGTTAAGCTGTTGGCTCGACCTTGTTAACATTCAATTTATAAAGCTATTAGTTTATTACAGTAAAATAGAACAGTGCGATTCCAAGTATCAATCCTCCTAATATTCCACCAACAAGATAAAACATCCACATGGGATAATGGAAATTTTATCAATATATGGAATAGGTTTTTTCTTAATATACCTGCTCCATAACCAGATTATCATCTTTCCACTGTTCTATTTCTATCATATTGTAATATATTAATGTTAATGTTATTTATAACCGCACCTTATGGTGTCGTTACTACACTTCTATAACTGCACCTCACGAATTATCCAGTGTATCAAGAGGATTAGGGATTTTTTTTTGCTTTATGGGCACTTGACACATGAAGATAAATGGTTGTGGTCTTGATGTCGTTGTGTCCCAGCAATTCCTGTATCGTGTGCAGGTCTGTTCCCTGTTCCAGCAAGCGTGTGGCAAAGGAGTGGCGCAGCATGTGTACGTGTACACGGTGTTTGATGCCTGCACGATGTGCGGCTTCTTTCAGCACTTTCACCAATGCACTTGCCGAATATTGCTCTCCGGGTGTTTCGCCCTCAAACAACCATTTTTGTGGACGATATTCCCGAAAGTAGTGCCGTAGTTCTTCCAGCAACTTGGGCGAAAGGAGCGAATAACGGCATTTCTTCCCCTTGCCCATGATACGAACCGACATTGTTTCACTGTTGATGTCCTGCGGGGTCAGGTTAAGCAATTCGCTTCTTCTAAGTCCGGCAGAGTAAAAACCAACGAAATCATGCAGTGATGCTTGATGTTGGAAATTTGTGCAAGGATGCGCTTAATTTCATTCTTGCTCAACACTTCGGGCAGGCTCTTGTACTCTTTGGCACGGGTGATACCGCCATAGTATTGCCGTTTGCCGCCTTTCACCTGCTCGTAATAGAACTTGATAGCATTGATGCGCATATTCTGTTGCGACACCGAAATCTTCTTCTCGTTCACAAAGATAGAGTATGTACTTGTTGATGTCCGGCACTTTCAGGCGGTCGATGTTCCGTCCCTTGTGATATTTCATGAAATCGCTGAAATAAGCACGGTATGTTTTGACGGTCGAGGGGCTGTAACGCTTTTGTTCCAGCAGTTCGAGATAGCCTTTTCGGCAGTGTGTATTCCCTTTTTGGGCTTGGGATGCCGCACGTAAACCCGGCTGTAATCAATATAGGCGTGGGGCGAATAGCGGTCATAGAAATCCGGCAGTTTGAAAAGCGGCTGACGCTATGTATGCAGAGCCGTTACCAGCCATTTCCATGCCCGTGTCTTGGGCGAGCAGCAGGGCGACAGCCTGACTGTTCGCATATTCTATCCGTATGTAATCCGCACCGTCCCTTGTTTCTTTGTGTAGCACGATGCTTCCTCTTTGTTTTTCTGAACCTTATCCATGTCGCTGAATTTTTTTATTCGCTCCAAAGATAAGATAAAAATATCCATTATTTGAACATCTGTTCAAAAAATAATCGAGGTTAAAAAACAAAAGAGTATCAGGCTTTAAGCAGCGAATAGATATGGCGAAAATTTTCTGCCAGTTCGTCCACGTTCAAAACCGTTTAGAAATGCTTGTTCGTATGACAGTCCTAAAAAAATTTGCCGGAACATGATAGCCGTTTTCTTCACGTCCGTGTTGCTCCTGATTTCCCCGCTTTTTTTGCCTTCTGTATGACTTTTCCCCATAGGTCATAGTCTTGTCGGTAGATTTTTCTCAATTTTCTGCCTGATGCCCGGATAGTACATACGCACTTGTGACAGAAAGTGAAAGTAGTAGAAGTTAGGACTACAATCATGCGGGCTGCTATTATCACCAATCAGTTCAACAATCCTTTTCATGGAAGCGGCTACCCCCACACCACGTATTGCCCGATGAACTCCGCCAACGTATCGGCAGGAGCGGCAAACTTTGTTTTCCGGTTCGTGCATTTGCAACACGTATTTGTCCGCCGCCACCAACCATGAATAAATCCAGCTTTTGTGCGGAAAATAATAAACGATACCCGTTTTTGTCACCCGCAGGCTTTGGCAAGCGTGATGATGCTTGCTTTCTCGTAGTTCATCTGACAAAATACGCCGAACGCTTTATCTATTACTTCTTCACGGTTGGTTATTATCATACACGTTTGTTTTTTAATCGGTTACGAAGATACGGATTTTGTTTTTTAAGCATTTGTACCCCAGTGCTTTTTTTAGTGCAAGGTGCAAAAAGTATATATTTATATATAGCTTGCACCTTTGCACTAACCCAAAAATATTTATTATCAGATATTTGCGAGTTTCAAAAAGAAAGCCGTATCTTTGAACCCGAAAGTTAGCAGACAAACAGCGGTCAAAGTTGGACAAGCCCAACATCTGAAAATCGTTACTGTTTTCGTTACCTATTTGAAATTTTGAAAGCAAAGTAGCTGAAATATAGGCGGTTAGAGTTATAGGTTCAAAACCCTGTCTCTCCGCA
>VOFK01003805.1_pt1 | contig 13883 bp, 14 predicted proteins | sample 5384121 | NCBI WGS metagenome assembly VOFK01 (sample SAMN12384730, study PRJNA508395) | human gut metagenome | isolation source: healthy gut J | host: Homo sapiens | reverse complement strand
CTATCATACCTTTTTGTTGAAGTCTTTCCAACGCTTCCTGTGATTCCGACTACCAGATATTAAATTGTTCTCTATAAAACGCCGCTATGTCTCTCTCAGCGCTTTGAATGGCCATCGTCTACAGCAACAACAGGAAGATTTCCAGAAGCTTCCTTCCTCTTTGTCAACCACACAGCATGCAGCACCGTTGGTTATTTAACAAATCTGGCGACTCTGGTTTTTAAAAAAAACAAAGTGACCGGATACGACTGCGTTTTTAACTAAAATTGTAAGCTATTCCTCGGTGATTTCAGCAAGTTTGTTGATATTCATACACCATTTCATAAAACTATCTCCCTTAGTAATCCACTGACTTCCCACACAATCACAATCAAATTCATAATATTTTTGTTGCAATATTGCCGTTAAAAACAACTTGTTATTATTATGTAACACCCTTTTTTTGAACTATTTCCCCTTTCAAAACTTTTATGAGTATCTTTTCCTTAAAACCTGGTAAGTCTCATGACCTTTACCGGCCAATAATATTCTCATTTTTTCGCGTGGTCAAGTGCATATTCATTCACCGGAGAATCTATTTTGTTATAACCTCGTAATCACAAGTCATCTGTTTACTCGCTTCAATCTCTTTTATTATCTTTTTTCAGGATCCTCGGTTTCCCCGGGTTATCGCTTGTAACTATACAAAAAATCCGAGAGTTCTCCTGCTATCTTTGCCCATTATTGGTCTTTTTTGAGGCGTCCCTGTCGCCGCCGCACCAACAGGTGACTTGTTCGTCCTTTGCAAATCCACGTATGGCGTTTATAACATTCAAAAATTAAGTCCGGGTATGCGCATAATCAATTATAACTGTATAATTTGTGCCCGGCGTTCTTACTATTTCTATTCTTCCCATAACGCCTTTTAGCACTATGAAGACCGTCAACAGCAAAATCAAAGAGGTATGTTCTCAGCCGTACGGCAACCTATCGCTGTAAGCGCGTTATATACCGAAAATTTCACCGGGTATCCGGCAAGTCGACGTGTTCTTCCAACCACCGTAATTTATATCCAAATTTTACACCGTCTTCATTCAAATTATATTAGACACTTTTTTAAATCACAATCTATTGATTTATACCGTATGTTATCATATTCCGGCACCTTGCCATTTTCAATAAGATATTCGCTGCGGGCGTCATCTTTATTGACTACGCCGGTATTGCAAATATTAAACAATATGCTTTTTGCCGCCAAATATTCCTCCATAGTCTTATGAAAATCTAAATGGTCCTGGGGTTATATTGGTAAACGCCCATCAAACATTACCGCCGTCACTCTGTCAAGAGCCAGCGCATGAAAGAAACTTCCATCACAACATAATCCACATTATGAGGAGGCAATCATATCAAACAGCTGCATCAACTCAAAGAGTCTGGCGTTGTTCTTGAGGTTTCCATTATCATATCGCCTATCATATTTTTTGATTTGTTGCCGATAAGCCCAACTTTCTTTCAAGATGTTCAAGAATTGATTTGTCAAATAAGTCGTAGTTTTTTCCGTTTGTTCCGGTTATTCCTATAAGCTTAAACTTTTTATAAGGATAATCATAAAGTTGCCGCCAGTTCAGACATAGCCGCTTTCTTGTGTTGTCAACGATAACACAGGGGACGTCACCTGTGAAGGTCATGTTCACGGCTACCACAGCCACCGCACCGTTCTCAACAGCAGACTTAGCATTATTTATGTCCGTCAGTCTCATATCCTGTTATGCAAACAAAAACGTTTCCAGGTTTTACTTTTCTGGAATCACAGGCTATACCACTTATTTTCATGCTTCCGCCGCCATCTATTTTTAATATTTACATCCTTCAACAATTCTGAAAGTGTCATTATTATTCCTCCTGTGTAATATCAATAAAACTTTTTTTATTCTACTATATACTTTTAAAACTCAATTTATTTGTAAAAGTTATAAGCTTAGATTTTTAATTTATAAATATTTATTAGAACCTTTAGAATTATGTATTTTTCGCTTTATCTCATTACATAATCTTTTTGCTTAAATATGATTACTTATAATTTATATAAAAATATATTTTATGGCGCACACTTTTTATGATTATTTTACTGTTATAATGTTGATTATAGTTATTTATATTATATAGCTAATATAAATAAAAAAGTCAATTAGTTATTATGATTTAGTAGAAATTTATGTAAATTTTTTGCGGCTTGTTTGCGGCTGCGCACGCGGCGATTTTCGACCGCCCTGCCGTTGTTTTGCCACAAATTACTTTTTTTAGCGCTATTTTTATTTTGCCGTCAATTACCTTGTTATGCTTTTTTAGATTTATTTTTAATACATCCGCTTATTTGCGGCTGCGCACTCTTACGTGGCGGTCTTTGACCGCCCTACAGTTGTTTGCTATAAATTACTCTTATTTTTAGCGCTATTTTTATTTTGTTGGCAATTACCTTGTTATGTTTTTTTGATTTATTTTATATATCTGCTTATTTGCGGCTGCGCACCTTGCGCGGCGGTCTTTGACCGCCCTGCCGTTGTTTGCTATAAAATTGCTCTTTTATTTTAGCGCTATTTTTATTTTGCTGGCAATTACCTTTGCTATGTTTTTTTTATATTTATTTTAATATATTCGATTATTTTGCAGCTCACCTTTGCGCGGCGGTCTTTGACCGCCCTGCCGTTGTTTGCCATAAATTACTTTTATTTTATAAATAAATTATTTTGTTACACTTCTGTTTGATTTGTGTATATATTTGCATATTTAGCCGGCGAACTCTGCATTATTATCTTATTGAGATTTTATACCTCAGCACCCTTTGCTTTATAAACGCTTTTTTGCCTAAACAAATTATATAAAAATTTTATTTTAACCTCCAAAATGATTAAATCACTTTTTATAATTCATGCCAAAATAAACCTTAAAATTATAAATTTTAATCATTTGTAGTCTCAGATTCATCATATCTAAAGTTAAGCGAAACCACTGTTCCGGGTTCTACCATAGTTCCTTCAACCGGTGATTGACCGATACATGTTGCATTTTTACCCGATTTTGAAACTCCTTTTGATTTTTGCGTTCAAACCCTCGCTGACTAAAGTTGAATTTTGCTTCCGCCGGCGTCTTTCCTACAACATTCGGCACCGCAACAGAACGAGTTGCCTTTATTGCCCTCGGTATACAAAACAACTGTGCTTCCCTGAGTCACTCTAGTGTGCGCTTTTGGTATTTGGTCAACTATAAGGTCACTCTCGCCGCTGAACTTAACCTCAAGGCCGCTCTCATCAATTGCTATCCCTGCGTCAGACTTACTCATTCCTGTAACATCAGGAATTTCAACATCAACATATTCTTCCTCAGAACTGTTATATTTCGGCTCAACCCCCAAATACTGCAATGTTTCGCCCAGAATATCGCGAACTACCGGTGCCGCAATAGTACCGCCATAATATGAATCGCCATTTGGCTCATCCAGGATTACAAGGCAAACAACCTGAGGGTCATCCGCCGGAGCAAACCCTATAAATGACGCTACATACTTACTGTTTCCGCGGGGTATTTCTCTGACGTACCGGTCTTTCCTGCTATTCTATATCCTGCTAGATACGCATTTTTTACCTCCGCCGACTGATACAACTGATTCAAGTATACTGCACATTTCTTTTTTACTTGTTTCTTTTTGAAATCACCTGTCTCACCATTTCAGGCTCGGTGTTCTCAACTATTCCCCATATCGGAATTAACTATTTGTTTTACTATATGAGGTTTCATTAATGTTCCGCCGTTAGCGACAGCACTGACTGCAGCTACCATTTGAAGAGGCGTTACTGTTATAGACTGTCCGAATGACGATGTTGCCAAATCGACATCTGTCATATTGTCTTTTTTTGTAAATCCAAGACCCGTTGCCTCACCGGGAATCTCTATTCCGGTCTTCTTAAAGAATCCAAATGCCTCAACACCTGTCAAAAACTTTTTCCTGTCTTTTTTTGACCAATTTGTATAAAAGCAGGGGTTACACGAGTTTTGTACTGCCTGAGTAAAGTTTTTTGCAACCCATGACCGTTAGTATTGGCGCATTTTATTGCTCTGTCTGCAACCACAAATGAACCGCCGCAGGTGAATGGAGTCATTCAGTGTACATGAAACCGGTGTCTAAAGCTATCGAAGCGACAACAGACTTAAAAGTAGAACCCGGTTCATAAGAATCGACTACCGCTTTGTTACGCCTAACCGTCTGCATTACTTCTCCCAGCCTCGCATTATATTCCTGCCCGTCTAAATTTTCAAGTTCTTCTTTTATACCCGGATATTTTTGTTCGATTGCTTCTGTTATTTCAAACGGAGCATTAAGATTATAATCCGGCTCTGTACACATAGCAAGTATTTCGCCCTGTGTTAACATCCATTACAATAGCCGCCGCTGCCCTCGTTAACCTTATTATCTGCGGCTGCGGCTTCTAAATTTTTCTGAACATAGCTCTGTATTGTTTCGTCAATAGTCAAAACAACACTATTTCCATCCTGAGCAGCTATATAATTCTCATATCCGTTATTATCCTCCAAGACCGGTTGATTTTTGAGCCGACACTACCCTTCCCGGCACACCGCTGAGTTCTTCATCGTAAATACTCTCAACACCTTCAAAGGCCCTGATTGTCCGTACCGCAGAAACCAATAACCTGCGCTGCAAAATTATTATACGGATAGTATCGTTTAACGTCCTCTGTGAAAGCTACACCGCTGAGTCCCGAAGCATTTACATACTCTCTAAGGGTGTCGGCAACCGTCTTATCCACTTTTTTCTTTAAAGTCTCATTTTGAATCTTTTTGATATTTTATCCTTTACCGCGTCTTTTTCAAGTTCCAAAATATCCGGCAAATCTCATTGAGCCCTCATCAATAGTCATATTTTTTTTTACTGATAGATGTACGCAGCGTTTCAGGAGTTATACTTATAGTCTCAACCGTAGTGTTGGTTTGCAAGCACTTTATAGTTCCTGTCATATATATTTCCGCGTTTGGCGCTGACCGTATTATCACTTGTCTGCTGGTCTAAAGCCTGTCTTGACAAGTCCTTCCCCTAACCGTCTGAAGCCAGCCGACGCGAAATATCAGTGCTATAAACATCACTGAAAATACTATTAATACAGTCATAAGCCTGGTAACTTTCCCGCCCTTTTTTTTACCCCTTATGCTCTGCCATTTTATTCCTCCATTAATTACAACAAGGCGACCAAATTTAGGCCGCCGTTCTTTGTGGAAAGTTTATTATATAAAATTATAAAATAGAACATATTTTAATAACTTTTATACCCATTTTGTATTTCATTTTATTTTGAAGAAGAAGATTTAACTACTTCATCCTTTATTCCCATATCTATATAAAATATCTGAGGACGAATCCGGATTAACCATTCCCAGTTGATTTTTAGCGACTGATTCAAGGTTTCCCAGTTCAATTGATTTATCTATACTTGACTGTATTCCTTCGTTTGTGACAAGAATTTTACTATATTCTGAATTCAACGTTTCTATTTCTGATTTTTTACCAAATATTGCACTCTGTCTGTAAAAGCATCAGCACACATTAAAAATATCACTGCTATGCCTAAAATAGATAATACACGAGCCTTTAATTTTCTTTTTTATTTTCTAACCGCTCCTCACGGGTCAGAATTTTTCTCTGAACCTCTGCCCGGAACAGTCACCGTGGTTCCGCCGGTATATCCAGCGGCCTTTCATAAACGGAAACTGATGATGTCCGCATTCCGTTTGCCATAGGCCTCTGACGGAGCCGTATACACAGGTGGATAATACCCCCTCATATATGATTTATCCTGAATATTAACAGTTGAATTACCTCTCCGATTCGAACTCGGTCTCTTTTCCTGATATACACCGCTTTGGGCTCTATATAAGATTTTCTGCTCTCATAACTGCCTGTTCTTAGTCTTTTCTGTACCTGCATACTGAGTGTTTCTGATTTCAGTGATGTTTATTCCGGGATACCTATAATTCATGTTCTCCTGATAACGCGAGCACCATAAGCACCGCCATATGATGAAGTGCCTCTTGTTTCCGCCCGGTAATTCCTGCTTTGCGACAAAGGTGCTTGTCTTCTATATGCTGTCTTTTGTTTCTCAGGCACTTTTCCCTTTCAATTAAACTTTTTAACATTCGATTATATTTTTCTGCTATTCGTAATTTTGCACTATGGGCTCTGTTATTTTTTTCAAGTTCATCTTTTCCGGCAACTATTGGTTTTCTGTTTATTATCTTTATCTTCGGCGAGTTTCCGCAAACACAAACCGGAAATTCTTTCGGGCAGGTACATCCTCTGGCCAATTCTGCAAAAAGCAGTCTTTACAATTCTATCCTCCAGCGAATGAAAGGTTATCACAGCCAAACGTCCGCCCGGCTTCAAACATTCTATAAAATCACAAATTGCTTCTTTCAGACCATCAAGTTCATGATTGACCTCTATTCTAATAGCCTGAAAACTTCTCTTGGCAGGATGCTTGTCCCCATACCTTTTTTTCGGAGGAAATGACCTCTTTATAATTTCACTTTAGCTCCCGCGTTGTTTCTATTGTCTTTCTTTCTCTTTCTTTCACTATATTAGCGGCTATTTTTTGAGGCATTCTTTTTCCTCTCCAAACCTGAACAGCAATTGTTTCAGTTCATCAAAAGTATAATTGTTAACAACATCATATGCCGTCAGTTTGTCGTCCCTGTTCATTCTCATATCAAGCCGTGCATCGGAATTATAGCTGAATCCGCGTTCTGCCTCATCAAGCTGCGGAGATGACACGCCCAAATCTAGAATTGCTCCATCAATATTAGGGATTTTAAGACTTTCTAAAATATTTTTTACATTAAAAAAAAATTATCGTGAACAGTTAATTTCCTGCACTTATATTTTTTCAAGTTTTTTACCGGCTGCATTAAGTGCGGCAGTATCTCGGTCAATACCGATAAGAGTTCCGGATTCGCCAAGTTTTTTCACATATAAGAGACGAATGTCCGCCGCCGCCAAGCGTGCCGTCAAGATACACTCCTTCAGGCTTTACGTTCAGCGCTGCAACGCTTTCATTCAACAAAAACTGAAATATGATTAAATTCCATAGAAGCTTCCTCTGCGTTCAAATTTCTATATAAAATCTTCCTGCTCCATAATTGACTCTATATTTTCGGCCTTATAAGCGTCGTCGTCAAAATACTCCGACCACTTATCCCTATTCCATATCTCAACATGCTTGAACGCACCTATAACCGCTATTTCTTTCTGAAGACCAATATATTCACGAAGACTGACCGGAACAACTATCCTTCCCTGCGTATCAAGTTCACACTCACTTGAACCGGCAGAGAAAAAACCTAAGTTTTCTTCATATCTTTCAAACTTTCAAAAACCGTATCCATTCATCTTTCGGATATATCGAAATACAGTTGATTCCTTTAGCGACGACAAAGTCTGACCCAAATCGGTTCTAAACTTAGATGGAATGTTAACCCTGAACTTAGCGTCCACAGTTTGCATATATTCACCTATTAACATTTTGCCGCCTCCTTTCAACCAACTTTTTTGGTTTTAGGGCAATGTGCTCCACACTTAAGTCATTTCGTACCACTTTCATGGCATATTAATACACTTTAGTACACTTTCCCCCACCACGTATATTCTACTACAAGCCCTTGCTTTTATGCAAGCGTTTTTTATAATAATTTTAACGATTTTGAAAAAGTGGACAATATAATCGTATTTTTGTCGAAAAGAGAGGTTTATAATCAAATCAAAACCGGAATATATAGTGCACTGAGCCAATATATTATACAATATATACTGAGTTGCCCTAAGTGACAAAAATTTTCGTGTTTCCCTTTAAATACTATGGTCAAAACATTTATTTACAAATATTACCATACAGTATTATACATACATTCGGCCAATATTTATGGAGAATCATGAAGAATGCTGTTTACAATTTAGTAAAACTTATATTACAAAACAATAATTCTATTGCACTATACAAGAGAGGTAATGCTTATGATGAACTACATATGGGGCGGAATGATAATAATATCACTTATAGTATCGGTATTTACCGGACATGTTGAACAGACCGCGGCGGCGGCAGACAGGAGCCAGAGACGCTGTCACTTTTTGCATTTTCACTTTTAGGTATAATGTGTCTATGGACAGGTATATCTAAAATAGGTGAAGAAGGCGGCTTAATAAAAAAATTATAGCCAAAAGCCTTAAAATCAATATTAAAATTTATATTTCAAAACTTGACCCAAAATCAAGCGCGTTCGGAAGCGTGGTTATGAATGTGGTAGCAAACCTGCTCGGAATGGGCAACGCGGCAACTCCCTTAGGAATCAAAAAGCTGTGAGGAGAACTGGATAAGCTTAACAAATGCAAAAAATCCGCCACTGATGAAATGTGTATGTTTGTGGTATTAAACACAGCCTCTTTGCAGCTGATACCAACTACCCTAATATCACTTCGTCAAAGCTATGGCTCGAGCAAACCCGGGCGAGGTCATTCTGCCTATTTGGATATGTGAATTATGCGCGCTGGCTGTTGAATCACTGTCGCCAAACTATTTCAGACGCATCAAAAAGACAGGGGGCATAAACTATGGAAATAGTATCTATGTACTCGAGTCCCATTTTTATATTTATTTTCTGATTTTTGATTTGTAAAAAAGGTTGATATCTATGATTGCTTTGTATCCGGGCAAATGGGGCTTGAATCCCATTTGCTTAACATAGTTCCGTCACTTATAGGACTTAGGTGGCAATAGCTATGTTCCGTGAAAGCGGATGTCTTGAACTAATCACACAACGCAATCTCCCCTGTTACCAATTTGATACATATGCCGCCGGGAAGTGTTTCGCTTTAGTTTTTTAAGACCGATTTCCGGCGAGGTGCGGCATGGCTGCGGTAACCGATATATTAAACACCTGGGACCTGACTTTCTATGCCGGGAAAAATAGCGTCAATAATGATGGAGGGCTCTACTGAAACCACTTTTTATACAATAGCTGTATACTTTGGAAGCGTTGAATAAAAATATACGCTAACACGTTATTTGCCGCGCTAAGTGCGAGATTTGTGCAGGAATGGTTATGTCAGTCCTGCTCCGCACAGATTTTTTAAGTATGAAACTTTCTGAAATCAACCATATAATAAAAACCAGCGAATAAACTTATTTAGAAAAAATAAAAAAAAATACTTGGTATTATATTATTAATTGGTTTAGGAGATTTTTGTAATGAATAAAATGAGCAGCTTGTCGAACTCTTTTCGGCGGTATTGATAAAACACCTGATATTATGAAAGAAAAATATCCCAAACGTAGCCTTCCGGAAGGCGCGCCGGTCACGCGTATAGCCCAAGCCCACAGGTGATTTTGCATTTAGGTAATCTATACAACGCAATAATAGGAGAGAGACTCGCTCATCAAAACGGCGGCAATGTTCTTTCCAGAATTGAGGATACAGACGCCAAACGCGAGGTTGAAGGCGCAGTTGAGCTGGTTATATTGCTCAGCTATGAGACTTTTTTGGTATTCACTTTGACGAGGGCGCCTCTGTCGACACGGTGATAATGGAGCTTATGACCATACCGCCAGCGTTTAAGAAAAAGAAGTTTATCAATGCTACGCCAAAGAGCTGAGTAAAGAAGGGGCTGGCGTATCCTTGTTTCTGTTCGGAGGACGACCTTTCAAAAATGCGCGAGGAACAGATTTCTTCGGACAAGCTCAATTCAGATATTACGGTAAATGGGCAAAAGTGCCGTGACCTTTCTATAGATGATGATAAGAAACAGTTGAAAACGGCGATAAACAAATATGTTCTGAGATTTAAATTGAAGCAAGGACGAAAATAACCACGTTAAGAGTATAGCAGGCGGGATTCGAGATACTGAACGTTTGCAAAGAAAACTATCAGGATTTTGTTCTGCTCAAATCCAGTGATATACTAACTTATCATTTTCATCTAATGTTATAGACGATCATTTAATGAGAACTTTTAGAAGCCCCAGCGAGGAATGGCTTTCAACTCTGCCGATAGATTTCAGTTATTTGACGCCTTAGGCTTTGACAGACCTGTATACTGCCACACAGCGGTTCTGATGAAAATGTGGACGGTGACTTCAAAAAACTTTCAAAAGAGAAAAAAGACCTGAAGCTTGGTCTCGAATATTACCACAGTGAAGGATATGCACCGAGCTGTTTGGGGGCTATCTCATGACTGTTTTTTAAATTCAATTTTGAAGAGTGGAGATTAAAAATCCCGACGCTACCGATTGATGACTTTAAATTTGGTTTAAACCGGAATAGGCGAATTCAGGAGCGCTGTTTGATATTATGAAATTCGAGGATGTCAGCCGCGAGGTTCTTCTAGAAGCCGGCAAATAAGACTTAAAAGGTACCTGATTGGCTCAAGAATATGACCCTGAATTTTATAAGCTGTTTACCCGAGACAAAAAGTATTCCAAAAATCATTGACGTTGGCAGAAACGGAAACAGACCGAAAAGACCTGACAAGCTGGAAACAGGCACGCGATTTCTTCTCATTCTACTTCCCTGAAACGTTTAAAGTTGAAGATGAATTTCCTGAAAGGTATCTAAGGAAGACCGATATAAAATTCTAAAACAATATTTAACTCGTTTAATATAAAGACGACAATTCGAATGGTTTCAAAAAATCAGAGATATTACCGAATCAATGGGTTATGCCGTGAAACCAAAAGATTTCAAAAAAATCCCGATATGTATAAAGACAGCGTCAGCGACATCGGCGGGATTATACGTGTAGCGCAACAGGACGCACTAACTCACGCCCGACCTTTGGGAGATATGTCAAATAATCGGCGAAGACGAAATGACAAGAAGGATTAATTTGGCTATTGCAGGTTAAAATATAAACTACAAAAGATTCTGTTTTTTTATATAGAAGGAGAAAAAACATGGGTAAAAAAACAATCAAAATAATGAGCAGTACAGACCTAAAAATAAGTGTATTTGACCTCCCTAGACCATCATTTCCCAAAAGGGCAGTTGTGACAGGAGGTATGCCTTACGGCAACAAAAAGCTTCATTTTGGACATGTAGGCGGCGTATTTGTTCAGGCAGACTGTTTGCGCGTTTTCTGCGCGACCGTATTGGAGAACGTTATATTTGTTTCAGGTACTGACTGTTACGGCTCACCTATTGTCGAAAGTTACAGAAAACTTTTTGCGAAACAGGGAATTCGACGGAAGCATTGAGGGATTTTGTCCAGAATAAACCATGAAAGTCAGAAAGAAGTTCTTGGCAAATATGATATAAGCTTAAATCTCTTTGCCGCTTCAGGACTTGGAGAGTCCAAAGATGTACATGCTGCCGTAAGCAGTGCATTAATGCAGCAATGGTACGAAAACGGACATCTCGAGAAAATGGTAACCTCTCAATTCTATGACGCTAAAGCAGGACAATTTTTAAACGGCAGACAGGTCATAGGAAAATGTCCTGTTGGATAAATGCCAGAGCGACAAAGCATATGCAGATTTCAGTGTTCGTTAGCACCAATATACGGTTGACCTTGATTGACCTAAAAGCACATTAACAGGCGAAACTCCTGAAAATGCGTGACGCCAGAATTGGTACATTGACATAACAAAGTTTAATGAACTGATGAACGAATATGCTGACAGCCTTCCTGAAAAAGGCACCACGGCCGCTTGTATACAACACAATAAAAGAATTTATGCTTCCTCCGATGATTTACATTAAAAGACTTTTTATAGACGAATACAATCTAAGTCACAAATGCCGGAGATATTCTGAATTTGAGGACAATACATTCATTTTCTATCGAATTTATAAATTTGAATGACCGTGACAAAGCAAAGAACTGTTAAACGATAATAACATACGGTTCCGCGCCGGCAAACTTTTGTTCCGTTCCGCCTTTACAGGCAACATCGAATGGGCGTTCCAGCTCCTGTACTGATGGCGAAGATGGCTGGACAATTTGGGTATGGCCCGAATCATTATGGGCACCGATTTCGTTTACAAAGACATATTTAAAACAGCAGGGAAAACCCTGAAGAATGGGAAAAAATATTGGAAAAGCACTGATTTGAAGTGTTCCAGTTCATTGTCAAGATAATATATTTTTACGGGAATAGCTGAAATGGCAATGTTCATAGCGCTTCAAGGCAAGGAAAATCTGACAGCATTCCCGTCGACGGACAGTATACGCTCCCCACGCTTGTTGCCAACAACCATATTTTGTTTCTTAACAAAAAGCAAAGCAGCAGCGGAGATATTAAGCCTCCAATGGTTGAGGATTTGCTGGAGTATTATACTGCGGAACAGCTGAGGAAGCGCATTTTTTGGGTTTGGGACTAAGCTTAAAAGCGTTAGCTTCCAACCAGAAACCTCTGAACCCGTCAGCCGGCGAAAAAGACGTTGACCCTGTAGAGCGCGAAGGCAAAATGTTATCCAATGTGTTTAACCGAGTAGCGCGCTCATGCTTTTATACCATTCAAAAATACGGAGAACCAATTATGCCTATAGGTTGGGTTTCTGAAGAGGTGCTGATGACGCAAAAGAGACTGCTACTAAAATATATGAACACGTTTGTATAAGTTTGGTTTCACACAGTTATGAATCTTCGATGGACACTATATAAGAAATGCAAACAAATTTTTGGGCAAAAAAATATTAAAGACGCTGAAGCTGATCCTGAAAAGAAAATCAGGTGCTGATGAATGCCTTGCATATAAGTAAAAACCGCTATGGTGCTAATGCACCCTGTCGCTCAAAAGGTACTGAACTGCTCTGTGAATATTTAAGTTGGCAAAAGACATATGGAACTGGGAGCATGTTTTTGACACCCCTTACAGATTTAGCAAAAGCTAACGGCGAAACAGAACACAGATTAAAAATTTCTTGAGCCGAGATTTGATTTCTTTTCCCATGAAAGCGAGATAAAAAAACAAAAATCTAAATTAGCATTTTTATAAAATACACATAAAACAAAAAAACTGATTCCTCAATTAAAAAGGAATCAGTTTTTGTTATTTATATTTATTTTTATCACAGTACATTTCGAATAATCCATAATTTTAGTATGGAAAAATCATCTTTTAATTTCTTTCAAAAAATGCTTCTGTTCTGCTTAAAGCCTCATTTATATTTTTTTATTGAATAAGCATATGAACACCTAATAAAAGCCTTCTCCGCTCTCGCCAAATGCAGTGCCCGGCACTACAGCGAGTCTCTTGCTGTATAATAAGTTTTCACAAAAAGTATTTTGAATCCATACCTGTGCTCTTAATGCATGGGAAACAATAAAAAACGCGCCCTTCGGCTCAAAAACAGCTAAGCCTAGCTTGTTAAAACCTGCGACTATAACCCGTCATGCGTTATATTCATCCCCATCGTTTCTATGTCACTGTCACCGTTTTTTAAACGCCTCTATTGCGTACATACTGAGCGGTTGGGCGCAGACATTATCGCATACTGATGAACCCTTTGTCATAGCAGCTTTATCAAGGCCGGATGATCGCGTATCCAAACCGCCAACCTGTCATAACATACGCTTTTGAAAAACCGTGACAACAAAACAGTTCTTTCATACATACCGTCATTTCAGCAATAGATACATGTCTTTTATCAATTATGCGGTAAAAGTTCGTAGCATAAGAGTTTACTTCCTGATAAGACCATTATATCTGTTCCTCTTAAAACGTCAGCTATTCCTTCAAGGTCTTCCTTAGTCATAACAGCTCCGGGTTGGGTTGTTTGGAAACGGAAGCACAACGGCTCTGGTTCTGTCTGTTATAGCTGATTTTTAATTCCTCAGGCGTCAAT
>VOFK01001944.1_pt1 | contig 13884 bp, 16 predicted proteins | sample 5384121 | NCBI WGS metagenome assembly VOFK01 (sample SAMN12384730, study PRJNA508395) | human gut metagenome | isolation source: healthy gut J | host: Homo sapiens | reverse complement strand
CTTGCACTCTTTACAGAGAAAAATCCCCTAACACCCTTCTTTTAAAAAGGTAAAAAAGCATGTGGCAAGAAGATATGCATCTGGCCATATGTGGAAAGACTAAAACAGACTATTATTTTGCCATCTTAAATTTTAATGCATCATTTTACAACTGAAAAACAGGGTAATAAACCTTTCCGGACAGCATCATTCAAGCTTTAATACCTACTCATTACCAATTTTCATAAAATAATACCCATTTTTAGGTATTGCCCACCCTTTTAACCTCCCATAACTTTGCACCGATTTAAAATTATAAAAATTAAAGCAAAAATGAAAAGAAAGGTTTTATTGTTCTCATTATGCTTGTTGGCCTGTCTTGCAAACAGTTATGCAGAAAAAGCAACAAGTATAGATAAGGATAACACAGAGAAAACTACGGAGGAAGAACCTAAAAAAAAATCCCGGCTAACATTGGGAGGTTACGGAGAAGCAGTGTACACACGTAACTTTTATAGTGACAATATGTACCGCTATTCTAAAGCAGACAGTTACAAAGACTCTGACGGACACGGACGCGTAGACTTACCTCATGTAGTAATCATGATTGGCTACGATTTCGGAAAAGGATGGAGCATGGGTAGTGAAATAGAGTTTGAACACGGAGGAACAGAATCGGCTATAGAAGTAGAAGACGAAGAAGCCGGAGAATTTGAAAAAGAAATAGAACGTGGGGGTGAAGTGGCTTTGGAGCAGTTCTGGATTCAGAAATCTTTTTGCTCGGGCTTCAATATCCGCGCAGGGCACATCATCGTGCCGATAGGACAAATAAACAACGCCCATCTTCCCACTCAGTTCTTTACAGTATATCGTCCTGAAGGTGAAAACACAATAATGCCTTGCACATGGCATGAAACCGGTCTTAGTGTATGGGGGCGTATAGGTGACTGGCGTTATGAGGCAATGGTTATTCCCGCATTGAATGCTAATATGTTCAATCATAGCGGATGGATTCATGATGGTTCTGCATCAGCCTATGAATTTAAAGTAGCCAACAATCTGGCAGGAGCGGCACGTATCGACAATTACTCTGTCAAAGGATTGCGTATGGGAATAAGCGGCTATATAGGTAACAGTTTCCAAAACGACATTATTAAAGATGAAAAATCCACCAAATATAAAGATGTGAAAGGAACAGTGGTCATAGGTGCATTCGACTTTGATTATAATGATCATAACTGGGTAGTACGCGGCAATTTTGATTATGGCCATCTGGGAGACGCTGATCTGATCTCCACTCACAACAAAAGCCAAGACAATAGCACACAGTCCCCTTATCCTCACACAGCCGTGGGCAAGACAGCCATTGCCGCCGGAATCGAGGCAGGATATGATATTTTTTCTCAAGTAAAGAAAATGAGAGACAATGGTAAAAAACTATATGTATTTGGACGATATGAATACTATGACTCATATCATAAGGCTGCTAAAGGTTTCAGCAAATATGAATGGACTAAAAAACAACGCATGGCCGTCGGTTTGAACTACTATCCTATGAAAGACATCGTAGTAAAAGCCGAATACTCAAAACGCTTCTTGAAAAGCCAGTATAATAACGAACCCTCTTTTTCATTGGGCATAGCTTATGCAGGATTTTTCATTAAATAAACCCGATTATTCATTTTTTAAAATTAAATAGGTATGAAAAGTTTGTTAAAAATCCCCTTACTTGTTGCTGTAGCAACAATGATGACTTGCAGTTTCAGCGCATGCAGTGATAACGATGATCCGACTCCGGATACCGGTACGTCTGAAACAGATGCAAAATTCGAAGCAATCGCAAAACAGTATCTTGATCACACGGTATATGTTACTTACAAGAACCTGGCTGATGAAACCGAACAGCTAGTAAAAGATTTACAAGCATTAAAAAGCAGCAAGACTGATGCAAATGTAAAAGCTACCTGCGAAACCTTCCTTGAAGCACGTGCATGGTGGGAAAAGAGTGAAGCTTTCCTGTATGGGGCAGCTACCGATTTCGGTATCGACCCGCATATTGACTCATGGCCTTTGGACTTGGACGGATTACAGACCGCACTGAAAAATACGGAACAGGTAGAAGCAATGGGTGGTGAAGACGGAGATATTTATGCCGGCGAGAAATTGGGTAATTCTTTATTAGGATTTCATGGTATTGAATACATCCTTTTCGAAGATGGTAGCCCCAAATCAGTTTCTAAAATCAGTGACTTACATCTGACTTACGCCGTAGCTGTAGCTGGTGATTTGCGTAACCGTTGCTGGCAGCTGGAACTTTCATGGAGAGGCGAAAGTGCTGTCAATGCCGACCGTGTCGCTAAAGTCGCAAATGAGTTAGAACTGCCTTACACTGTAAACAGTGGTGAATATTCTTATGGTGAGAATATGCTGAATGCAGGAAAAGCAGGTAGTACATACGCCAGCTGGACATTGGCCATGCAAGCTATCATTGACGGCTGCAAGACTATCGCAGATGAAGTAGGAACTTCTAAAATAGGAAAACCTTATAGCGGAGAAGACCCTGCTTATATAGAATCACCATACAGTCACAAGTCCATTCTAGACTTTTATGACAACATCATCAGTATTCAGAATGCTTACATGGGCGGTATAGAAAATGAACGTGACGAAACCAACTCACTACACAACTATATTGCTGGAGTAGATAAAGAACTGGATACAAAAGTTGTAAATGCCATAAACAATGCTCTGACCAAAATCAATGCCATGGCAGCTCCATTTGTAAACAATATTAAAGATCCAAGTGCAGGTGAAGCAATTAAAGCTTGTCAGGATCTTGATGCCATATTGTCTGATGTTAAAACAGCTTTAAGAAACAATTAAAAAGAACTGTTTACCCCAATGACCACAAAGGATCTGCAAGAGGGTGTCCGGAAAAGGTCTATTGTACTATCTTTTGCTGTAGATGGTGATTTTACATTCGCTCCAAGCACCGGCTTTGTGCTGCCGGATGTCCCCTCTACAACAGACATGATAGTGAAAAAGACCGGGGGAGGACAACCTTATGTAGATTCTTTGGTATATAAATTTGAAAAGTAACTAACTTTAAACATTCTTATATGAATAAGTTATTTAAAATACACTGGCTTGCTGCTCTATGCGGCCTTACAATGCTCTCGCTAACAGCCTGTAATGACGATGACAATCCGGAAAACAAATCTCCGGAAGTCAATCCTGATATCAACGTAAATGTAGAGACCTATGCAGGCGGAGAATTGGGTACAACCTTCAACAATTCCGCTTCTGCTTATGAAGATCCTACTCCTGCAACGGAAAATGCAGGTATGACCGACAAATTCAAATATGGGGAATATTTCTTTGAACGTTCTTATACGCAGAATTCCAAACCTTTCAATGGTTTGGGACCGCTTTATATCCGCAATTCATGTATGAACTGCCACCCCGGATACGGTCATGGCAAACGGGTAGACCGTTATCGTGCTGATGACTGGGGAAATGGATATCTACTTGTTGTGACCGATGGAAAGGATAACTACCTAAGTTCTTTAACGGGAATGCCTCAAACCAAAGCTGTAGCCCCTTTCAAAGCACCAATAGATGAAGATAAGATAAAAATAGACTGGCTGCCTTACACAGACGAATGGGGAAATAAATTTCCTGACGGAGAAACATACAGTCTGATCTATCCGGAAGTGACTATTCCTCAAGATGCATACTACGTACCTTTGGAGGCTACTTATAATCAAGTTGTCACCCCTGTCAACTACTCTGATGTAGTAGTTTTGCTGGAATCTACCATTGGTATCTACGGAACCGGATTACTAGATGCCATTCCCGATGATTCGTTGAAAGCAGAATATGCACGTCAGGAAAAAGCAGGTGTAAAATTGAATCCAGCCATCTTCGCAAACGGAGAGTGGACTTCACTCTATAAGGGACTTACAGGTAAACAATATCCCAAACGTTATACTTACGCTTTGACCAGATCTTCCATACAGGATGGTCCCGGTGCCAATGCAATCTGGAACATCACCAATGTTACCCGTAGTGACCGCCGTTATCACTACATGACTGACACGTATGCCAAAACAGCCTCCAAAGACCCGGATGTACAAAAAGATTTTTATAACTATTTCCCTGAATGGAAACAGACCGGTAATGTAGAACAAGATATATACAACTATCTGATGAATAAGGAACTTCCGGTGGAAATGACAGACGAAGATTATGTAAACTTCATGATATGGCACAGAGGACTGGCAGTTCCTGCCGCACGGAATCTGGATGACGAAACAGTTCAGAGAGGTCACAAATTATTCCGTGAAATAGGCTGTGCTACCTGCCATCGTCCGTCATGGACTACAGGAGACGATAATTATCCCGATCCGAACGGATACTTCAAAGATGGTGACAGCCGTCTGCCACGCCATCCACACCAAACTATCTGGCCATATTCAGATATGGTTCAGCACCGCCTGGAAATGAAGAACAATATCCGCACGGGATGGTGCCGTACCACTCCTCTTTGGGGACGCGGACTTTCCTTAATCTGTGCCGGACACAGCGACCGTTTGCATGACTGTCGTGCACGTAATGTCATTGAAGCCATTATGTGGCATGGAGCTTTCAAATAGTGACGCACGCTGGAGCATTGACAAGTTCCGCGAACTCAGTAAAGAAGATCGTGACGCCATCGTCAAATTTATTGATGCCATTTAAGCAATGAAACAGATTGTCTCCCTCCTGAATCCTATCACCAATAATATGACAGGACATTCAGGGGGGGATGAGACAAATTCAAGATTCACCTTCTGGTTATCTTTCAGAAAATTATAACTACATGAAATTATTAAAACGAACTGCCTTCAGTCTGCTAGGCATATTACTTCTGATTCTTACTATAGCTACTATATTGGAAAAAATATATGGTACGGACTTTGTAAACGAGTATATCTACAGTTCCGTACCTTTTGTCATTTTATGGGGAGTAACCGCAATTACTTCCTTATTATACATCATAAAAAGCAAACTGCATCGTCAGCCTGTTATTTTTTTGCTTCATCTTTCTCTTCTCTTTATATTGGCAGGGGCATTCACCACATGGATATATGGAGAACAAGGCACTATGCGTGTCCGCCAAGGAGAACAACAGACCTCTTTCACCGATTCCAAAGGAATTTCCCACCAGCTACCTTTCAGCATCACACTAAACCAATTTGAAATTATTTATTACAAAGGAACCTTGGCTCCAATGGACTTTATCAGTCATATTTCAGTAGCAGACAAAGACTGCCACCGCCAGATACAGGGGAAGGTTTCCATGAATCATATATTTTCATACCAGCACTATCGCTTTTATCAATCAGGCTACAGTGAAGATAATGAAGGAAGCGTATTTAGTGTATCTCATGATCCTTATGGTATAGGAATCACTTATGCAGGATATACTTTATTGCTACTTTCCACCGTTTTCTTTTTCTTCAGCCCGCAAAGTCGGTTCCGCCAACTGCTGAAAAGCCCTTTGCTACACAGAAGCTTGACAGTCATCTTGCTTTTATTCGCATTCAGTCTCAACAGTAATTTTCTCAAAGCAAACAGTCCATCCCCCAAGGTGCTTCCGCGCGAAGTAGCCGAACATTTTGGAGATTTATATATTTTATACAACAACCGTATCTGTCCTTTACAAACCTTTGCCCGTGATTTTACAATCAAACTTTACGGTAGTTCCTCATATAAAGGACTGACACCAGAAGAAGTACTTACCGGATGGCTGTTTTATTATGACAGTTGGAAAAATGAGCCAATTATACGAATCAAGAGTAATGAAGCCCGTAAATTACTGGAAATAGAAGGGAATTACGCCAGGCTGAAAGACTATATCAGTACCATTAATGAATACAAAGCTGGAAAAAATGATGAACCATATCCGTTCAGGAGAACAGGTGACTGACAAACGAGGCATAGAAGAAGCTGATGAGAAATTCAATATCATCAATTTAGTATGTACCGGTGCCATGATGAAAATATTCCCTTGTCGCAATATAGCCGGAAAGACATTGGAATGGTATTCGCAAAGCGACCAATTACCTCAAGATATGGATAATGACAAATGGGTATTCATTCGTAAATCTATGAGTTATGTAAACGAAATGATTGTGATGAAAAAGTACAATGATGCCTGCCTGTTATTAGAAAAAATCAAGAAATACCAGCAGAAAGAGTGTGACGGACTGCTTCCTGCAGATAATAAATTCAAGGCTGAGAAAATATATAATCAATTTGATTATAGCAAATCTGTCGCCATGGCATGTATTTGCATCGGCCTGATATGTTTTATCTATTATTGCCATTGCATGGCATCGCAAAAGAGAACAAGCCGGAAGGCAATCATAATATTGAATATTTTGCTATGGATTGTTTTTACCTATTTGTCGGCTGCTATCTGCCTGCGTGGTTATGTGAGCAATCATCTGCCATTGTCCAACGGCTTCGAAACCATGCAGTTCATGGCATGGTGTACGCTATTGCTCACTTTTCTGCTACAACGTAAATTCGCAATGTTGCTCCCTTTCGGTTTCCTGCTTTGCGGACTTACGCTGATGGTATCCATGCTGGGAGAATCAAACCCACAAATCACACAACTGATGCCGGTTCTGCAATCTCCATTATTGAGTATCCACGTAGTAGTTATCATGATCGCTTATTCGCTGCTGGCATTTATCATGCTGAATGGTGTAACAGCGGTCATACTCCACCAATCACAGAAAGAATGCAAAGAACAAATAGAACGATTGCAGATAATAAGCCAAATAATTCTTTATCCGGCAATTTTCTTACTCGCTATCGGTATTTTCATTGGTGCTGTATGGGCAAACGTATCATGGGGACGCTATTGGGGATGGGATCCTAAAGAAGTATGGGCCTTAATCACCATGCTGGTATATGCCTTGGCACTGCATCCGAGATCACTGCCATGGTTTCATCGCACCATGTTTTTTCATGTTTTCTGTATAACTGCTTTTATAACAGTACTGATTACTTACTTCGGAGTGAATTTTCTGTTAGGAGGAATGCATAGCTACGCAAACGGATAGCCCTCATCCATCAATGAAAAGCTATCCTTTCCGAAACAAATAGAAACCAACTTGGACAAAGAACCTGAAACACTATAAAAAAAAGGAAATTACCCCATAAAAGAAGCACTCCCCGCGAATCACTTCGCAGGGAGACTACTAACTAATAACTAACTTGTGGTTTACGTAATTTTTATATGACTTATTTACAATGCAAAGATAAGGTTTGCCATCTGTCTGTGCAATCCATGATATAGGTATTCTGGACAGTCAGACATCCCTATTTATAACTATAATAAACGAAAGTAGAAAAGGTATCTATCAAAATCATTATTTGTAGGTATTGTCTGAGATTATTAAATGTTGCAATTTTGCCAAAAAGAATTTATCTTATTATACCGTAACCATTGATGTGGAGTTCTCTCTATTATTATTTCTCTGTAATGTTAGTCACAAAAGAGAGACTATAAAACCTTGTTCCAGGGAAGCATACCTTCGGAACAACAAAAAGTCCGGACTTGGGAAAGCCCGGACCTTTATTTTATATCCATCAATACAAGATATTAATACACCTCTACCTTTGCAGCAGCAGCCTTGCACTTGTCACGCAAAGCGTCCAAGTCACTGCCATTAGGAGCATAACAAACCACAACTCCCATACGGCGGTTCAATTTTGTATAAGGTTTACCAAAAAATACGGAGATAAGTATTTGTCTCCTTACAAACTTCCTCTTCACCACGATAACGGGGAGCTTCCTTGCTGGCAATTGGAGAAAGAATCACTGCACTGGCCCCTATGCGTTCTTGTGTAATTTCAGGGATAGGAAGGCCTAACACCGCACGCAGATGCAACTCAAACTCATTTAAATTCTGAGTACCTGCCAAAGTCACCATTCCGGTATCATGCGGACGGGGAGAAAGTTCGGAGAAATAAACTCCGTTTTCATGACTCAAGAAAAATTCAACTCCCCAGATTCCCGCACCGGTCAAAGCCGCCGTCACTTTATCGGCCATACGCTGTGCCTCCTTCAAATGTTCGGGATCAATGTGCGCCGGCTGGAAACTTTCCCTATAATCTCCCCCCTTTCTGTACATGTCCGATAGGCGGACAGAACAAAGTTGGACCGTTTTTTTTCTGAGTGACGGTGAGCAAAGTAATCTCACTATCGAACTGAATAAATTCCTCAATGATCAATTCTTTAATATCTCCACGACTGCCTTCACACCCATAATGCCATGCCTGTTCCAACTCATCCGCGCTCTTGACCAAAGACTGGCCTTTGCCGGATGAAGACATCAAAGGTTTCACCACACAGGGAAAGCCAATCTCTTTTGCGGCCTCCTGCAATTCTTCCAAAGACTTGGCATAGAAATACTTGGCTGTCTTTAATCCTAATTCCTTAGCTGCCAAATCACGAATGGCCTTGCGGTTCATCGTGAAATTCACTGCACGGGCACTCGGCACTACTTGAATACCTTCCTGTTCCAAATGATACAGACGTTCGGTACGGATAGCTTCAATTTCAGGCACAATTATATCCGGCTTGTGTTTGGCTACCACAGCATCCAACGCATCACCGTCAAGCATACTGAACACTTCAAATTCATCAGCCACCTGCATGGCCGGAGCACCTGCATAAGAGTCGCAAGCAATAACATACTGCCCTTTACGTTTTGCCGCAATGACGAATTCCTTACCTAATTCGCCAGAACCCAGCAATAAAATCTTCTTAGTCATAGTATTTATATATGTTTGATATTCCTTACAAAAAACGGAGAGTTGAGAACAAGACACCTCTTGATTCCCAACTTTCCATCTGCAAAGATAGTGTATTTTATAAACTATACGATATCATTGAAGCAATATTTGGATCATTCAGTACAAAGAAAACACCCACTCCCAACGCGATGAGCCACAATACGATAAATATAATTTTAGTTACAATGGACATGGGTTGCCAACCTCCAAAATGACGCATCAGCATGTGTATCAGTCCTATAATAGGAATACCGATAACCAGAATACCTGCTACGGACATAGCGACAGTCAACCCCGGAGAGCTACCCACCGTAGCCCAATTAACCGCAGGCAGCACCTCATAAAGCACAGCCGGCAATGCAGCAATCAGTCCCGTAGCCGCCATCAGCAATGCAAAAAAGACAATCAATAATACAAACAATACAGGCGCACAGCAAATAGCAATGAAAACAAGCAGGAACTTGATAAGGAACCCTGCCACAGACACAATCCCCTCCCCTATCTTTTGCAAGATACTCCTAGGACGGTCTGAGCGTACATAATCATTCACTTTTTCAAATCCGTCTGTTACAGTCTTGCCTATATTCTCCACATTAATAGCAGCCCCCTTCATGGCGAGTTTCTCGGGAGCGGTACGCGCCATAGGAATAATAATCCACGCTATGATATAAGCCAATATCACCCCATGAACAAAGAAACCAAGAACCAATAGAATGATACGTACCCAAGTAACATCCCATCCCATATAAGCAGCCAGTCCGGAAGCCACTCCACCTAGTACCTTATTGTCCGGATCACGAAACAAGCGGCGCATAGTGGTTCCTTTTTGTTTTTCCGAACCCGATGCTTCTCCACTTTCTTCATCGGAAAGATCTTCGGGTTTACCCATCCGGGCTATGATTTCTTCCACATCTTCAATGGTAATAACCTGTTTACCTTCATTCAAACGGTCGGTAAACAGCTCAGAGATACGTAATTCTATATCATGTACAATTTCTTCCGCTCCCTCCTCACGACAGAAGTGAATACGCAGGTTAGTTAAATAGTTATCCAACAAATGGTAAGCGTCTTCGTCTATATAATAAACGGTACCTCCTAAATTTATGGTTAAAGTCTTTTTCATTGTATCCTGTTTTTAATTGTTTTTTAAATGATTCACTGTATTCGCCAGCTCCTCCCAGGCAGCCTCCAGTCCGCTAAGGAATGTTTCACCCTGAGGAGTGAGACTATAATATTTACGAGGTGGTCCCTGAGTGGACTCTACCCATTCGTATGAGAGCAGGTCATCGTTTTCAGCCGGGTAAGCAGCGGATAAAGCGTCCCTTCTACTACAATGAGCCGGGCTTCTTTCAATTTTTGAATGATATCCGAAGCATATGACGGCTCTTTTTTGCAACAACAATAAAAAATGCAGTATTCCAGCATTCCTTTGCGCATCTGAGATCGTACATTGTCTACATTCATAATCTATAATACTTTGTTTGGCACAAATATATGTATTATACAAGTACCTTGTATAACATAGTTCTACTATTTTGCATAAATTAATATTTAAACAAGAAAAAGAAAGGAAGCCCCTTTTTTTCTTGCAAAAAGTTTATCTTTGCCTCTCGTTATAACACTAAAAAGATATAAAGATCATGTTTACCATAAAAAAAGGCAACGACCAATGATATTCAGTTGATTAACGAGATGGCTCAGATCGTGTTTCCGGCTACCTACCGGGAAATTCTTTCAAAAGAACAATTGATTACATGATGGACTGGATGTACTCTCCGAAAAACCTGCGTAAACAAATGGAAGAGGAAGGGCACATCTATTACATAGCTTACAAAGATGGAGAAGCTGCCGGATATGTTTCCATACAGCCCGAAGGAGAACATTTATTTCATCTGCAGAAAATCTATGTACTTCCCCTTTTTCAAGGTTGCCGGTTAGGCAAAAGCACTATTTGAGCAGGCCGTCAAAGCAATTAAAGAAATCCATCCCGGACCTTGCGAAATGCATTTGAATGTAAACCGTAACAATAAGGCTTTACAATTCTACCAACATTTGGGGAATGGAAAAAGTTGCAGAAGGAGATTTCCATATAGGCTACGGATATTATATGAACGATTATATCATGGGACTGAAAATCTAACCCTATCTTACAAAAACAAAATGGACGAATATCGTATCAATGGATTGACCATAAAAAGAAAATTTGCTGCAACTGGCAGAAAATGGAAATAAAAAGTTTACCGAATCGCTGCATCCGGGAATAGAAAATGTATTGGGTCTCCGCATCCCTGCCCTAAGGCGGTTAGGAGCACAAATTGCCAAAGATGACTGGGAGAGTTATCTACAGACTGCGGATACTTATTATATGGAGGAACGTATGCTACAAGGTATGGTAATAAGTAATCTGAAAATGAAAGACACGGAAGCATATCTTTCACTGGTTGCCCGGTTTATTACCATCATCAACAGTTGGTCTGTTTGTGACACCTTTGACTTTTACGGCAAACAACGGTTTGTGGACAAGAACAAGAAAAGAAAGGTCTGGCTATTTTTTTGGAAGACCGGATGAAATCCGACAAAAGAATATGAAATACGTTTCGGAGTAGTAATGGCAATGGCTCATTATATTGACGAAGAGTATATAGACAACGTATTGCAATGGATGGACCGGATCAGTCACGAAGGATATTATGTGAAGATGGCTGTAGCATGGGCTTTATCCGTATGTTATGTCAAGTTTCCTCAAAAACGATGAACTATCTGAAGGAAAATCATTTAGATGACTTTACTTACAATAAGGCACTACAAAAAATCATAGAATCTTATCGGGTAAGCACGGAGGACAAAGAAATCATCCGCAGCATGAAAAGAAAAAACAAATAATGTCCATTTACCGCAAAGAGGCTTTGAATCCTTCCGAAAAGAAATTCACCATTCATATTCGGAAAGATTCAAACCGCTCCAGCAGCTATTAATAATCGGGAAAAGTTATTCCTCCCAAAACCAAATAAGCTGAAACCAGCCAATGATTCAATTTATTGCCATCTACCTGTTGTGCCTCAGGGATACTTACCTTAAAAGAATGTTTACCGGCCGACAAGTCACCAATAACAGCCTCCTCAGGCATCACATCGCTACCGGACACCAATTGAACGGGACAAATCCCGAAGAAGCCAAAGGTTCTTCAATCTCTTTGTCGTATACCCCTTTATCACCTATATATGCGGCAACTCGTGGTATCAGCCATACTCCCGTGGCCGGATTAAAACGGCGGAAAGAAGCACAGTCATCACGCCAAGGAATGAAATTCAACACCTCCTTGCCATCAACAGACACGATGTTCCGTTTCTCCACAAACTCATCTCCGCCACTATGTCCTCCGTGACCTGTTACAATATACTTCAAACGAACATTCTTGGCAGCTTTCGGCATATCCATCACCACATCTTTGCGTGAGAAAATATCCGGATAAGTCTGTCCGATATAATACACCGTATTCATCAAAGGCTTTCACACGGCGCTCCGGCATCACGTCGCAAGTGATCTTACTCTCCTTCATCCAACCCATACTGACCACATACCCTCGGGCAGTCCATGTATCAATATAAATTCCCACGTATGCCTCTCTCTCTCCAATGCTGGATAAAAGATCGGTAATATCCTGCACCCAAGTCACAATTTTCCCATTTCGGGATATATACCAGGACGCCTCTTGCTGCTCAAAGAATCATTATCCGAACTATAATACCCTTACACCGAACATAAAATGCATCAGTTCAAGGGTAGGCACATAATCCGACCCGGAACAATACCAATCATTTTTTCATATTTGGTACTGTCTACCGCAGGAAACGCCCACCTCTTGCCCTTCGGCTATATTCATCAGATTAATCACCGATTCTTTTGGGAAGCACAAAACAAGATCCAGATTTATCCCAACGGTCACCATTGGAAGCTACAGTTACTTTCAGGGTAACATCCACATCCCTTTATAATCGGGCAGGTTATTTTCTTTTAAAATGATACGCCCGTTTACCAGACGGATCACCCGTCAGCATTGGCAGGAGCATAATTAGGGGAAAGAATCGGGACGAAAACAAACAGGGTTTTGTCGAATACTTGAATATGAGTATTTCCCAATGCCGGTAATTCTTTGTGATTTGCAGCATCGGCCGGCATCATAAAAGTTACCGCCACAGCGTTGGGCGTAAAGGTCAACAAGGTTCATTCTTTTTGAGTATAGGTTATTAATCAAGGGTATATAAGGTATTTCTAAAAAAACACACGGACCTACACAAATAAAATCCGATCTGTATAAAATCCATGTAGTCTATAATAAAAATTATTGATGCTGTTCACACCAGCAATCATTCTGGTCTTCACCGGATTAAAGGTACTCAACGGCACTTCAGCAAAAAGCAATTACGATCACTCGCGCGCCGTTCCACAAGCCCCGGAAGGCTCAATACTTTCAGTTCTCTACCGTTCTTTGATTTATAAGAGATAAAACCTTAACCCCTTATCCACATACTTCACCAAAGTCGGAATTGTTTTCCTTATAATCGCGTACCGCACACACCAAATCCACCGGATTAAAGTGATGCCACGCTTCTCCGAACATCTCTTTCTTGACCTTCGGATCATTCATGTCCAATCTGAGAACTTTCAAAATTTGCAATGAAACAGTACCATCCGCATTATAAGCCGGGGAACAGGCCGCCTCCCGTTCACCCACATTCTTCACCATACCGCATACACGCATCGGACGGTTCAACTTCTTACGCAGATAAATAACGGTCACATCTTCCCGAGATCGCGATATCCGGTTGCACAACATAAGAGTCTGCTGAAACGAATGATCTCTTCAGTACGCATGTGATAATATTACACCATCCGGTAATTCCAAACATATTCAAATACCTGCTTCTGCAAAGTAAACGGTACCCGCAATCGAAACGCGTAACAGTATCTCTTTTAAGCGATCGAGAGGGAACCACGTATCTATTCCAGCGATAAAGATAACATCGGCATCAAATCATTCAGGTTCTCAAT
>VOFK01000055.1_pt1 | contig 13885 bp, 21 predicted proteins | sample 5384121 | NCBI WGS metagenome assembly VOFK01 (sample SAMN12384730, study PRJNA508395) | human gut metagenome | isolation source: healthy gut J | host: Homo sapiens | reverse complement strand
GGGCAAATCGTGCTCTTGCTTTTCATCTCCTTCGGGGAAGTCAATTGCTTTCTTTTATCAATACTTCCAGTGTACGGCCGTAGTGGCGGTAACGGATTTTGGTACTGGGATAGATCACTTCCGGACGGTATTATTCAAATTATCTTTTTGCGGATAATATTACAAGGGTAATCAATGTCCAGTTTGAAGTCGGACATGATAGCCAGATGATCCCATAATTTATGTTTAAAATCGGGTACATCACGCAGAGATGCGGAACATATTACCCATGATGTTGATAATGGTTGTTTGCGCAACGTTGGCGTTCAGCGCGGTCTTCGATTGTCAACGCGTGGTCAACCATGTTTTGATGCGTCCGTATTCCGGCAAAGGCATCCGCTTTTTGAGTGTTATATTGCATATATTATAAAAAGCTTTTTGGGTTTGGAAGCTACAAACTCTTTCAAATAGAAAGGCTCAAAATAAGCCACATCCTTAAAGTCGTTTTCGGCTATTGCTTTTTCGGCAAGAAGTGGGAACATCATCTTCGCCAGCGGACGAATATCGTCAATGAAGTGCGCATTGGGATGAGTTATTTTTTCTTTGCACTTGGCTGCCCTGTCTCCAAAGAAATAAACGGGATGTTGATCCAGAAATTCCGTATAAGAGTTTTCGTCACAATGTCAGCGGCTATGTCGCGCAACAGGTTTCAGGGCACGGTCGTAGATGGCAGCATATACCTCGGCGTGCATCAATCATTGGCATAGCAATGCGTCTTCCGGGCAATTCATCATGATAAAGCAATACCGGCACGCATTGTACCTTCAATGTCGGAAGACCGATCAGCGGAATATTACGTCCGTAGCAAACCTTTCGCCATAGATACACCGATACGTAGCCAGTAAGAACCCGGTCCACAACTCACCGCTACTGCATCAATCGGCATGGCATGACTGTCGGCAAACGACAGAGCTTCGTCTATAAATACTCCTAGCAGAGCGGCATGAGACGGGCCGTTCAGATCTTCTTTGTTAAATACATTTTGTCCATCTTCACTCACAGCAACGGAGCATGCCGAGGTGGACGTTTCAATATGCAAGATACACGACATAGTCTTTTTGTTAGTTTAATTGTGGCAAATTTACAGGTTTATTTTTCAGATACACAAGCGAATCCAAAAGGGTTCGGTATCTTTCTTTACGGCATTATTGGCAGGTTTTTAGATTATTTCTATCTTTGCTATCTGATTTTTAGGAATAAATACTGAATTCGTTAACATAAAATAACCGGCACAAGGAGGTCGTTGTATCTGTAATTATGATCGTAGCTATTATTATTGTACTTTTTATTTTGGTGGTGATTTCGATGTACAACTCATTGGTGAGAAAGAGAAATCAGATAGAAAATGCTTTTTTCCACTATCGATGTCATGTTGAAACGTCGCTTCGATTTGATCCCCAATCTGGTTGCAACCGTTCAGCAATATGCCAAGCATGAAGCTGATACATTTGCTGCAATAACGGAAATGCGCAACAAGACTTATGCTTCTCTTAATGACAGCGAAAAGGCGGACTTTGACAAAATGTTTTCTAAAGTGCGTACTCAATTCTTTGCAGTGGCGGAGAACTATCCCGAACTAAAAGCTTCTGAAAATTTCCTGCAATTGCAGCGTTCGCTCAATGAAACGGAAGAACAATTGGCTGCTGCCCGCCGCACTTACAATGCCTCTGTAACCGATTACAATAATGCCGTCCAGACTTTCCCTACAAATCTGTTGGCAGGTATGTTTGGCTTTACAAGAAAAGCGGTGCTGACAATTCCGGAAGCAGAACGTGCAACTCCGGATGTAAAGAACTTATTCAATTCATAAAATAACCGGCAATGGATTATGTAGATTTTGACTCTCTGGCGCAGAAGCTGGCTCCCCACATTGTGGCAAGTTCTGGAAAATAAACGTAAGGAACTCCTGAGGAAAGGACGTTCAGAGGGTTTGATTTATGCTGCTATTTTTCTGGTAGTAGGAGTGATTGCTTTTGCTAATACTTAAATTGAAGGGATCTTTGGTCCGATAGTTATTGTTGTTATTTCTGTCATCATTTTTTATTACTTGTATCAATAATAAGTCGAAAATATTCTCCTCTTTTTATAAAGAAGAAGTGGTAGATGAAATAATCCATGCCTTTTGTCCGAATGCGACTTATTCTCCGATTAATGGAGTGAGTGAGGAGCTTTTTAGAAATAGCGGACTGTTTACTTCTCCCGATCGTTATCATGCCGAAGATCTGATAGAAGGATGTCTGGATAAAACCAGCTTTATCTGTTCCGAAGTACATGCTGAAGAGCGCAGAGCTCGTTCTACCAAGAATGGAGTGCAGTATTATTGGGAAGATATTTTCAAAGGATTTCTTTTCATTGCTGACTTTCATAAAGAATTTCAGGGAGAAACGACCGTTTTGCGGGACAGCTTTTTCAAAATTAAGATGGGAGCTTCAAGAGTGAAAATGGAAAATCCCGATTTTGAAAAAGTCTTTGATGTCTTTTCCACGAACCAGATTGAGGCCCGCTATCTGATTACCCCTTCCATGATGGAAAGAATGTTGAAGTTGGACAGCAATTTTAAGAAAGGAATTACCATCAGTTTCCGGAATTCTACGATTCTGGTCGCCATTCCGGATTCAAAAACCGGTTTGAAGCAGATGTGTGAGTTCTTTGAGTGATATGAGTATCCTTAAATTGGACTTTGCAGTGCTCCAATCCTTGCTGGAAATTGTAGATGAACTGAACTTGAACACACGTATTTGGAGTAAAGAGTAAGCGATAAACACATCACTTATTTCTTGAATAATTTTCACTAATGAAAATATTCATGTAATTTTGCGGAAAACTAAAGAATCTTATGATACAATCCATGACCGGATACGGTAAAGCGACCGCTGAACTGTCCGATAAGAAAATCAATGTAGAAATCAAATCGCTCAATAGTAAAGCGATGGATCTGTCAACCCGCATCGCTCCCCTCTACCGGGAAAAAGAAATAGAAATCCGTAACGAAATTGCTAAGGCACTGGAACGTGGTAAAGTGGATTTCAGTCTGTGGATTGATAAAAAAGATGCCTGTGAACTTATTACTCCCATTAATCAGGATGTGGTAGTGGCGTATTACGAACGAATTCGCACTATCTCCGAAACTACCGGTATCCCTGCACCCGAAGACTGGTTCTCTACTTTGCTCCGCATGCCGGACGTGATGACAAAGAACGATATTCAGGAACTGAGCGAGGAAGAATGGAAAGCTGTTCATGCCACTGTGCTTCAAGCTATCCAAAATCTGGTTGATTTCCGTATCCAGGAAGGCGCGGCTTTAGAGAAGAAGTTCCGCGAAAAGATTTCTAATATTGCCAAGTTGCTGACTTCTGTTGATCCGTACGAAAAAGAGCGTGTAGAGAAAATCAAAGAACGCATCACGGATGCTTTGGAAAGACCATCAGCGTGGACTATGACAAGAACCGTCTGGAACAGGAACTCATCTATTACATTGAGAAACTGGATATAAACGAAGAAAAACAACGCCTGAGCAACCACTTGAAATACTTCATTAATACTATGGAGGATGGAAGCGGACAAGGTAAGAAATTGGGTTTCATTGCCCAGGAAATGGGACGCGAAATCAATACGACTGGCAGCAAATCCAATCATGCCGAAATGCAAAACATCGTAGTGCAGATGAAGGACGAACTGGAACAAATCAAAGAACAGGTATTGAACGTGATGTAGAGACATTTGCAATGTACAATTTACAATGTACAATTTGCCGTATTGAGGTGTGCGCCGGATTGTGCTTTTCTTTAGATTGTACTTTGCTAAATTGTACCTCTCATCAAGTTTTTCCTTTAATTTGTATATTGTAATTTACTAAATTGTACATTGTACTTTGCTAAATTGTAAATGTTATGTTGGCTAAACTTATTATATTCTCAGCCCCTTCCGGGTCAGGGAAATCAACCATTATCAACTATTTATTAGGGCAGAACCTGAATCTGGCTTTTTCTTGTTCTGCTACCAGTCGTCCGCCACGCGGAACAGAACAGCATGGAGTGGAGTACTTCTTTCTTTCTCCCGAAGAATTCCGTACCCGCATTGCCAATGACGAGTTTCTGGAATATGAAGAAGTGTACAAAGACCGTTACTACGGTACACTGAAGTCTCAGGTAGAAGTTCAGTTGGCTGCCGGACAAAATGTGGTTTTTGATGTGGACGTTGTAGGTGGCTGCAATATAAAGAAGTTTTATGGCGACCGTGCTCTGTCAGTATTTATTCAGCCTCCTTCGGTAGAGGAACTTCGTAAACGTCTGGTAGGACGTGGAACGGATGCTCCCGAAGTGATAGAAGCCCGCGTTGCTAAGGCGGAATATGAACTGACGTTTGCCCCTAAGTTCGATAAGGTCATTGTAAATGATGACTTGGAGCAGGCTAAGGCGGAAGCTTTGCAGGTAATTACAGAGTTTTTATCGAAATAATAAGGTCTGTCATGTATCAGCCGAAACCTGTTTCTCCTAAACAGAACAAGTCATTGTTGATTCTCAACACACCCCTGGCACTTATATCTTTGGTGTCAGGTCTGATGGCGTTGTATTATAGCCAATGGACAATCGTTCTTGGTATGACATTAGTATTGCTTTCAAGTTGCATCAATGTTTATACTTGCTGGAAACGTATGAAAACAAAAGAATGAAAACGGGTATCTTCAGCGGCTCCTTCAATCCGCTTCACATCGGACATCTTGCCCTTGCCAATTATCTTTGCGAATATGAAGGGCTGGATGAAGTGTGGTTTCTCGTAACCCCTCATAATCCGTTGAAGGAAGAAGATGAATTGATGGATGATACCTTCCGTTTGAAGTTGGTTCAACTTGCCATTGCGGGGTATCCCAAGTTTAAAGCTTCTGATATTGAGTTTAATCTGCCCCGTCCGTCCTATACCATCCATACATTGGATAAACTGAAAGAAACCTATCCTGACCGGGAATTTCATTTGATTATCGGTTCGGACAACTGGACGCTTTTCCCCGCTGGTATCAGTCGGAACGTATTCTTGCTGAAAACCATATTCTTGTATATCCCCGTCCCGGTTATCCGGTTTCTTCCGATTCCCTTTCGGAGAATGTAAAAGTAGCTTCTTCTCCTACTTTTGAAATCAGTTCTACCTTTATTCGTCGGGCGATGGAGGAAGGGAAAGATGTTCGTTACTTCCTCCATCCGGCGGTCTACGAGGCATTGTTTTCTGCGTTTTCCCGCTGAAAGGAATATGGCTTATTCTTGATTCCTCTTTATATAAACCACTGAACGTCCTCCGCCCCGTTTGCGAATAATACCTTCTGTCAGATATTCTTGTAAGTCACAACTGGCACGCCTGTCCGTCACATTCGTCAGGCGGGAGTATTCGGCGCGTGTTATGCAGACATTTGCTTCCAGGAATTTCAGCATCATCTCTTTTCTCTTTTCCGGAGCCACTGCCGGTTTCTTTGTCGAAACCTTTTTGTCTACTCGTTCCAGTTCCATTTGATACCTCACGTACTTTTTAAAGGCTTTGCTTGGGCGGAATTTCACGGTTTCAAACCGTACGGACTCGGCACGAATATCTTTCTTGTTCATGGCGGTCCGCGTGCATTTCAGCGTAGTGCTGAAGTAACCCAATTCGTCCAACTCCACATTGTAGCCGTCGGCAAGCCAGTCGCCCAGCGCATTGCTGATGGCTTGCATGATGCCCACTATCATGGCATGTGGCATGTGCTGTTCTTTCATCACCCGTTCCTGGAACTCTTTTGCCGTAATGGTACCTTTGGGGCGCACACGTGCGTGCAACGGTTTTTTCTTTCCTTCGCCACTGGGGTCCGGTGTCTCGTAGAGGTCATAGTAAGTACTCATAATATATGTTTTTAAGAGGTTTATACTTCCGTAGAAACAAACTGGCACCGGGACTGCAGGAAACTAATGTCGGATGTACTACGAACTAATAATTCAGATACTAAAAACTATTCATACTACAAATATAGTAGTTTCTTACAATAATTGTACTACTTACTTATAATAATTATAGAATATTCTTACAACAGTTGAGGTATGAATAGTTTTTAGTATGAAAAATATTAATTTCTTGCGGTGCGAGGATTAGTTTCTTGGAAGTTTAATATTAGTTTTATAGAGATGCAAGAATTCTGTCAGTGATAAATGTGATATAAAATGCGCAAAATCCGATCTCTTTTTTTGCCAATTCTTGAATAATCAATATCTTTGTGTTCGATGAACACAATGGAGTACATCCACACTATGAAAACAAAAGACTTTCTTGAAAAAGCCATCGAGTTTGCTAAGAACCTTGGCATGGTAGATAATGGAGAAGCTACGAAAAAAAAGAAGAATGTAGTGATCAGAAAGAATATATCTTCTGATGTTGGTAATGTCCCTTATTTTGGATTCATTCGTCCAGAAGAGCAACTTTCTGGACCATATTCAGATTTTTCTCTTGTATTCTTTCCTGCAACTATAGATAGCAATTTATATGTAATGTCTCTTGGAGTTGGTTCAGAAGGATTTCGGAATGATTATCAATTAGCTAGTCAGCCGGGGACAAGACGAATGTTTTTGAAGATATTACCTCAGGAATTTCGTTATAGTGCTTTCTGTAAGCCTGATTTTACAGATATTGAGACAGCCATTGCTTTTGGAGACACTATAGTGGATTCTGAAGTGAATCTTGAAAAATATAAATCAGTGCTCTCGATAGGTTGTCTAATAAACATCGAGGAGGAGAAAGATCTGGATTATGTGTATGCTTGGATTGCACAATATGCAGAATTGCGAGGCTGGGCATCTACTAAGTTTCAAAGAAATAATGCAGAACAAGCCATTAGTAAATGCCGTCAACAAGGGAAAAATCAGGAGCAACAAGAAAGAGATGTTGTTAATCTTTTGAAAAGCAGAAAATTTGTAATCTTGCAAGGTGCTCCCGGAACAGGCAAGACATACTTGGCCGAAAAGATCGGTAAGGAAGAGTATAATACGATGTTTTTAACTCAGTTCCATGCAGAAACGTCATATTCGGATTTAGTGGAAGGAATAATGCCGAAACTCGGCATTACAAATAGTGTCGTTTATGAACGAAAAGAGGGTATACTCGTTGAAGCTATTAAACACGCAATTGACAATCCTGATGAAAAAGTGCTTCTTATAATTGATGAGATTAATCGAGCAAATCTTTCAAATGTGTTAGGACCTGTATTCTATCTTTTTGAACCTAAGAGACAAAGTGTAGCTGGTCAGGGTTTAAGGCTAGAAACTATGGGCGATACCATATTAAATAAGGTTCCAGACAATCTACACGTTGTTGCCACTATGAATACAGCTGATAGGAGTATTGCGGTTGTTGATTTCGCTTTACGTCGTCGTTTTGCATGGTATACTATTGAGCCCAGGTTCTTTGGTGAAGGTGAGGGAAAGGAACTTTTCGATAAAGTATCACGACTATTTGAAAAGCATGCATCTGATTCAGAGCTTAATCTTCAGCCTGGTGGTTCTTATTTTATTGCAGATAATAGAGAAGAACTTAATGCCAAAATAGAATATGAATTGATGCCTTTGATGAAAGAATATTTTAACGAAGGTCTATTGTCTGGTGCTAAAATAGATTTTAGCGATCTCTTCTATCAAGAAATTCACAAACCTTTGTACAAGTAATGGCAAATATTCAGATGCAATGCTTGTCCAGCCGTTTTATCACCTTTACAGAACTGAATAAGAATAAAAGATGTGATAAGCGCTATCCTGAGCAGGCACTTCAGAAATTTATCACTCTTAATCATAAGGCTTTCTCTTTCTTAGGCGTTAATGTTGCTATTCAGGAAAGAGAAGGTCATGTGGGGCTTGCTTTTACTTCGGGTAAGTTTGTTGGGTGTGCTCCGTTACGTACTCCTGTTAATGGTAAGTATTATCTGGATTTTGTGGTAACGTCTCGATTTGGTGAGGATATTGCAGATATAGCTAATTTGCTGCAAAGTACCTTAGAACCGGAATATGGTGACATGACATTAGTGAACAGTAGTGAAATGAGAGCTCCGGTATACTTGGGTTGTATTAATTATTTCAATTCTTTTAATAATGCAATGAAATGTATTTGGAATAAATTCGATACAATCAAGCAAATTGAAAATGTTCCTGCCTCGTCGACAAATTGGACGAAGTATGCTAATAACTCATACAACCCTATGAATACTTTCGATTTTGAAAATCGAAAGAATATACAATCAAAGAATCATTCTGAATGGTATAAATTAACCTATATATTAAAGCTGGCAATCGATCTCTTTCAGACGCCACTTACGCCTGTATCTATTAAATTTAAGACAAAGACTCTGGTCGACAAGTTACGCTTGTATTCAGCTAGCCATAATTTAGAACCTACGACTGCTGCTTTTATTATTCATGATTTCGACCCAATGGCGATAAAAGAGTTAAAGATTCAAGCAAAATAAGCTGTTGAATCATAGAGCCAGGAATAAGTTATCCTGGAGAATAGACTCAGCTGAATTGTTCGAACGTTTTGCACAATATATAATGCATGAGGTAGCCAAGAAACTTGGGGCAAGAACGGAATCCAATGCTCGTTATCAGATCTTTGGAGCAAATAATCCTGCCTGGGCATTAAGGTATCTGGAACCAGACATTCTTCTAGTTAAGGGAGAATATCTTTTGTACCATTGATGCCAAATATAAAAAGCCCATATGTTTAATACTTCCGCATCGATAGATAGTCTAAAGGATTCGTTCCGCCAGGATTTACATCAAGTTTTAGCATATAGTGCTTTCGATTTAGCAAAAAAATAAAGATGCTATGATTCTATATATCCGTGCAATAAATTTAAGTCTATTCCACTATCTGCAAGTAGTGGTTACACTGGCATTAGAAATAGAGTAACATTAGTTGGATTACCCTTTAATTCAAGAGAGATTAAGAACATGGTAAACAAGTTGTCTGACACTATTCAAGCTAAAATTCATTTGTAATTTCATTTATGATTTGTTTCCTGTGGAAATAAAGATGACTACCTGGTTAATTATTTTAAAAATCTGCTTGTCATTATCTTTTTCTTTTGTTTCTTTGTAAAATAGATTCTTATTTATGAAAAACATAGCATTCATAGACTTAGAAACGAACTCCGACCGCTTGCAAATTGAGGATATGGGAGCAGTATGTAGTAATGGAGCGCATTTTCATGAAAATTCCTTTGAACGTTTACTTACGTTTCTAAAAACCGATGGATTATATAGGTGGACACAATATAATGAAACATGATTTGACATATCTTGCTCCATTATATAAGAAAGTAGGCTGTCGGCTTCCTCAGATAATAGATACGCTCTATCTCTCTCCACTGTTATTCCCAGAACGTCCTTATCACCGTCTTCTTAAGGATGACAAGCTACTCACAGATAGTCTAAACAATCCACTAAATGATTCTATAAAGGCTTTTGAACTATTTCAGGAAGAAGTGGCTACTTTTAAAAGATTGGATGAAGACCTAAAATATATATACTATTGTCTTTTAGAAAATTCGGTTGAATTTGAATCGTTTTTTCGATTTATAGAATATTGTCCGGATAAGACTGAGAGTTTGCCAGATATTCTACCCATAGATTTAATGGAGAAATATGTGAGTCTGCTCCGTTGGCTGATATGATTGTGCATTATCCTTTGGAACTAGCTTATGCTTTAGCCTTAATAAACTGTAAAGACCGTTATTCGATTACTCCTCCCTGGGTTCTTCATACTTTTCCTGATGTGGATAAACTAATGGTTCAGTTGAGAAGCACACTCTGCATTACAGGATGTCCCTATTGCAATAAAGCTTTCGATATTCATCTAGGACTGAAAAAATATTTTGGATTTGATTCGTATCGTCTTTATGATAACGAACCTCTACAAGCTAAAGCTGTGGAAGCTGCTGTGAAAAGGGAAATCTATTTTATCTGTATTCCCTACCGGAGGTGGTAAATCTATTACTTTTCAGGTTCCTGCTCTTATGTGTGGAGAAATGGTGAAAGGGTTGACTGTAGTTATTTCTCCTTTGCAATCTTTAATGAAAGATCAAGTTGATAACTTGCGGAAGCACAATATTACGGATGCTGTAACTATCAATGGGTTGTTGGATCCTGTAGATCGTGCCAAGTCTTTTGAAAGAATAGAAGATGGGTCTGCTTCCATTTTGTATATTTCTCCTGAGTCTTTGCGCTCAAGAAGTATTGAGAGGTTACTGTTGGGGCGGAAAATTGTTCGTTTTGTAATAGATGAAGCGCATTGTTTTTCAGCTTGGGGACAAGATTTTCGGGTAGATTACCTCTATATCGGTGATTTTCTGAAGCAACTACAAAAAAGAAAAAAATCTGACACAATCTATTCCTGTGTCCTGTTTCACGGCTACAGCAAAACAAAAAGTGATAGAAGATATAAAGGAATATTTCAAGAATAAATTAGATATTGATTTTGAGTTATTCCGTGCGGGTTCAAATCGTACGAATCTGCGATATAAAAGTATTTAGAAGGGAGGATAAAAGAGAAAAATATAATAATCTGAGGGAGATAATAGAAGAACACCATTGTCCGACTATTGTTTATGTTTCACGTACCCGAACGGCTTCTGAATTAGCTGCTCAGTTAGTAAAAGACGGCATTGAAGCAAGGCCGTATCATGGTAGGATGGATGTACGTGATAAGACGGATAACCAAAATGCTTTTATTGCCGGAGAAGTGCAGGTAATGGTGGCAACATCGGCTTTTGGTATGGGGGGGTAGATAAGAAAGATGTTGGTCTTGTTGTTCATTATGAGATATCCGATTCTTTTGGAGAATTGCAGGAAGCCGGAAGAGCAGGGAGGATGAACATATCACAGCTGATTGTTTCATCCTTTTTAATGAAGAAGACCTGAACAAGCATTTTATTCTGCTGAATCAAACGAAATTACATATAAAGGAAATACAGCAGGTGTGGAAAGCTGTGAAGGATCTTACTCATTTTCGTTCCACCGTTTCGCAATCGGCACTTGAAATAGCGCGCAAAGCAGGATGGGATGATAATATAGCTGATGTGGAAACTCGTGTAACTACGGCTATAGCAGCCTTAGAGGAGGCGGGATATATACAACGTGGTCAAAATATGCCGCAGGTATTTGCTAATAGTATTATGGCACAGACTGCTCAAGAGGCCATTGATAAGATTAATTTTTCCGAAAAGATTTTCTGAAAAGCAGAGAGAACAGGCTATTCGTATTATTAAAAAGTTAATAGCAACAAAGAGTCGGAAACATTTGAATACTGAAATACCAGAAGCACGGGTTGATTATATTTCCGATCATCTGGGCATCACTCGTGAAGACGTGATACAAGTTGTTACGTTATTGCGTGAGGAAAAAATATTGGCTGATGCTCAGGATTTGACTGCATATATAAAGGGAAACGAATCATGTAATCGCTCACTTGAGATAGTACGCTTTTTCAATCGGTTAGACAGGTTTCTACTCGGAACTTTCACAGAAGGAGAGAACTTTTTTAATTTGAAAGAATTGAGGGAGCTTGCTGAGCAAGAAGTAGACAGGAGTGTCAGCCCTGATAAACTTAAAGCACTTATCAACTTCTGGGCGGAAAAAAATTGGATAAAGCGCGAGTATCAGGATGCTGCAAGAAATCATGTAGCTATCATGCTAGTTGAACAAAATCGTAGCCTGCTTCAGGAAAAAGCGGACCGCAGATATGTTTTATCTGATTTTATTATAAATGTTTTGTTTGATAAAGTGGATGTCAAAGTAGAGAATGCTACCAAAGAGGAAACTTTAGTAGGAATTTTCTGTATTGGAACTAAAGGAGAGGTTTGAAGAAGAGGAAAAACGACAAAGTAATATGTTCCGACAGGAAGTTTCGGTGGAAGATGTGGAAGATGCACTTTTCTACCTTTCGCGTATAGGTGCTTTGCAAATTGAAGGTGGTTTTCTAGTAGTGTATAATAAACTTGTTGTCAATCGGGTTGAGCGCAGTAATAAGATAAAATATAAGCAGGAAGACTATCGGAAGTTGGAATTGTTTTATGAAAACAAAAATCCAGCAAATTCACATTGTTGGGGAATATGCAAAGAAGATGGTAGAAAATTATCAGACAGCTCTGCAGTTTGTTGATGATTATTTCAATCTTAATAACTCCTCCTTTTTACAAAAATACTTTCCTGGTAATAGGAAGAATGAAATAAGTTTGCGTATGACTCGTTCTAAATATGAACAAATATTCGGAGAGTTATCTGAAACCCAATTGTCTGTAGTAAAAGATAGTTCGCCAGGACATATTGTTGGTTTTGGCCGGTCCTGGGAGTGGAAAGACGAAAGTTCTTGTCCATAAGTTGGCATCATTGTTGCTGATGGAGGATGTGAAGCATGAACAGTTACTTATGCTCACTTTTTCTAGAGCGGCAGCTAATGAATTCAGAGAGATTGCACAAAGTTGATTGGTAATGCTGTGGGATACATTGAGATAAAAACATTCCATTCTTATTGCTTTGATTTATTAGGACGCCAAGGGACATTGGCAAGATCTGCGTCTGTGGTATCCGATGCTGTAGGAAAAATTAATAGTGGAGAGGTAGAAAGTAACCGGATTACTAAAACTGTATTGGTTCTGGACGAGGCTCAAGATATGACATCTCAGGAGTTTGAGTTAGTAGAAGCTTTGATGCAGAAAAATGAAGAACTTAGGGTGATTGCGGTGGGAGATGATGATCAAAATATTTATGGATTCCGAGGATCAGATTCTCGCTATATGCGAAAACTTGTTGATAAGTATGAGGGGCGCATACCTATGAACTATTAATGAATTATCGCAGCAAAAACAATTTGGTTTTGTTTGCTGGATTATTTATTAGTCAGTTACCTGATAGGATGAAATATTCGTCTGTCGTTTCCAGAGAATTGAACGACGGAATTATCCATATCACACATTACAAATCTGCTAAAATGACATTTCCTTTAGTCCGGAATGTTTGTGAAAGTTCTCTGACAGGCAGTACATGTGTGTGCTAACTTTGACCAATGAAGATGCTATGCTGATTGCATTTCTTTTTGCAAGAAAAAAAGGTATGCCGGTTCGTCTGGTTCAATCAAATGATGGTTTCCGTTTATCTGATTTGAATGAAATCCACTATTTTAATGACCTGTTGGGGCTATCAGTAGATGCTTGTCTGATAGAAGCTGAACGTTGGGAATTAGCGAAAAGAGAATTAAAAAGAAACTATTATGATACTCCTTCATGGGAAATATGTTCTAATATGATTGAAAAGTTTGAGTTTCTTTATAGAGATCGCAAATATCGCTCAGATTGGGAGGTATTCCTGTTTGAATCCAGCTTGGAAGACTTTTTACTCTTATAAGGGAGGTGAAGTGTATGTCTCTACTATTCATAAAGCAAAAGGTAAAGAGTTCGAAAATGTTTTCTACTACTGAATGATGACTGTAAATACTATGAGAGTAGATTACGTGAGATTTATGTAAAGCTATTACTCATGCAAAAACAATATTTGTCAATACATTTAAATGATTCTTATTTTGAATCTTATTCTAAAGAATATGCAAACTTCCAAATGGATACTCAGGAATACTCTATGCCGGGATATTTGTATTTTCGTTGACTCATAAGGATATTGTGCTCGACTTTTTTCTTTTATCCTTTTCGTCAGGATATAATTGAAAGATTAAGGAAGTGGAAGTTTTCTGCAGCTGACAGATAAAGGATGTACAGATGGTGATGGAACTGAAATTTTACGTTTTTCTTCTAAGTTTAATGCAGTGATAAAAGCCATTGGCAGGAGAAAGGGTA
>VOFK01002833.1_pt1 | contig 13887 bp, 24 predicted proteins | sample 5384121 | NCBI WGS metagenome assembly VOFK01 (sample SAMN12384730, study PRJNA508395) | human gut metagenome | isolation source: healthy gut J | host: Homo sapiens | reverse complement strand
GATGCTGCTGGCTAGAGTTAATGGTGTAAAATCTTGTCGATCCAATTTATATTCACACACTCGATGACAACCAGACCATCCGCGTTCACTTCACCGACCTTGTACAGTACGATGCCAAGATTTCCGGCAAACGGCACCGGCAAATTCAACCACCACGCCGATTCAGCCGAACGACACCGGTGCGGTCAACAGCGCATCCGCTCAGGTTCGCAAGAACGGCACGGTCAAGCGACGCTCGCACCGAGCGCAAACTGTGTCGGCACCGCCGAGAAATCAAGTCCGAACTCCAGAAGGCAGCTCGAATGCCGTTGTTTCCGTAACCGAAGGACGGCAGCTTTGAAGCCGTTATCCGCAACGTAACGGAAGCTCGGCGGTCAACACCGACAATCTGTTCCACAAAACTTTACGCAATTACGGCCGGCAAGGAAAACGGCAGCGTTTCCGCTTCTGCGGCACGCGCCAAGGCTGGCGACAATGGTAACGCTTTCACCGCTGCACCCGCAAGCGGCTATCGCCGTGAAACCCTGACGCTGACACCGGAGACCGCACTCGACAAGGCGGTTTCCGCGTCCACCCCGACCTACACCTTCACCATGCCGGCGAATGACGTTGCTGTTACCGCGACCTTTGCCGTCAAGCCGAGCAGCGGCGGCGGCGGCGGCGGCGGCGGCAGTGGCACAGGTGGCGGCACTGTTGCACCGGCTCCGACCGACAGCGGCTCGTCCTCCATTACCGCGCCGGACGGCACCAAAGGTTCCCGCAACGGTTGAGGTAAAGAACGGCACCGCAGCGGTTTCCGCCGACAACTCAAGCTGACTGCAGTTTCCGGCGAGGATTCGCTGACGCTTGACCTGTCCGCAGATTCCACCGTACGCACGGTATCGCTCACCGGCGATGTGGTAGCTGCTCTCGCCGGTGCAAAAAGAACGGCGCAGCGCTTAACCCCTGCCGAACGGCACCGGTTGCACTCGACCGTGAGACGCTGACCGCACTCGGCAGCGCCGCACAGGCCGATGGTATGGCAAGTATTTCGATCGCTTCCGCTGACAAGTCCTCCCCTGACGGACGCACAGCGCAAATATCTGTCGAAGAACGGCACCATTCTGAACATTTCTGCGCAGGTGCAGCCGAAAAAACGGCACTGCAACCCGCATTCATGCGCTGAACGGCACGGCTTCGGTTTCTGTAGCATACAGCCTCAAGAGCGGCGAGAACGCCGCGCATCTGGTTGCATACTATCTTGCTGAGGACGGCTCGTTCGAAAAGCTGCCTGTCATTTATGATGCAGCGACCAGAAAGGCTACCTTTAAGACCACCCACTTCTCCACCTTCGTTATCACCCACGAGTACAGCAGCGACTTCTCCGATGTCAATCTGCGCAAGTGGTTCTACAACGAGGTCAACACTGCACTCGAGAACGGCTGGTTCAAGGGGCCTGACCGCAACCAAAGTTCGGTCCGGATGACGGCATGACCCGCGCAATGCTGGTTCAGGTGCTTCACCGCATGAGCGGCAGCAAGGCCGCTTCCACCGCACAGTTCACCGATGTGGCGGACGGCAAGTGGTACGCAGAAGCCATCGCATGGGCCTCCGAAAACGGCATTGTCAACGGCTTCACCGACGGCAGATTCCAGCCGGATACGCTGATCACCGTCAGCAGCTGGCGGCCATCCTGTACCGCTACGATACCTATCGCGGTCATACGCCGCAGGGCAGCGCAGCACTCGATGGCTACGCGCAGACGCGGCTTCTGTCGAGTCGTGGGCTGCTGAAGCAATGAGCTGGGCGAACGGCAACGGTCTGGTAACCGGCGTTACCCCGACTACGCTCGTGCCGAACGGCACCGCAACCCGTGCTCAGGTAGCGGTTATTCTCAGCCGCTACACCGACCAGTAATCCCATCCGATCCATACTACCCAACGGATATGGTATGAACAACCGCCCTGCAAGGGCAGACAATACGCCTGAAAACGCACACAAGCGACACCAATCGAAATATGGTGTCGCTTGTTTTTTTTGCTTCTAACACGGAATACGCTCACGCGAGAACGAATCGAACAGCCGCGGCAGAAATTCCATGCTCATATGTCACGCTTCTCCGGCGTGATATACTCTGCCAACCAAATCGCAAGTATTTTCAGGCTCGCGGCTCATTATATCGTACATCATGTTCTATATTTGCATAATACTGTGCAAATTCGACTCATTTTGATTTACAACGTCGTTGCAAGGTGATATACTGAAATTACCATATAAGATGCGCCGGATTATGCTTTGAGGAGAATGCTATAATGACCATGAATGACCCGCTGCTCCGCACGGACAGCTATGCAAAAATCTTCCTGTATAACACCCATGAAACCGTCGCCTGTGTGCCGCGCCACACCATCCGCATGCGCGATAAAGTGCGCCCGGACAAAGCTGCGCGAAGCCGTTGAGCAGGCACTGCTGCGCTTTCCGCACATGATGCTGACCGCCGAGCCGACCGAGACTGCGTTCCGCTACCGCCGCAACGTGCAGCCCGCCGTAGTGCTGCCGTTCGACGGTGTATCCACCCACCATCGGCTCCAAGGATACGAACGGATACTTATTTCTCGTCGGCTACCACGACACGACCATCTATATGGAGTATCAGCACTCTATCTCGGATGGACGCGGATTCGAGGAATTTATCCGCTGTGTACTGTTCCAGTACCTGAAAAACTGCGGTTTCCCGGTTGAGAATGACGGCTCTGTGCGTGGCATGGATACCCGCTGGTCTCCCGAGGAGAGCGCAAACGGCTACGAGCAGCTGGCAGACCGTGAATTTTCGCCGGATGGCATCTGGAAAAAAGCCGGAGGCTGTTCATGCCCCAGGTACAGTGGGGCGCTGACGGCTCCGGAGGTCGTCACCGAGGTGACGTTCCCGTTTTCTTCAGCTGCACGATTACGCAAAGTCCATCGGCGTCAGTCCGCTGTCTGTACTGGCTCCGCTGATGATGAAAGCGTTTGATGATAAGTTCGGCGGAACGGACAAGCCGGTCATCGCGCAGATCCCGGTCGACCTTCGTCCGCTGCTGCCGACGCTTACCACGCGGTATTTTATTTGCTTTATCGATCTGCCGTACTTTCCGGAGTACCGCGATCTGCCGAATGACGCGGTGTTCCGGCGCACGAAGGCATTTTTGAAGGATCAGATGGAGCGCGAACAGCTGCTCTATCGTGCAAAAGCCGCCGCAGACCGCTGTGAATCGCTGCATGAGGCAGACATGCCGCTCGCGGAGAAAATGCAGGCGGCACAGAAGGTCACGACTGATTTTGTGCTTGAGGACAGCTTTCTCATTACCAATGTCGGCCGGTTCGCCTTTGCCGGAGAGCTGCCGCCCGTATGTTCTGGATTACGGCGCGATCCTGCCGTGCGCGGTGCAGCCGTTCGCGCTGCTCATCTCGTCGTATGGAGATAAAATGAAACTGTCCGTTGCGCAGCGCGACCACGATATGCAGGTTGTCGAGGATTTGTGCGCCGGTCTGCGGCAGCTTGGCATCCAGCCTGAAACACTCAGCTATCCGTTTGTGGTGACACGGTATAACGGACTTGAGTGCGGGATGTAAGTTCAAAACTGTAATTTCAAAAGCAAAACGCTCAGCTACCAAACGATAGCTGAGCGTTTCGCTTTTTTATCAAGCCGCGCGACTGTGTAGCCGACATACAGACCGGCACCGGTCACAAGTGCATTCTCGTCCACATCGAAGCCGCCGTTATGGTTGGTGATCATCGTGTGCGGCAAATCCGGTTGCCCGTGCCGAGATACGCATACGCGCCCGGCTTATACAGCTCAAACTCGGCAAAATTATCGCCGCTGAGAGACAGCTCACGGTCTGTGACAACGTGTCCGTTTCTCCGAGCAGCTCGTCCACGACCCGAGCAGCTTCTCGCACACTGCGGGTCATTGACGAGCGCAGCGGCAAAGTCCGTCCACTCGATTTCCGCCGTGCCGCCGTACAGCGCCGCAATATTCTGCGCGGTCTCACTGACCTGTGCACGGACGCGGTCGCGGCTCTCCTGCGAAATGGTGCGCGTTGTGCCCTCCATTTCAGCAAATGCTGCCACGGCGTTGTAGGTCGTGCCTGCGTTCAGCTTGCCGATACCGATGATGACCGGCTCGGTCGGTGAAGTGCGGCGCGTAACCAGTCCCTGCACTGCCACGATAATCTGGCTGGCGATGTACAGCGCATCTACGCCCAGATGCGGCGTGGAAACATGCGTGGATCTTACCGTGCACGCGAATGCGGAAATGATCGACTGCGGCGTTGTTGATGCCCGGTTTGAGTCCTACCGTGCCTGCCTCCAAATCATACGCGGTGTGCAGACCGAACACGCGCTCGGCACCATCCAGCACACCGGCTGCGACAAACGGCTTTTGCACCTTTTTCCGATTTCCTCTCCGGCTGAAACACAAGACGGACCTTTCCGCCGAACGCGTCTCTGTTCTCCGACAGGATTTTCGCGGCACCCAGAAGGCAGGCAGCGTGCGCAGTCATGGCCGCAGGCGTGCATGACGCCTGCATTCTCCGAGCGATAGACGCACTCATGCGTCTCCTCAATGGGCAGCGCGTCGATATCCGCACGCAGAACCAGCACTTTTCCGTTGTCCTTTGCGCCCTTCAGCGTGCCGAGCACGCCGGTTTCGCCTTTACGCGCGTGCGGAATGCCGAACTTGTCCAGTTCCTCCTCAATGCGCTGCGCGGTGCGGAACTCCTGTAAACTCAGCTCCGGATGCCGGTGAAATTCCCGGCGGATGGATACGATGTAGTCCTTCGTTTCCGCTGCGGCTTTCTTTACATCCATGACGGCTTTTCCTCCTGTTTATCGGTGTTTCGGTTTGATCTTATCACGCAGACCTTCCAGACGGTTGAGTGCATCGAGCAGCGTCTCGTCCTTCTTGGCAAAAATGCAGGCGAATCAGGTTGTTGACCGGCTCACGGAAGAAGCTCGATCCCGGAACCGCGCCTACGCCGACATAATGCGCCAGATCCTCGCAGAACGCAAGATCGCTCTCGTAACCGAACTCGGCAATGTCGAGCAGAACATAGTACGCGCCCTGCGGGTCGGTATGGGCGATTTTGAGATCGTCCAGACCTTTCAGGAACAGATCCTTTTTTGCGCGTGTACTTGGCCTGCAGATCGTCGTAGTAGTCCTGACCGAACTTCAGACCGGTAACAACAGCCTCCTGCAGCGGTGCTGCTGCACCGACGGTCAGGAAGTCATGTACTTTTTTCGCACGGTCGATAATCTCCGGCGGCGCGATGATATAGCCCAGCCGCCAGCCGGTGACGGAATACGTCTTGGAGAGCGACGAGCACGACAGCGTGCGCTCCCCACATGCCCGGCAGAGTGGCGAAATAGGTGTGCTTGTTCGGCGCGAATACGATGCTCATACACCTCGTCGGTGATAACGTAGGTGTCGTACTTCTCCGCGAGACGCGATAATCTCCACTCCTTGCGGGTGAACACCTTGCCACACGGATTGGACGGGTTGCACAGGATGATGGCCTTCGGGTGCTGACGGAACGCGTCCTCAAGCACATTTGCGTCAAAGTGGAAATCCGGCGGCACGAGCGGCACATAGATAGGCTCTGCGCCGGACAGGATGGTATCCGCACCGTAGTTCTCGTAAAACGGAGAGAAAATGATAACCTTGTCGCCCGGATTGGTGACTGTCATCATCGCAGCCATCATCGCCTCGGTGCTGCCGCAGGTCGTACAATTTCGGTGTTCGGGTCGATCCTGCGGCCCATGAAATAGGTCTGCTTGGCGGCCAGCGCCTCACGGAAGTTCTGCGAACCCCATGTGATCGAATACTGGTGATAGTCTTCGTAGGCCACCTGCGCCAGACGGTCGAGAGCAGCTCCTTCGGCGGCTCAAAGTCCGGGAAACCCTGCGACAGATTTACCGCATCATACTGCATGGAAACGCGCGTCATGCGGCGGATGACCGAATCGGTAAAGCCGGCGGTGCGCTCAGATAAGCTCTGCATGGTTATTTTCCTCCCCATAATGTAAGATTTCTGATCGTTAAGCGTGTGCTTCGGGTCGAGAGCGGTCTTGATGGTGTTCATCACGGCAAGATTGTCCTCCGCAGTTCCCCGCAGGAAATACGGCCGCTTGGCAATGCCGATGCCGTGCTCTCCCGAGCTACGCCGCCGTAAGAATACGCCTTAGCGTAAGCCTGCTCCATGTTTTCGTGCAGCTCGCGCTCCCATGTCTGCTGGTCGCGGCCGTCACGCACCACGCAGAGATACGTTGCCGTCACCCGCGTGACCGAACGCGATCATACGCACGCCTGAGGACGCTTCCAGCTCGTTGATAGCGGACGAAATCCGCCGTGTGGCTGATCGGGACGACGATGTCCACCGGCTCCTGCTCGGACACCGCCTCGACCGCCTTGACGAGCGCGCACCGCGCACCTTCCAGATGTCGGCGGCCTGCTCCGCACGCGCAGCACGATGTAGTCGATCGCGTTGTTTGCGAGCGCAAGGCGGCGCACGCGCTCGATATTCGCGTTGACCTCGCTCTCGTGGCCGTCAAACGTCAGCAGAATGTACGAGCCCGCATCCGGACGCGGATATTGCACGCCGGAAAACTCTCACCGGGGCTACAACCTTGCGCTCCATGAACTCGCACTGCGGTCGGGTTGGCATTTGCCTGCAGGATGGTCAGCACACTGCGGATGCCGGTCTGAAGGTCGGCAAACGGCACGAGCACGCTCACCGTGGTCTCCGGCTTGGGAAGAAGGCGCAGCAGGCACTTCGGTAATAACGGCCAGCGTACCCTCCGAGTCGATGAGCAGGTGCTTGAGCGACAGTCCGCTCGCGTCCTTCACCTGCTTGCCGCCGACTTTCAGCACCGTGCCGTCCGCAAGCGACCTCCAGACCCGCGCACATAATCGCGTGTTACGCCGTACTGACCGCACGCATGCCACCCGCGTTCGGTGATGACGTTGCCGCCGATGCTCGAGGCCTTTTCACCCGGGTCGGGCGGATAGAACAGACCGCGCTCCTCGACATAGCTCTGGAAATCGCTTCCAGCAGGATGCCCGGCTCCACGGTCGCGGTCATGGTATCGCGGTCGAGCTCGAGCACGCGGTTCATGCGAGATACATCCAGAATGATACCACCGAACAGCGGAATCGTCGAGCCTACCAGATTGGTCCCCGCGCGGCGTGACCGGGATGCCGTTTTCGTTGGCGTACCGGAGCACGCCGCTGACCTCCTCGGTCGAGAGCGCGAACACGAGTGCGTCTGCCGTGCCGGTGCGGCGGCCGAGCGCATCGCTCAGGTATTCCGCCGGAATCTGTTCCGCAAAAAGCAGGCGCGCCTCGTCCGGGATGATGCTCCGCAGACCTGTCTGTTGATTTGCATGGTCATTTTTCCTTCCTGTGGAAAGTGCCGCCGAAACCGGCGGCATTAGAAATACTGCATTTTACTTGTCTGCCAGCAGGTCCTGATCCCAGCCGACCTTGATGAAGTAGCCGCCGAACTGGTCGTTGAATACCGCCTCGGTCTCGTCCGGACTGGAAGGCCGCAACAATGACCCTTTTCTGTAGGTCTCGACCTTCGCCGGGTCGGACAGATCCTCGGTGCGGAACGCTGCGATGAGGTTCCAGTATTCCTCAATGTCCAGCTTGTCGTCCTTGTAGATCGCGTCCTCGGTCTTGAGGCCGAAATCGAGGGCATAGTTGCCGTTTACAACGCCTGCGGTCACATCCGCGAGCGTGGACGGGATAATGTTCGCCTTCAGCTCCTCGATCTTGATCTGCTTATTGTAGGTCTCGATGTCGTCGATGGTCGGGTTGAACTCTGCGCTGTCCTTGAGCTTGATGAGGCCCGCTGCTTCCAGAACCTTGAGCGCGCGGCCGCCGTTGGTTACATCGTCCGGAATGTAGCTACGGTGTCGCCGTCCTTGAGCTCATCAACCGACTTAACCTTGTCTGAGTACAGGTTGAGCGGAATGATGAAGGTGTTGCCGATGTTCTCGATCTCGTAGCCGTAGTTGTCGATCTCGCTCTGGAGATAGATGCGGTGCTGGAAGGCGTTGAGGTCGATCTCGCCGTTGGCGAGCGCATTGTTCGGGGTTACATAATCGGAAAACTGTACGAACTCGAGGTCGATGCCCTCATCCGCGAGCTTCTCCTTCGCCGGCGCCCAGATATCCTCGTAGATCGCGCCGACAACGCCGAGCTTTACGGTGGTCTGTGCGTCGCTGCTGCCGGATGCCTGTGCGGCATCATCGGAAGCGCTGCTCGAAGAGCCGCATGCGGTCAGAGCGAGCGCGAGACCTGCGGCGGACAGGGAAAGTGCGATAATTCTTTTTTGAGCTTCATTGGGATTACCTCCGTTTATGATGTGAACTTTTTAATTAACTGATGTTAGAGGGTGAGCGAAAGCTGATAATTGTCGCTCATGGTCCGGCAGGAGGCGTCGAACTTCTCCTGCTCCTCCGGGGTGAGATGCAGCTCGATGATGTGCGCGATGCCGTCGCGACCCACGATCGCGGGCACGCTGGCGTAAATATCGTGCTGACCGTATTTGCCGTCCAGCAGAACAGAAACCGAAAGAACGCGGTTCTCGTTGTAGAAAATGGCGCGAACGACCTCTGCGGCGGAAGCACCGATGCCGAACTCGGTGCACTGCTTGCCGCGCAGGATGGTCCAGCCGCCCTCGCGGCCCCGCGTCAGCGAGGCATCCAGGTCGAGCTTTCGAACGTGTCCGGGTACTCGTCGCGCCACTGGCTGAGCGGCTTGCCCGCAATGGTGACAGCCGACCACGCGACCATCTGGCTCTCGCCGTGCTCGCCGAGCGCGTAGGCGGTGATGGATTTCTGGTCAATGCCGGTTTCCTGCGCGATCGCGCGGCGCAGTCTTGCGGAGTCGAGCGTGGTGCTCGTGGAAAAGATACGCTCCGGCGCCCAGTTCAGCGTGTGCTGGATATAATGCGTGATAACGTCCGCCGGGTTGGAAATATTGACGATAATTCCGTCAAATCCGGATTTTTTGATGGACGCGGTAACTTCCTTCAGGATCTCGATGGTCTGCCCCCAGCGTATCCATGCGGGTCTGACTGCCGCTCGGCAGCGGGCCTGCCGCGATGATCATGATCTGCGCATCGGCGGCATCGCTGTAATCACCGGCGGTGACCTTGGTGCGGACCGGCAGATAGTTGGTCGCGTCGGTCAGATCGAGCGCCTGTGCGACAGCCTTTGCGCGGTCGGAGTCGATGTAGACGATCTCGTCTGCGAGGCTTTGCGAGATCAGCGCATAGCCAACATGGGAGCCGACATGGCCTGCGCCCACGATAACAACTTTACGATTGGAAATACTCATGTCAGCCTCTCCTTAATGCGTGTTCTTCGTGACGACCTTGCCGCCAACGAACTCCATAATGCAAACAATGATGACGAGGACCAGCACAGTGACGTTGGTAACGTCCAGCATGTTGCGGTCGTGGCCGTAACGGATGGCGAAGTCGCCCAGACCGCCTGCGCCGACAACGCCCGCCATGGCGGTGAGATTGAGCAGGCTGATGGCCGTGATGGTCGTGCCGCGTGCGATCGCCGCGACGCTTTCCTTGAGGTAGACGCGGAAGATGATCTCAAGCGGCGTCGAGCCCATGGAGAGCGCCGCCTCGATCAGACCACCGTCCAGCTCCGCGAGCGCGCCCTCCACCTGCCGGGTGAAGAACGGCACCGCACCGAACACCAGCGGTACGATAGCGCCGCAGACATAGATGGCCGTGCCCATGATGGCACGCGACACCGGCATGACCCACGTCAGCAGGATGATGAACGGGATGGAGCGGAACAGGCTGACCAGCTTGTCGACGATCTGGTAGACGACTTTGTTTTCCAGAATGCCGCCCGGCTTTGTGACCGTGTGAGCAGCACGCCCAGCGTCAGCCCGAGCACGAACGAGATCGCCCCCGACCAGACCACCATGAGCAGCGTGTCACCGATGGCCGCGTAGAAGTCTGGCAGCTTTGCCATTACGTTCGGAATGATGTTATTCAGAAACTCTTGCATCCTTGATGACCTCCACTCCTACGTTTTTCTCAATGAGATATGCGATTGCCTGCGTGATCTGTTCACGCTCGCCGCTGATGATGGCTACCGTGCCGCCGATCGGCGCATTCTGCACGATGGCGATATCCGAAAAGATGATATTGAGCACAATATCGAATTTGCGCGATACCGTCGAGATGAGCGGCTCGGATACGTTGCGCTGAATGTAGCTCAGGCGCACGATAAGCTCGCCCGGCTTCAGCTGCACCACCGGCGAGAATCCTCCGCGATGAGTTCCTCGATCTTGCGGAGATTGGATGTCGTATGGATAAAGCTCCGGGTGATCTCCTGCCGGGGATCTGCGAACACATTGAATACCTCGCCCTGCTCGACGACCCTGCCGTGCTCCATAACGGCTACGCGGTCGCAGATCTCCTTGACGACCGCCATCTCGTGCGTGATGATGACGACCGTGATGCCGAGCTTCTCGTTCAGGTTCTTCAGCAGCCGCAGGATCGCCTTGGTGGTCTGCGGTCGAGTGCCGAGGTAGCCTCGTCGCAGAGCAGCACATTCGGGTCGTTGGCCAGTGCGCGCGCGATGGCAACGCGCTGCTTCTGGCCGCCGGAGAGCTGCTTCGGATACGCCTCCGCCTTGTCTCCGATGCCGACCAGCTCGAGCAGCCTGTGCACCTTGTCCGCGATCTGCTCTCTGGACAGGCCGCTGCCGCGCAGCGGATACGCTACGTTTCCGAATACGGTGCGCGAGGGCATCAGATTGAAGTGCTGGAAGATCATGCCGATCTTTTTGCGCCTGCCGCAGCTCCCTCGCGGAGAGCGCGGTCATTTCCTTTCCGTCCACTGTGACCGGCCGGAGGTCGGCCGCTCGAGCTTGATGCATCGCACGAGCGTGGACTTGCCCGCCGGAGAAGCCGATGATCGAAGATCTCGCCCGCGGAAACGACCCGTCGCTTGCCACGGCGTGCAACCTTTTCGCCCGAGCCAGAAGTCCTTGGAAATGTTCTTGAGTTCGATCAAGTGAATTCCTCCTTTATCCCAAAAGCTCAAAGCAAAAAGCGGGAGCTCGCCAGGCTCCCGCTATCAAACGATGTTCGTTGGCAAGACCCTTCTGCGCGCTTTCAATCCTTGCGGCGGCAATTTCGTTCCTGTGCGTATCGGCAGGCAAATGAGCATGAGCAATCGTGGGCATCGGCATCGCCATGTCCATGTTCATGCACATTAACATTCGAGAAGTGTAAGAGAAACATTTCGTCGAAATCCTTTCCGAAAATCATACTGAGGTTGTGGGTATCATAGCACCGTGAAAAGCACACGTCAACAGAAAATGCGGGAAAATTCGCAACTTAGTCACACTTGACTAAAGCGGAAGAATAAACATGCGGACAAAATCGGGTAATATTGCCAGCAAATTTGCCGCGCCGTTCAGTTTTGAAATGAAAAAAGAGGAGCGGAAGCGGTCAGCTTCGTTCCTCTTTCACTGATTGAATGCCGAAAAAGCGGCGGCCGTTTTCGTTCGTCAGGGCGATGATTTCATCTGTGCTCATGCCGCGAATTTCTGCGAATTTTGCCGCGATATGGGACACATTGCGCGAGTCGTTGCGCGTGCCGCGCACGGGAACGAAATTATGTAAGGGCTGTCTGTTTCGAGCAGTACCCTGTCGAGCGGGACGACCTTTGCGACCTCGACGGTCTTCTTCGCGTTCTTTGTAGGTCAGCGGCCGTCAAAGCCGAGGTACCAGCCGCGCTTTAGAAGCTTCTGCGCGATCTCGACGCTGCCGGAGTAGCAATGGAACACGCCGCGCACCTGCGGAAACTCCTTCACGATGGCGAGACAGTCAGCATGCGCCTCGCGGTCGTGCACGATGACGGGGAGACCTAATTCCTGCGCCAGCGCGAGCTGGTCGCGGAAAACCTCCTGCTGGAATTCCCGCGGCGGGTTTTTGCTGCTGTAGTAGTCGAGCCCGATCGCCGATGGCGACGACTTCCCCAGGTTCTTTGCCCATGCGCAGCGTGTCGAGGCTCTCGCGCGTGTGGGGCGCGCAGTTTTCCGGATGCCAGCCGACGGCGGCGGCGTAGACGGGGAAATTTTTCCGCGATCTCCACCGCGCGGCGCGAAGGCATCAAGGTCGCAGCCGGGTCGACGATCAGCCCCACGCCGTGTTCGGGCATGGAGGCGAGCAGCGTCTCACGGTCGGCATCGAACGCCTCGTCGTCGTAATGCGCGTGGGTGTCAAAAATCAAGATTCATTTCTTCTCCTGCTCAAAAGATGAGGTCATATTCAAGGATCGCGCCATACGCCGTCTGCGACTTTACAGGCAGAAAGCCAATAGCGCCAACCTTCCTCCGCTGGGGCCGATGATGTTCCGGTATTCGGGGTCAAGCGAATCTGCAAGAATAGACGCATTGGCGGCGACTTTTTACATGAAGAAGTATTCATACATGGCTCTTTTCTCCTTTGCAGGCCCAAAGAGGGGTGGGTTTTTCGCGCCCACAAGGCGCGAGGGATACTCGCCTGCGGGCGCGCCCATTTCTTTCCGAGAAAGAAAACGCGGGCGGTGTGAACCGTCAAAGAAAGGCGTTAGATTGGCAGTTTCAGGTTGGCCTTTGCCCCTCCGCCTGCGCGGCAAAGCGCGTTGCCAGCATTATACGGTTGCCTCTGCTTCCACCATCCGCTGCCGCTCTGCTGATCGCCAGCAGGAGTGTTGACCATGTCGTTTACCGGAGCACTCACGAAATGCGGCGAGCGCCAGCAATCACCATGACTTCGCGGAGCGGTCTGCCGCCGAACAACGTCACGCCTCACGGTGGTAGAGGCGCGGTTTGCGTTAACGATTCATAGAAGGTCATGGCGAAGCCATGTACACCACTACCACTGCACGCAGCGCGTTTCAAGCCAAGACCGGCAATGGAGAGCATTTCTCTCGGGGGATTTGGGGGATACTCTCTTTCGAGAAAGTATCCCCCGTCCCACTTGGGAGGTGGAAACACGAAAGGGTTCACCTTTTGCTTTAGCAAAGCTTGCTCCCACCCGAGATCTCTTGTCTCCACCATAATAAGGTTGAGAGATAGCCATAACACCTTCTCAGTCTTGGACAACAGAGAGCATGCACGCTCTCAAGCCCCATCATCTTGCTGGGGGGCAGGTTGACGACAACGAGCGTCTTATAAAACGAAGCTCTTCGAGGGGCTTGCAGCCCACCACTTGTGGATGCCGGAGGATCTGGCGGTCGGTGCCATTGCCGTCGTCGAGCATTAACCTGGGAAGCTTTTCTTCTTCACGGCCTCGCAGGCGCCCGACCTTGACGGCGCGGAAGTCGGACTTACCAGAACGTGTCGAAATCGACCTTTTCCTCCGCCATCGGCCTCGAACTCCCATCGCGGGGAGCTGCCTTTTTCTGCGCCTCCCTGAATGGCCTCGGAGCTCTTCGAGCGCCTTCTGGAAAATCACGCGCGGGAATAAGCGCCGCCCACTTGTGGACGAGCAGTGGCGCTCCAGGCTGCCCCACTTCGCGGCGCTGTGTCCCAATCTGCGGCAACACTCGCACGCGATCTGCGCGAAGATCTTCTCGCAGGAATCGGGGATGAACGGGGTGAGCAGCTTTTGAAGTGGAATGCGGATGTACTCAGCAGGTTGCCTTACATGACGGAAGCGAGGCGAGGGGCTTGTTGGCCCTCGTCGCTTGGCGAGCGCCAAGTGCGGTCATCCGATATGCTTGTTGGCGCTGGATGCGCGAAGGCGGAAACTCAAGCGCGTTCTGGAACTGGAACTGCTTCCATCTCGGCTGCGCTTGCACGCGCAGAGCCGAGCTGAGAGAATGAAGCTCGTCGTCGAA
>VOFK01002284.1_pt1 | contig 13888 bp, 16 predicted proteins | sample 5384121 | NCBI WGS metagenome assembly VOFK01 (sample SAMN12384730, study PRJNA508395) | human gut metagenome | isolation source: healthy gut J | host: Homo sapiens | reverse complement strand
CTGTGACGGTTCTGAACGGAAAGTCTTTAGCATATGATGCCGATGCAATTGTTGATGGTTCGCTTTGAACCGTCGCTTCGGGTTGAGGATGATGTCATAAAGCAATGTCGCCGTCAATTGTGAATGCTCACGCAAAAGCTGGCGAAAGGGCGCTTTCTCGGAAAAGACGCTTTTTCGTAGGAATTTGTCCCCGACCGAGGTGGCTTATCTTTTTACGCAACCATGGCAGCCTCAAACAATAATATTCTTTTCACGACTGCGTTCTCTGCCTTACATAAGGCACAACGCAATATGTACAAAAAGTTGTTTGCAACCATAATCCGGTAACCAACCAGAAGTGCCGTCCGCTTAACGAAATCCTCATAAAGTTGATTATCGTATTACACTCTTTCAAACACTCTTTTGCCATCAGAAGAGCACGTTATACATAAGCTCCACAGAGGAGAAAAGCCGGATGCAATATAGAATAGTATAAACACAAGTCCTACAAAAGAGGCAGCAGAATTTTTATTGGCAGCTTGCTCCTGCTCCATCATACAAGCTTCGCACAAAGCAATAGAATCTGCGGATAGCACGCTTTTAGATTTTTTAATGCACATTATGACTTACTCTGTCCTCAGCATGTTCTCTTACGGCTGGTATTGGAAAGTAGCTAACAATCCGCATTATCCGGTTCATCAGCTTCAAATCCGACTGTTCAACGCATACCCTTAATTTTTGCTATCAGCCACATTCTTGGCGGCAGCCGTATGTTCTGACCTGCACCGCAGGCTTCTCTCTCTTTGCGGATATCCATAATTTCGGCTTATTAGGGTCGCCTCGTTGTTTTCGGAAATTTTCTGTCAGGCAAAAGAAATGCCTCTAACCCATTTTATTAACTTGTTAGATTATAACTTCATATACGGTTTTCAATGTTTTCTGGAGTTTTTTCAAAATTTACTTCTTATAAATTCTGAAACGAGAGAACCGCATCCCGGACGGTATTACCGACTATTTGATTGTGCGTTTCAAATCAGTGGCTTAAATGTTATTTTTGCCTGAATAATCAAGCAGTTATTTTTGAAAGGTGAGAGCAGCTTTATATGGTGGATTGTCTGATTTATTCCCGCTTGTTCAAATATTACTTAACTTCCGACTTCCTGTAAGGTTAAAACTCACAGGAATGCAAAAAGGTCGGTATTGTAATATTCGTAAATGCACCGAGGGTATTTCAATTTCATTGTCATATACCTTACAGCTATTTCCTTTTGGACAGCTTTCGTGATGTCGGCTTTTAATTCTGTTGATTTTGAATGAATCCGTTTCGATGACTGCACATTTTAAGTTTTTATCTGGTGTCTTTGCAATATCACTGGCAGAATAATTAAAGCTTGTCAGGTGTGTTATTCACTGCATCACAGACAAGGCACAGACAATGACTTCAGCCTGAATTCGCCTTGGCACTCCAGGGGTTACCGAAGGCTCTGACAAAATGCACCTCGCAAGCAAATACACCGATAATCAGTAAACATTTTCTTTAAAGGCTGGAAATTTTCTTTTACACCTTTTTCTGCTGGCTGTAAAAACACCCTCGTATGCCTTATACGAGAAAGGGGTGTTTGTTTGTTCAAAATACCAGGTATGATGCAAATCGGCTCACACTCGTCATCTTCCTCATTCCTTAAAACTCCGAAAAAATCAAATTCAAAGTTCACCGCAGTTAGGACACTCGAATTTCGCCTTAAAGAAGGACATCTTCGGAAACATTAGCCTGACCACATGAATCAAAGTCTCACCTCAGCAAAAAGGATTATACTTCATCATCAAAATCATGATAAATCATCTTCATCGTCATAATCTTCAATTCATAGTCCTCGTCATCATAAACATCAACTCAACATCAGCAAAGATCACGATCAATTCTCGTCAACCTGAGCGCTTAACTCATCATAAGGAAATCTTCATGTCAGAAATACTCAAAAGCCATATCATCAAGAAGATAACGAGATTGCATTAAGAACAACTTCCCCACTTCAGGTTTGACTCATCAGCCAAACAATCGCAAAGGCGCGAATGTAAAATTTTTCAGTAGATTCATAACTGATTCTCCCGCAGAATTATACTTTCTCCCTTACTCACCGCCTGTTCTTGTGTCGATCTGAATTCCGCCCTCATCAATAAAGAGAGAACTTTTATTTCAGCACCTGTTTCAAGAAGTTGCAGGCTTTGTAGCGAATTGGTTGCTGTGTCCCACCAAACCCGGGATCAAAACCAGTTCAACAAAGATTCCGGAGGCTCAATGCCGATACATTGCCCTTGTAAAAGAACTTGCTTACCATATTTCCTTAACAAACTTAAAGTTGTCGCCGAGAACGCTCTTGTTAATCGGAATCTGCCATCCCATGTTTCTGTATGGCATGCTAAAGATCATAGATGCTCGCTTTGTCAATGGCTGTTCAACTTCTGATTTTAGTTCTGCTAAATGCAGCACCACCGGAAGCTTTTACATTTCAAATGTAACGCCTGTTTCTGAAATCACCTGCTGATATCATTAGTAATACCTCCTAATTATCTTTCATACGGAAATACGCGTAATGTAATGCCAAAATATAACAATTTTATTATACATAACAATGACAAAAAAATGCAAAGACTTTTTTATTACACAATAATACGAGTTCTTTGGGGGAGTGAAACAAAAGTTTTTGTATCCTGTATCAGTCACGCAAAACATATCTTCAATACGAACAACCGAATTTACCCGGCAGATATATTCCCGGTTCATCTGGTTATTATCATTTTTTTTTCAGCATTGTTTCACTTCTCGGAGATGTACAACGGGAGAAGATCTAAATTGGATATCAAGTCCTACACCGTGACCGGTTGCATGACCGAAATATTTTCCGTAACCGTTTTCGAGACAGGCCTCTTTACAATTTATCGACATCAGAACATTTTGCTCCGGGTTTTACGCTGGCTCCGATTGCAACAAAAGCTGAGCTTTTAGCCGATAAGCAAACCTTTCATTTCTTCATCAACCGACTTGATTGCTACGTACGCGTAGTATCGCTGTGATAGCCGTCAAAAAAGTGAGAGCCGTGTAAAGAAATCTCCCTCACTGACAAATCATCGTCGAAGGAACTCCGTGAGGCAATGAAGTCTTTGCCTATGTCGTGATGAGATCAAATGAAACACCTTCACCGCCGTTAAGCTTTATGAGATGTTCAAGCTCAAGTGCAACCCTGCGTTCGCTGACACCGGGTTTTAGGTAATTCAACACCTCAAGATAAACTTTTCAGTTATCTCCTGTTGCTTTAACTATTTTTTTAATTTCCGATTCATCACTGATACATCTGATTTCTTCAATCTTATGATCAAGACTGCCGTCTGAAACGCACTCAATATTATTTTTCCAAAAAGCCTTTTAAAACGATTATATTTTCAACCGTAATATCGGATGCCTCAAAAAATACATTCACAACAGAATTGTTCTTCAATTCGCTTATAAGGTCTTTAAACAACTTAGTAAAACAGACAACCCTGCATCCGCTTGATTTTTTTAAAGCAGCCTCATAATATCTGAAATCAACAAAAAAAAAGACAGTTTCATTTTCAGTCACAAGTAAATAGCCTTCGCTGTGAAAGAATCCGCAAAAATAGCCGATATTCTTCTCATTAGTCAACAAAACAGCCTGACTGTTACTGTCAAGAACCGTCTTTAAATTTTCAAGTCTTTGCTCAAATAAAGTGTTTTGCATTACATCAAGTCCTTTAATGCATTGATTGCGAGAAAGTAACTGTTTTTTTTGCCAAAACCTGCAATCTGACCGACACAAACAGGTGCGATTACAGATGTATGTCTGAACTCTTCTCTTGCGTGAATATTAGACATATGAACCTCTACAAAAGGAATCTTTACGCAAGCAATGGCATCTCTTAAAAGCATAACTATAATGTGAGAGCGCCTGCGTTAACAAACACCGTCAAAAGTTACCCTTTGCCGAATGAATTTTATCGATAAGATCTCCCTCGTGATTTGACTGAAAAAAACTTCGGCAGAAAAGCCGTTGCTTTCTGCATATGAAATAATCTGCTTTTCAATATCGGAGGCAGTTTCTTCTCCGTATATTCCTTTTTCACGGACGCCTACCATATTGAGGTTAGGTCCGAGTATAACAAGAATCTTTTTCATAGTGTCACCTTTTTTTCAAAGAAATATGAAGATAAAACAAAAAGCGGACAGAATGCTCTGTCCGCCTGTTTGATTACCTGTATTTGCGTTTGCGAGCTGCTTCGGATTTTTTCTTACGCTTTACAGAGGGCTTTTCATAAAGCTTCTCTTTTGCGAACCTCAGCAATAACGCCAGCTCTGGCACACTGCTTTTTGAATCTTCTTAAAGCACTTTCAAGGGATTCATTCTCTTTTTAAGTCTAATCTCTGCCATCTATCTTCCCTCCCATCTGCCACCGGGCATGGGTAATTTGCATATAATTGCAAAATGTTATTATACATTATAACTCGAATAATGTCAATAGCATTGTAGAAATTTAGGTCAAATTAATTTTAAAAGTTGAATTATGGCTTAACAACAAGGTTTACAAGTTTCTTCGGAACAACAATTTCTTTAATAATTTTCATTCCGTCAATAGCCTTTTTGACATTTTCGTCATTCTTTGCAAGATCAAGAACAGCGTCCTTGTCTGCATCAACAGGAATGTTAAGCTTAGCTTTAATTTTGCCGTTTACCTGAACAACAATTTCTACACTTTCGTCAACGCATTTTGACTCATCATATTCAGGCCACTCAGCTTCGGCAAGAATACCGTTGCCAAGCTTACAAGCCTCGTAAACTTCTTCCGTAACATGAGGAGCAAACGGATTAAGGAGAATTGAGAAAATTCTGAGTTCTTCCTTATTAATTGACTTTACATTTGAAATATCGTTGATTAAAGCCATAAGAGTTGCGATAGCAGTATTGAACTTTATATTTTCAATATCCTCGCCAACCTTTTTGATTGCCTTGTTAAATGCACCTTCAAGCTCAGGTCGGATTTTATCACCGTCAATGAGAACACTCTGAAGATTCCAGTAACGCTCAACGAATCTACGACAGCCTCTGATGCTTGCCTTACTCCACGGAGCAGCCTTTTCAAAGTCACCGATGAACATTTCATATAAACGCATTGTATCTGCACCGTATTCGTCAACGATTTCATCGGGATTTACGACATTGCCTCTTGATTTACTCATCTTCTCGCCGTTTTCACCGAGAATCATACCGTGTGAAGTACGCTTTGCGTATGGTTCCGGAGTAGGAACAACACCGATATCATAGAGGAACTTATGCCAGAAACGGCTGTAAAGAAGGTGGAGAGTTGTATGCTCCATACCGCCGTTGTACCAATCAACAGGTGACCAGTAGTCAAGAGCCTCTTTTGATGCAATGGCATTTTTATTGTGCGGGTCCATATATCTGAGATAGTACCATGATGAACCTGCCCACTGAGGCATTGTATCGGTTTCTCTCTTAGCCTTACCGCCGCAACAAGGACAGGTTGTGTTAATCCAGTCTGTCATCTTGGCAAGCGGTGATTCTCCGTTATCAGTCGGTTCATATGACTCAACCATAGGCAGTCTGAGCGGAAGGTCTTTTTCATCAATCGGAACATAGCCGCACTTCTCACAATATACCATCGGAATAGGCTCGCCCCAATAACGCTGACGGGAGAATACCCAGTCACGGAGTTTGTAGTTAACCTTTGAATGGCCCTTACCCTCACTTGTGAGCCAGTCAATAATTTTCTTCTTTGCTTCATCAACAGTAAGGCCGTCAAGAACATGCCCGAGTTAACCATAATACCCTTGGCACAATCTGTGTAAGCCTCTTCCTGAACATTGCCACCTTTAACAACTTCAATAATAGGAAGGTCGAATTTTTTTTTGCAAATTCCCAGTCACGGGTATCGTGAGCAGGAACAGCCATAATAGCACCTGTACCGTATGATACAAGAACATAGTCAGAAATAAAAATCGGGATTTTTATTGTTTACAGGGTTTATAGCATTAACACCGTCAATTCTGACGCCTGTCTTTTCTTTAACTACCTCTGTTCTTAACAAAGTCAGACTTACAGGCGACGGCCTCCTGATACTTCTTGATTTCGTCCATATTAGAAATCTTGTCAGCCCACTTTTCAGTAGGCTGAGATTGTTCAGGAGAAGTACCATGTAGTAGCACCGTAAATTATCGGCACGAGTTGTATAAATAAAGGCGCGCAGCCGTGGTAAAGTTTATTAATAGTCTGTATTAAGTTTCAGTAATTAGTATTGTTTTTTTGAAAATAGGGGGTTGGCATTATCGTTTGCTGAAAAGGCAGGTTGTAATGTTGTTCCGTGGCTGGGGGGCACTGCCGTTCGTATATAAATCGGGTTGCAGCGTTGTTCCAAAGGAGAATTCTTATGGGAAAAGAAGCATTTGATTTCTTTCCTTTAGACGTGCATCTTAGTGATAAGATGGAGCTTATAGAAGCAGAATTCAGGGTTAATAGGGTTTGCGGTAATCGTTAAGCTGTGGATGAGAATATACGGCAGCAGAGGTTATTACTGTGAATTTGATGAAGAGGTTGCATTGATGTTTTCCCACAAAACAGGGGTTGGTGTCAATGCCGTTTCTGAAATATTGAACGCAGCATTTAAAAGAGGTATTTTTGACAGGACGCTGTATGAGAAGTACAAAATTCTAACATCCAAAGGGATACAGGAAAGATGTATGAAAATGTGCTCAAGAAGGAAGCGTTTTGAAGTCGAGAAGAAATACCTTTTTAATTAGTGTACCCATTAGCCTTGAAAATGTATACATAAAGGGCGAAAAATGTTAACATTTCTGAAGAAAATGTATACATTTTTACACAAAGTAAAGTTAAAAGGAAAGAAAAAAGTAAAAAGGAAAGTAAAGGAAAGAAAAGTAAAGGAAAGTAAAGTAAATAAAATACCGGCTGTGCCTGAAGATAGCAAAAAACAAAAACACAAATATGGAAAATACAAGAATGTGTTATTAACAGAAGAAGAGATTAAACAGCTAAGAGAAAAACTTCCTAAGGACTGGGAGAATTGGATAGAGACATTTTCGGAAGGCCTGGGCTTAAGGGATATAAGTATAACAACCATTATTTAGCCATACTCCAGTGGGAGGAGAGGAATAGGCGGAAAGAAACCGGAATCAGAAAAAGCAAGTTTAATAATTATACAGACACCAACAAAACCGATTATGCAAGTATAGAAAATAAATTACTTGATAACATGTTAGGGGAACAGAGATGATAAAATTCACGATAAGCGGAAGGCTGCCGAGCCTTAATGATTATATCAACGTATGCAGGCACAACAAATATAAGGCGGCGGCATTTAAGAAGCAAGTTGATACTCAGATAATTTCTGAGATACGAAAACAGCGGATAGGTAAAAAGCAAAAACAACGCCGGTATACATAGAATTTTTATGGGTTGAGAAAGACAGAAGGAGAGACCTTGACAATATATACTCCGGTAAAAAGTATATATTAGACGCGCTGCAGACCGCCGGAGTAATACCAAACGACAGTCAGAAGTACGTTGTAGGTTTGGTGGATATGATTGCTTTTGATAAAGTAAATCCCAGGGTAGAGGTCACGATTTGCAGTGTGGATGTTTAACTGTATTTAGAGAATAAAAAAACGCAGATATTTAATCTGCGTCTTCGCCGCCGGGACCGTCTCGGCGTTCTCTGTTATCAGGGTAATGGTCCATGTTAGTGCTGACCCACTGGTTATTGGTGGCGGTCTTTTCTCCGTTTTCAGACTGATGTGTGGGGTCGGGTTTTCTCTTATTCATTTTTATCACCTCAAATAGAGTATTGCCAATATTTGCTGAATTATTACAGGGATTTATGCGGAACTAAAATATAATATATAAAAGGAAGAAACAAAAAATGTGTAAGTTAAAGAGTGGGATTATTTTTAAAAGATAAGGTGTTTGTGCCGTACTATGATAGACATACAAAAATGTTAGAAGAATTAAAAATATCCGATACATTGAAAATGCTAATAAATTATACGTTCGCGCGGGAGCTTATAACACCTAACGGAGACGTCTTTAGTCCGATTGATGACTGAAGTTTTTATGATGACCAGGATATTATTCCGCATTAGATTGTAGAAAATTATGAAAAAACGTGTGTGATTAAAGCGATTAAGATTTGGGTTGGAGAGCACATATATATCAGGAAATCAAATTTTTTTTTGTAGACAAAGAAATTATTACTTTAGATTTTTGTATGGGAGTGTTATACGGCAACAGCAGAGTTAGAGCCTGCGGCGACTGTACGGTTTCTATACCTTAATGGTCTGCCAATAGTATTGAGAATATTGTGCTTATGGAGAAAAGTTCACCTATAAAAATAATAAGACAAAAACGATATACTAGAGTGAAAAAATTGAAATTAGTCGCTGTTGATAATGTTGGAGGGAAAGGTGAAATCTGATAACGGAAAACCAAAACCTACATTGTGCCCGGCAAAAATAATTACTGCGGTAGCCAGGATAAGAGAGTGTAGAATAAAAAGTATGGAGATAGTGACAGCTGGAAAGATGTTGAGAGGGATACGGCTTTCAGACACTTTGTTGCATACATAAAAGACCCTTTGGGCGTAGATGAAGAAAGCGGGTTGCCGCACTTGTGGCATTTGGTTTGCAATACTGCGTTTTTATATAAATTGGAAGATAGAAGCAGCAATGATAGTTGAAGATATCAAAAATGGAATTTATGAGAAATAGATATGTTATTATCTGTAATAATTGAGAATATTTGGATATAACCAAAGACGTACACAATATGAGTAATTATAAAAAACTCATATGTGGAAGATTTACAATACTAGGTTGTTACATTTAAACGCACATCCGATTTTATATCTGTGTGGTAGTTGTAAAGATGATAATTATAAAGGGTTCGTATTTTATAAAGATTAAATTCAAGTATTATGTAGTATATCATTTTTTATTTTCTAAAAAATCTTTTTGCACTGTTATTGTTGCCAATGTGTCGCCGAGCTGTGTAAATATTGCGGCCAGCAGCGGCAGTTCTTCAGGCTCTGCTGATTGTGAAATGCTTGCTGCAATCGCGGTTACCACAGCAGTAATAGCAATGGGGTCCATACAAAAATCCTCCTAAGGTTTATATTGTATATTATGTAATTCTATTTTACTTGTGAATATGATAATTTTATTTGACTGGGTGCTGCAAAACTTATGACAGACGTTGTCAAATATATGCGGCCTAAACTTGAGAGAAAAAACCGAAAAGGTAATAACAAAAAATAAACGATTATTTTGATGCGGTCCAGCAGAAAAATGAGCTCTGAAAACTAAAAAGTAATTATAAGTTTTAATAAATGAGCAGATTGCCTAGACGTTATCAGCCCAAAAAATCTATATAAACTTGAACATAATTTATGTATGCAGACAACATTTACTTAGTTAAACGGTATAAGGATTTAAGACATAAAAAACGGCGAGTCTTTTATATGGCAGCGCTCTGCCTGCCGATAGTATGTTCCGAGTAAATAGGACAAGCGGTTCAATTATGCGTAATGTTTTACTTTTTAACTTTGAAATATCGGGGCAAATTGAAGCGATAGACTAAACAATAGCCTGGTTATTAAATATGACATATTATGAATGGATAGAAAATCTGACAGACAAACAAAAAGAAATATTTGACAAAACACGTTGTAATGTATAGAACCAAAGCAGCTGCAAGAAACAATATGCGAGGTATACCGAGGTTTGGGGTAGGAGAATGTACCTAAAACGTTTGACGAGTTCCCAAATATAAAGTATAATTATACCGATCAATCGGACGATTTAAAAATATTACGAGCGTAATATTAATGGGAGACCGATTGAATATGTAATGATATACAGAGAGCTTGAAAAAAGCAGGTATTAAAAATAAGAGAAAAGCATATCCGGCAGAAGATATTGAAATAACTGCTGGCGAGTTCAAGCAGAAAAACAGAATTATTGAACATGAAATTAGTAAAGATTCAATTTTAAGTTATAAAGAAAAATTCAGTTATAATGATGAAGAAATATTCCAAACCTAATACACAAAATAATTATAATTCAATTGAAGTGAAAATAGGTGTAAGAATATCAGATGGTTTGGTTTGTACTGTTTATAACAAGCATGATTATAAATCAGATACATTGAAATTATTGGAGGTGGCTTATAAATGGCTGGAACAGAACTTGTTAAATGTCCGATGTTAAAAGAGAATATTGATGTAGCATATTGTATTGAACTTCAAATGATTGCCAATAAAGAAATAAAACCAACCCAAACTGAAGAACATTTTACAGCAAAAGATTATGCCGGTCTGTTTAAAATGCAAGAAACAGGTTTGTCCTACTCCTGATATTATAAGTTAATATTTTTTAGAAAATATAATTAGGTGGTATAGATGAAAGCATTTATTAGAGATAATACAATACTAATAGAAAATTTTGAATTGAAGTCAGAGAGAGCAATTTTTGAGGCTATTGTGGAAGAATTTAAATTGAATAATGATATCATAATTAAACGAGAAATTATGGGACCGTCTGAAGATATAGTATCTGCCGAATATAATAGCGGTGAAATATTTTTATATTATGACGTAGATTATGAGCTGTGCCCTATTAGATGTTCCGATAGTAATATACAGCAAGTTTTTGAGATTGTAAATAAGGTTATAAATAATATTTAATTAGCATCTTTGCGAATGAACCGACCTCCTTTTCGTTAGATTTTTAGTCTAACTTTTGGGAGGCGGCACATTAGGGGTGCTTTTTGTTACGAAAAGAAGGCGGGATTATATGAGCGGAAATTAGGGGAATTAACTGTAAGATTTGCGGGTGACGCGTCGTCATTAAGTTCTACTATATCTTAGGTGCGGCCAGAATTATCCGGTATGAATGCAATGTCACAAAAAGGCGTGAAAATCATCGCAGAGCAGACCCGGCAAATGGGCGGATATGATAAGATAGTCGCAAAGCCGGCCTAAAGTCTAAAGCAAAAGCAAAAGTATATTGGCTGAAACGGAAAAAGCGTATAAGCAAAATACTAAACAGCTGACCGAAAATATTAAAGGGCAAAACGGTCAGAAATCAGCTATAGGCAGTTTATGACTTAGAAAAATCTGAGATTCAGGTTTTTGGAATCTGCTAATGCAGGGCTTGATAAAAGCGGTCAGGCGTATATGGATGGTGTATTCGCCGTTATATCTAAATGGATTATTGTCATTTTCAGTTTTACCCATATGGTTTCCGAATGCGTCATATGGATAACTTTTTAGTACGGCTTCCGTTTGTAGTTGATATTATCGAAATATGTCGGTTTTTTCTGTATACATAAAAACTGAAACGGAACTATGTCAATTTTTATGCGTACACTTGTCAAACTAATGGTTTCTTGGAGGGCGTAAATTATACGCCCTCCAAAAACAATTTTAGTTATACTCTTTGTAATCCTTAGTCCATTACAGCTGACAGTAAAATACTTATTTTAATATTTTGATTTCCTTCCGAATTTATATAGTAATTAAATTAATTTTTAATCCATTATATCATGTTGTTTTGTTAAATAATCTTCTTCTAATTTTATACGCGTATTAATTCTTCTATATAATTATAAAGCTGCGCATAATCACCCACCTGTCTCGTATGTATATACAATGCTTGATTTACAAGATATAAATATTCATATGCTGTTATATTTTCTTCTAATTGTTCCGGATATATATTCATTTCGTATTCGCTTAATGCGTTTTTAGCAATTTATCATTCCAGTATCTATGCAAAACTGATAGTATGGGTTACATACTTCCTGATTATTTTTCATAATAATACTTTGCTATATATAAATCTGCGTAAAATCGTGAACCGCTGGATGTTGATAACATTCTGCATACTGTTACAAATGCTTCATTATATGTCATATTATTGTCAAAGTTTGCATATAATTTCCGTCTTGTTCTCGTCCTGTTATTAAATTATAATAAAATAAACTTTGCGGCTAATTTTATAGTCATATGACAATGGTTCTATATCAGAAAATTCAAATTTTCGTGCAGTCCTATAATTTCCATAATAACTATTCATTCCATATAACCACGCCTCTTTTTCAAGTTCATCTTTTATTTGCTCTGCTGTATAACCGCTAGTTATTCCAATAAAGTCTCTATCATATGTATTAAAAACATATGATATTTTTAATGCATCTCGGCGAGTAATTAAAAGAAGTTTGATTCCAACGTGATTCAGCATTTCTAACTATATCCAAACTTTCAAGATTTTCTATTGCTGTTAACTCATTGCCTAGTTTGAACTGCTCCTCTGAACTTAACTCTGAGACATGCGTATCTTCTGCAAAAACAAATACATTTGTTAATATTACTATTATCAATACATAAACTATTTGTTTCATTTTTTAGCTCCTTTTATCTTAAAATAATGTCATACTAGATAAAGTGTTTATTTAGTAATGTTACTTCTTGGCATACTGCCTAAACTTTCCTCGTTTAATTCTCATGAGATCGTATAAGGCAAATACTGTATTCATGCACCATAATTGTTTCCAATATATGACTTATGCATAAAAAACTGAAACGGAGTTATATGTATTTCTTAACTATTTAAAAAGGAAGTATTTAATGGATTTTTATTTTAAATAGTTAATTATTTTTATATATTCAAAAACTTTCTACGGTGTTTTTACTCCGTTTCAGTTTTTTATGCGTATGCTTGTCCTTTTACAACCTCATCTTCGTAAATTTGTTAAAATTAAAGTTTGCTGTTTTCCTCATAATCTACTTTTATATCCTATGGCTACTTTGCGCAGAATTTATATCTTTATTGACACATTCTCTTATTGACACATATGTATTTGTTCTATCCTTAAATTTTCTTTCATATCTTTCTATTGAATTTTCTTCAATTATTTTATTAAATTCTTCCTCACTTAAATTATAAAATAAACTATATTTTATAGTAAGATAGTCCATGAAAATTCTATCATTTTAAACAAGTATAAAAATATTGGATTATCATAAAGCAATGTTTCATTTATACTGAAAAAAGTTCTCGTTTTCTAACTTCAAATCCCTCCATTCTTCAATATTATATATTCTCCATAAGTTTTGCCATCATATTTTTTAAATCGCATCCTGATTCTTCAGGATATGACTTATTATCTGCATAGTGTATATTAATTTGGCATTTTAATAGATTTGAAATTATTTCTTTTATATGCTTTTCTACATTTATTAAATCATTTAACCCATCAAATTGAATTTCGGTTTCGTCAATTAATTTATACTTTGATGCTTTATTATACATTTCTTCATCTGTAAAAATATAATCTCCGAGTTCTTTAATACATTCTTCTCCGGAAGGTTCTAAACATCGGATGCACCAAGTTAAAACTTCACATATTGTAGCCTTATCTTTTGGTCTTAATTCCCACGCAGCATTATTTTTTTTAATTCAAGCTGAACCATTCCAATTAACCACGCATAAGAAATATAATTATAATCATACGCATTTAATTTAGCATCGTAATCTATAAAAGGTCTGCCTAAGTACATTCCTCCCATATCAATTAAATCTTCTGTCAAACCTATAATTTTCATTATGTTAACAATACAGTCTTCTCTTGTAAAACTATCATTCTCATAATTTTTTTCATACAATATTAATTGCTCTGTTAGTTCATCAGTATTTATTTCTGTTCTCTCTTCTGCATATGAATTTATTGAGAAACTTTGAAATATCGCGCATGTTATTAAAATAAAAACTATTATTTTACTTATATTATTATTCATTTTCATCCCTTTC
>VOFK01002495.1_pt1 | contig 13905 bp, 15 predicted proteins | sample 5384121 | NCBI WGS metagenome assembly VOFK01 (sample SAMN12384730, study PRJNA508395) | human gut metagenome | isolation source: healthy gut J | host: Homo sapiens | reverse complement strand
CGCGTTCTGTATCGCTGTGCCGGATGAGTAAAGGCTGTTGTAAAGATTCGGATGGAGGATTGAACGATGGATAAGGAAAAAGCTGTTTGCTCAGATCAAGGGCGGTCTGATCGTCTCCCCCTGTCAGGCACTGGAGACCGAGCCCCTGTACACGAAAGAAGGCGGCGTGATGCCGCTGATGGCGAAAGCCGCCGCCATGAGCGGAGCCGTGGGCATCCGCGCCAACACCGTGCGGGACATCACCCAGATCAAGCAGGTGGTGGACCTGCCCGTCATCGGCATCATCAAAAAAGACTACCCCGGCACGCCTATGTACATCACCGTCACCATGAAGGAGGTGGACGAGCTGGTGGCCTGCGGCGTGGACATCCTTGCCGTGCAGGGCACCGGTGCTCTCCGCCCGGACGGCTCCACCTCCGCCGAGTTCATCCGTGCCATCAAGGCAAAGTATCCGGATCAGCTGCTCATGGCCGACTGCGACAACTTTGAGAACGCCATGCTCTGCGCCGAAGCCGGTGCCGACTTTGTAGGTACCACCATGCGCGGGCTACACCCCCGAGACCACCGGCATTGATGATATCGACTTTGACTTCATGCGCAAGCTGTCCACCGAGTGCCCGGCCAAGGTCATCGCCGAGGGCCACATCCACTATCCCGAACAGGCCGTCAAGGCGCTGGAAGCCGGTGCATTTGCACTGGTGGTGGGCGGTGCCATCACCCGCCCGGCAGAGATCACGGCCCGCTTTACCGGTGCCATCAACGCCGCAAAAAAAATAAAATGGAGTGTGCCGGATGAAACAGTATCTTGCGATCGATATCGGCGGCACCGCCGTCAAGCTGGGCGTCGTGGACGAGACCGGCAGGGTGCTGCTCAAGGGCGAAGAGAGTGTCAACTTTTGACGGCTACCAGACGCCTGTTCTCACCACCGTGCGCAAGGCCGCAAAAGAGTTTTTAGACAGCACAGGCCATCCCGGCGGAAAACCTTTCCGGCATCGGCGTGTCTGCCACCGGCCAGATCGACAGCCGCAAAGGGCATCGTGGCGGGCACCTGCGGCAACTTCCCCAACTACATCGGCAGCCCCCATCAAGGCCGCGCTGGAGCAGGACTTCTGGCCTGCCCGTCACGGTGGCCAACGACGCCAACTGCATGACCCTCGGGGAGGTGTGGGTCGGCGGGGCACAGGGCTATACCGACGTCATCGGCGTCACGCTGGGCACCGGCGTGGGCGGCGGCATCCTGACCGGCGGCCGTCTGCTGGAAGGTGCGCGGGGTCTGGGCGGTGAGTTGGGCCACTACCGCACCCATGCGCTGGACGGCGTGGACTGCACCTGCGGCGCAAAGAGGCTGCTGGGAACGCTACGCCGCCACCACCGCGCTGGTGGTCGCACCGCACAAAAAAGACCCGGCATGGAAGGATGGCCGTGCCATCTTTGCCGCAGCCGAAGCAGGCAGCGAGACAGCTCTTGCCCTGCTGGATGCCTGGACGGATGAGATCGCACAGGGCCTTGCAGGCATGGTGCACATTTTTAACCCGCAGCTCATTCTCATCGGCGGCGGCGTGAGCGCCCAGCAGAAGCTGCTCATCGCCCCCATTGCCGCCAAAGTAAAGGCATCGGTGATGCCCGCCTTTGCCGAGGGGCTGGAGGTCCGTGCCGCACAGCTGCACAACGATGCCGGCATGGTAGGCGCAGTCTATTATTTCCGGCAGACCATGGAAAAAAGAGAGTAATCATATATGAAAACACATATCCTTTGTCTGGGTGATTCCAACACCCACGGCTACTGCCGACCCCAACGACTGCGCCGACCATGGCATCCGTTTCAATGAAGAGGAGCGCTGGACCTGCCGCCTGCAGACGGCACTTGGCAGGGACTATCTGGTCACGGAGGAGGGCCTTTCGGGCCGGACGACCGTTTTCGTGGACCCCATCCACGAATCCATGGATGCCCTCAGCGTTATCTATGCCCTGCTCAAGAGCCACGAGGTCATCGACCTGCTCATCATCATGCTGGGCACGAATGATGTCAAGGAGCGCTTTGGTGCCAATGCCGCCTGCATTGCTGCAGGCATGGAGCGGCTCATCCTCAAAGCAAAGAGCGTAGACTGCTGGGGCACCAAACAGCCCAACATTCTGGTGGTGGCACCTCCTCCCATCGGTGCAGGCTTCCACGATGCCGTGATGGGTGATGGCTGTGTGGAAAAATTCTGCCGGTGTAGCCGGGCAGCTTCGCATTATCTGCGAGCGGCAGGGCGTGCACTTCCTGAACGCAAAGGACTGCGAGTTCAATCAGGTGGACTTCATGCACCTGACCCGCAAGGGCCACGCACAGCTGGCGGAGCTGCTGGCAAAAGAAGTGCCGGGCCTGATCTGAGCAGCGCACGATTTTAAAAGCTCTCTGCTTCGCTCTTGAGCATCTTTAGCGGAATTATTATTTTTATTGGGTTCTCAAAAAGCCTGCGGGCTTTTTGAGAACTTTTTTCACGAAATAGGGTCATAACCACAAACGGCATCAAACTCACAAGCAGCCCTATATTTTATTTTTAATTTCCGTTTTTGTTCATCTTGTAAAACATAGCAGAATCGGCTATACTTTCCGCAGAAAGAACCATTGAAAGGAACTGTGCCATGCCTGAACTTTTTAAAAGCGCCTGTCACCCCTTGCTCAGCAGGCAAGAGATACCCTTTTGGGTGCCCTTGTGGGCCTTGCAAAGGGCCACCACCAGCGAGCCCAAAACGGACGACACCGACGAGGTGCTGAACGCCGGTCTGCGCCTTGCCGCGCAGCCGGATGCACCGGAGGAAAGGCTGCAGCGGATGCTTGCCATCGTCCAGACTGAAAAACACCGCGTTGCCCCGGCTGCGCCACCTGTGCCATGCCCTGCGGCAACACGAACGATTACGATTTTGTCCCGCCTGTGGGCTGCGCCCGAGAGTATCCGCACCCTCAAACGCTGCAAATGCTTTCTGCCGCGTTTGCGCTGGCCCAAAAAGCGCCCGCAGGGTCAGGCGCAGGCCGCCGTTTATCAGCTGCTGTTCACCCTTGCCGAGGACTGGGACGAGGAGCTTCTTCCCTGTTGTGCAACACGCCGAGGAGCTTTGCCGGGTGTAAATCCGGGCCGGAAAGCCGCCGCTTTTACCCTCCGGGTTTGTAGCGGGAGCGTTCCCGGCACAAACCAGAAAGGTCCGCCTTTTTGCGTGTTTTTGTGGCAGTTCCGTAATACTGCTGCATCAAAATGCATTCCAGTGAGTTTCACACCTGATTTCCTGCCTTTTTCCGAAAGTTTTTTGCAAAAAAAAAGACTTTACAAACCATTTCTAAAAACTTATTATATAAGTAATATATTTCATGGAGCCAATGCTGTGCAGCCCCCTGTGCAGCATCCAAATACGATCAAGGAGGGGTTCATCTATGCCCGAAAAGAAAAAGACCACAGCGGCTGCTCCTGCCGCTGAGGCCAAGGAGTCTAAGACCCGTAAATCTGCCAAGGCCTGCACGCCGCGGCCGTCCTCCGCTTGCACCGGGCTGTATGTGGAGTTCAGTGGCAAGCAGTATAACGTGACCGATATCATCGACCGTGCCAAGGCCGATTACCGCGCTACCCACAAGGTTGGCGTGCAGTCCTGTAAGGTATACGTCAAGCCCGGAGGAAGACGCTGCCTATTACGTGATCAACAAAGTCTCCGGCAAGCTGGAGCTGTAACTTTTCCTGTATTCTTTTTCTCCTGCTGCAAAGCACTCCGCACCTGTTTCGCGGCAGGTTGTCCGTTCCCACACAAGGCTCCATTTTAAACCGTAAAAAAGCTGCCCTGCATCCAAAAATGCAAGGCAGCTTTTCATTTTACATCAAACCATCTTTTCCAGATCGGATGATGCTGCTGGATCACGGGGTCCGGATCCGGGATTTCAAACACATAGCGCTCCGTGGCATTGATCACCGTAGTGTTTCCGCGGGTGCACACCCGGGGCAGCTTTGCGTCATAGTTCAGGTGCACATGCCCGTGCACGAACCACTGCGGCTCGTATTCATCCATCAGATCATTGAAGCACGCAAAACCCTTGTGAGCATGATCCGTGCTGTCGTTCAGGCCAGCCGCCGGGGGAGTGGGTGAGCAGCAGGTCGATGCCGCCCACATGATGGGCCTTGCGCCAGAGTTTGCGCACACGGCGGCGCATTTCCCTTTCCGTATACTGGAAGCTGTCCTCCCGGTTATTGTAGCGGATGCTGCCGCCCAGTCCCATAATGCGCAGGCCCTTCCACACATACACGCTGTCGTCCACACAAATGCATCCGCCAGGTTCATTTTCCCTGTAACTGCCGTCGTGGTTGCCGTGGACATACAAGATGGGCGCAGCCGTAAAGTTCGTAAGATATTCCCAGATACTTCTGCGGCAGATCCCCGCAGGAAAGGATCAGGTCGATGCCTTCCAGATGTTCGCGGGTACCGTAGTCCCACAGTGCTTTAGAGGGCACATCTGAAATTGCAAGAATTTTCACTTCGGTTTTTGCTCCATTCTCTCTCGGCCTGCGGGCCGCTTATTTCTAAATCCTTTCAGGGTATTGATGCCGTTGATGGACATCAGCGTATGCGTTTTACATCCAATTCATCGTAGTGCGGCAGCGCACCTTCCACGCATTCGTCCAGCCAGTCCATCTCCATCAATTCGCTTGGGACTGTAGACCACAGCCTCCGGCGAGTGCAGCACATGCCCCTGCGCGTACAGGTCTTCCGGGAAGATACGCAGGTCGTTCTCGCTCAGCATCTTTTCCATCAGGTCCAGCAGCTGTAAAGTGCCTGCGGGCAGGTCTTTGCTGTAATCGATCTCCTCTGCGCCGCTGCGCATCCCCCCAGTAATTCACGGCTCTGGCTCCCGCTGCATCCGTTGTCCCACGCTCCGTCAAAAAAATGGAGCGGATGATCTCGGTATAAAAGGTGTCCCACCGCCACACCGGCAGGCCCAGCGGCTGCAGGGTGCCGTCCGGCTGGCGGCGGCACAGACCGTAGTCCCGGTGGGTGCCTTCCGGCTCGCGGTTATCGCGGGCATAGAAGATCTCCACATCCGGCCGGTCAGAAAAATCCAGCGGGTGTGCCGGGTCCGGCAGGCAGGCCCAGCGCAGCACCACCTTTTGCGTCCGGGCGCACGGTCTTCAGGCCCCTGCGCAAAGGCATTTACCGCCGCCGGGATGCCATACACCGGGTTTGCCGCCACATAACCCACGCGGTCGGTCCTTGCCATCACGCCGGCCAGCATTCCCAGCAGATAGGTCACTTCATACGTGCGGGGATAGTAGGTGCGCACCAGCGGAGTGCGGCGCGTTGAGCGAGCAGTTCAGGATGCGGGTCTTGGGGTGCTGGGCCGCCACCTTCAGGCAGGCGGCATGCATCCGGGCACTTGAGAGGGTGAACACCACGTCGGCATTGTCGTGAGCCACATCCTCCAGCACCTGCTCCGCGTCCACCTCAGGCTCGATGTTCTCTTTGCGGGTGATGAATACCCGGTCCGGGAACGCCTGCTGCAGCGCTTCGATGCCCTTGTCGTGGGCGCGTACCCATGCGCTGTTTTTTCGGCGTTGTGCTCGTGCAGGAACACCACCTTCAGCTCGCTGGGCTTTGTAAAGATGTTCAGCTTTGCCAGCAGCGGTTCGCCGCCGGGCCCCTGCTTCGGCTCCAGCGAAAGGGCCACGGCCTGCGGCTCGGTGAGCACCTTCACCTCATCCCACAGCTTTTCCAGATTCTGCTTCACCTGGCTGGGCGTGCTCGCAGGCATCCGCGTAACGGTAGACCGACAGATACACCAGCATGGCATCGCCGGCAGTCAGATTCAGTCCGCCGCCGCCCAGAGCCAGAAACTGCTGGCGGAACATGGTATAGAAGGCGGAAAAGCTCAGCCGGTCATCATCCGTCCAGCTTTCACCGCTGGCCTTGCACACCAGCGTCTGCAATTTTGCGTAACCCCCAGACGGGAGAAATGCACATCGTTGACCTTGAGAGCTTGTAAAAATCCCAGAAATTCGTAGTAGATACGGTTTTCCAGACTATCGTTCCGTTCCGGGATGAGCCGCGTGACCGTGCCCGCGATCCTGACCGCATCAAAATACTTGAGCACCGATACCCGCTTGTTGCCTTCCTGCACATAGAATTTGTTCAGGAACTCATAGGCGATGATGGGGTGTGGATCCCTTCTTCCAAATGCGCATCGCAGAGGTTCGACCACTTGGCTGCAAACTCGGTGTCCGGCTCCAGCAGGGCATAAAAGTTCGGTGCAAAGGCGGTGTGACGGCCGCTGGTCTTTGTTCCGACGATGCTTTCCGCCGGGAGCTCCACTAAAGGCCCAACGCGGCTCCTGCGCCACGATGTTCACATTGACCAGAATATCGTCCAGCACTGCAAGATACGGCGACTGGCCGCGCGCCCACACAGGCACGGCGCGCTGGCCGCCCTTCAGTGCGTTCTTGTAATCTTCCAGCATAGTTGCTCCTTTTTCTCAGCGAATGCAATGCGCTGCAGCCAGCTGCCGCAGCGTCCTGCTTTAGTATACCATGAAATTTGATTTTATGGGAGATTTTCCGCACAAAAGAGTTGATTTATCCTGCAGTTTCAGGTACGATAAATAGAAAGCAAACAATGATAGGAGCATTCTTTCCATGCAGACCGAACAGATCCCCGTACTCAAGGCCGACGAATATCCCGGCGGCATCTGGTATTACGAGCCGCATACATATCAGCCTTACCGTTACGTACTGGGCCGCGTTGGCACCCACCCGCTGGTATGCATCGGCATCAACCCCAGCACCGCTCAGCCCGGTGCGCTGGACCCCACCCTGAAAAAGTGTGGAGCGTCTGGCCAACGCCAACGATTTTGACAGCTGGATCATGTTCAACGTGTACCCTCAGCGTGCCACCGACCCTAACGACATGGACCGTATGCCGGACCGCGCCCTGTGCGACGAAACCTGCGCTGGCTCCGGGCAGTTCTGGCCCAGACCGAACCCACCATGTGGGCAGCGTGGCACCCTGATCGAGAAGCGGGACTATCTGCCCAGCCTGATGCGGGAGATGGTGGCCCTGACCCGTGAGCGGGACATCCCGTGGGTCACCTTTGGCAAGCGGAGCAAAAGGGCCACCCCCACCACCCCCTCTACCTGCGCAAGGATTCCACCCCGGAACCCTTTGATGTGGAAAAATTATCTGGACACCTGCTTTTTTAATTTTTCAGGTGCCCGATGCGGAGGGATCTTTTTGACCTCAGAACATTATCACGCCCTGCACAGCTGGATGGATGCCCCACCCCACAAAAAGCGCTGTGTGGTGGCACTGGATCGCTGGCTGCCGCTCATCCCTTTTGTATGTTATCCGGTGCTGCTCTGCCTGCTGAACGTCCGGCTGTTGTTTCGGCTGCTGGGCGGTCAGCGTCAAGCCGCGCTGGATCTCACCGCCGTCATTGCGCGGACGGTGTTCGTGCCGGGGGCTTCTTCTGGGCGGCACCATCCTGCGGGACAGGCTGAACCTGCCGCGTCCCCTATGAACAGCCCGGCTTTGAACCGCTGCGGCACAAGGGAGACCCGCGGGACACTCCTTCCCATCCCGCCACGCGCTGAGCGCCTTCCGTGCTGGCCATGGTATGGATGTATTTCTACCCGAAGGCGGGCTGGGCGATGGTGGGCATCACGGTGCTCATCTGTGTTGGCCGTGTGCTGACCGGCGTGCACCATATCCGCGATGTCGTGGGCGGGCCGCGCTTGGCTTTGCTTTGGGCTTTGCGGGCATGTGGCTGCTGTAAAGCAGTGCTTTGCGCGGCTTTGAAAAAAAGAAAAAATTTTTGCATTTTTGCTTGACAGAATGGGGCCTGTATGGTATTATACTTCTCGCAGCGTGTGCCGACACACAGCTGCCGCCATAATGGAACCCATGGGATTACAACGTGCGCCCGTAGCTCAGGTGGATAGAGCAACTGCCTTCTAAGCAGTGGGCCGGGGTTCGAGTCCCTTCGGGCGCATCTATGTGGTGCCCATAGCGTAGTCGGTTAACGCGCCAGATTGTGGATCTGGAGACCGTGGGTTCCGAGTCCCTGGGCACCCACCAAAAATCCGCCGATGCTTTGCATCGGCGGATTTTTATTTGGGGCGTGCCCAGTGGGGCTCGAACAAAAAGGCGGCTCTGACGCATCAGCGGCAGAGCAACCAACAGCCAGTGGGCTGTTGGTTAGCCCGCGGGTCCCAATCAGTAGGGAATGTCTACCAAGACAAATGCTGTGCTGATGCTCTGCATCGGCGGATTTTTTTATTTGGTGGGGTGCCCAGTGGGACTCGAGCCCCGCGCCAATATTTTCTGCTAAAAAAAAGCATGTGCAGAACACCTCTGGCCGGAACGGCTCCTGTGCCAATGCTCTGCACATGCTTTTTATTGATATCCATCCGCACGGTCAGCGCTTCATCTGCTGGGATCTGTGCGATCTCTGCGCTGGAATAGCCATCCTGCCGCAGTGCGGTGCTGATGCTGGTATCGCTCTTGCCCTGGCTGCGCATCAGCATGGCCATGTAGGGCACCGTCACATTCCGGGGAGGTGTCACTGCCCAGACGGGTTGCAGTGCCCGTGCTGCGGCTGGCCGTACCGGAGGACGTACTGCCCGTACCAGGGCCGCCAGTCTTACTGCCTGCCGCCGTGCTGCCAGCGCGGCTTGCTTTCTGCGCTGCATTGTACTTTTTCAGGGTTCCACTCGCCCAGTGCGATGTTCAGCTTCTGGCTTGTGACATCGTTGTTGAATTTCTGCTGGTTGAGTTTGTCCTGATACTCCCGCTCGCTCGTCTCGTTCTTCGTAGCGCTGCTGGTTCAGGCTGTCCTGATACTGACGCTCCTGCGGCGCTGCTGGTTCCACTGAGTGTCCGCACGGCTGCCTCGTACGACGGCGGTTGCCGGAGTAGATGTTATAGCCGGTATTCAGCAGGCCGCTCAGCATGGAGCCAACGCCCGTGGTGCCGCTGAGAACGATCTGCACCGCATCGCCCAGCACACCCAGCACGGTCATCACATTGTTGAACACCTGCTGGCGGCGTGCCTGCTGCTGTTCCTGCGCGGAGTAATAATCGTGCAGGGTTCCCAGCTGGCTCAGATAATCCTGATACTGTCCGTAGTCCCGTGCATAGGCGTTGTTGTATGCTTCGCCCTTCTGCTGCAGCTGGGTGTAGTAGTCCGAGCTTGTTGTTGTACTGCTGCTGGGCATCCTGTTCGCTGTTGTTCCAGCTGATCCAGCTGGCTCACCAGCTCGTTGCCGCCGCTGGTATACGTATCCAGTGCCAGACTGTACAGCGATGAAGGATGGCGCTGCTCAGCGCGCCGATCTGCTGCCGATACGCCTGCTGGGCGGCGCGCGGCATAGCTGGAGCCATAACCGCCGGTCAGGGGCTGCAGCCTGCGCCGCAGCATCTGCGCTGGCATTGTGGGCGTTCTGCAAATAGTTCTGCTTTCGTACTGGCGGTAGAAGGATCCTGGTGTAACTGTACTGAAGCTCACGCTGCAGCAGCTGGTTCAAAAAGCTGGTCGATCCGCTCCTGATAGCTGCTCTGATAATCGCCGGGCGGTTTTGCCACCACCCTCCTTCAGCGCATCTACGCTTCGTCCACGGTTTTGGCTGGAAAACGCTGGAATTTGCCAGCGCGTTTTCCAGAACGGCTGTCCAAAGAACCCTGCCGCCTGCAATTTATGGTGGCTGTCGCTGTTCTCCTTGCCTCATAAAGCGTCAAACAGTCCTTTTCTTTCTGCCGCCATGGCGGCGATCCTTTTTCTGGCAATTTTGTGTTTTCGGTGCGCAATCTCGCTCGGCCATGTTTTGAACGTCCAGATTGCAGCTGTTCCGCATTCAGGCTGGCAGGGCGCGCGGGCATCTCTCCCGTCCACGCCGAGCTGGGGCAGGCCATCTTGTTGCCCATCACGCTTCGCTACCTGCCCGCCACCTCCTCGCCTGTAGTCGCCCTTGGTAGCGGCCATTGCTGCGCAAGTGATTCGTCCCCTGCCCTCTGCAAGGCAAAGCCGAGGTGTCTGTGCCTGGGGCGAACGGTAGACTAAAAGCTGCAGTTGTCTCAGCTGTCAGGTTTTGAAGCACCGTCTCCTATGGGCGTCATAGCTGGCGGCCGCCAATCCAATCAGCAATAAAGTTCATTGCCAGTCGTCAAGGGCTGGATCTGCGGCCCACAAAGCCTGCCCGTTTGGGTGCTGGGTCATCTTTTCAAAGCGCCGCCGGTGGCTTCACCCAGCGAAGCCTGCCAGCCTGCCGCCGCGGGCCATGGTGGCTGAAGTGGCGATTCAGCGCAACGCCACCAGCAAAAGCCCGTACAGGCCAGTTGGGGAATGCTGTCCTCATGCCATCACAATCGTCCGAACTGTTAACGTGCCCCGGCAGCGCAGCGAGCGAAAACTTCGGCGCTTTGGTTGGCGAAAGCCAGTGCAGTGCAGTTCTCCTGCTGCAAATGCCCGGTAGGAAACCAGCAGGGCCGCCAAGTGGTGGCATAGATCACGTTTTCCAAGCTGCTGCAGCCCCCGGCGTTCCAAGTCGGTCAATGTGTCTGATCTGGAGGAAATCATCCAGTGTTTCAATACTTCATAAAGTCAGTGCAGGTTCCTTCATGCCAAAGTCCAAGTTGGTCCTTGCCTCTCGGTGCTCAAAATCTGTCAAACTAGATCCTGTCCACTGTACTGCCGGAGAGCGCGGTAAAATTTTCCAGTGCTGGTGTTGGGCCTGCTCCTGTCCTCCCTGTTCAAAAGAGGGCTGTCCGTCTGTTCCTCCCTGCTGCTCACCCCTGGGGTCTGCCTGTAGTGCACTGCATGCCTGTCCCTTTCCTGCTATATAGCTCAGTGCTGTCTGTATCAAAGTGCCACTGTCCAAGATCAGAGATTTTGAACAATATGCCTTTGCCAAAAGTTGGTCAATGTATCATTGTCAAAAGCCTGCCTATAATCCTGGCGATCGCAGATCCTTCCCAGATGGTCGCAGCCCGTCTGTTCAGCCTGGCTGACTTCAGGTGGCTTTGTGGGTGCCTCAGTAGCTGGGAAATCCCGGCAGAAAATTCAATGTCTTCTGAGAGATAAGTCTTGGGTTCAGCCCAAGTTTAGACCAGGCTGAACCATGCTCAGCGAATGGCACCGTCAGGCTGCCAGATCGCTGGCCTGAAGTGTTCCCACCGGCGGGAAGTCGTGAATGGCCACAGAACTGCCTGTCCCAGGCCTGTTCTTTAAGCCTCGAAAGCAGGTCAATGATCCCAGATCATAGTTCAGATTCAGCCCTCAGAAGTGGCTTCTGTTGGCCTGGTCAAGTGGCACCAGACTGGCTTTTGGGCAGGTGAACTTCCAGGATCTTGGTCCCCTCAGTTGGTCCTGGATGCTGTCTTCAGTTAGTCGATCCATGTTATGTCCTGGTTTATACCAGTACCTCTCAATGAACTCCCGGTCTGTGGGTGGGAGATGGAAGTTGTCGCCAGTCGCCGGCATTCAGCCTGCCGCCGAAAGAAGCCAGCCAGTCAGTTCTGGTGGCAACGGCAGTCTTCGAAAGCGTTCCAGGCCAGCTATGAGATCAAATACGGTCGCCCGCCAGGTATTGCTGTCCATGGTGCGTTCGACTTGTCGAAAGTGGTGTTCAAATCACATTGTTGTCGAGAATATTTGTCAAGGAGTCTGAAATAACAGCGGTAGATCGCTTGCGACAGGCTCACATTCAGCCTGATCAAACTGCCCCTGGTCATGAGTGATGCCCGGTATTGTTCAGAACTCCATCTCTGCCGCTGCCCTGAAGTATTATAGTCCAAATGTTCAACAGACGCCCGATATCGCTTCAGTCTTTCATTAGCGGTGTTCCTGTGGTTGACGCTGAAATTTGTTCAGTTCTCCTCTCCTCTCGTAAAATAGTTCGTTCTGATCTCGAAGTTCCAGAGCAATTATCGGCGTTCTGCGCGGCAACAAGCCGGGCCGCTATCCGGATTTGAAGCCGCGGCATCGCCAGGCTGATGCTAAGCTGTCGTGTGTCCATGCTGAACTCCACCAATGCCCAGGAGCGGCTGCAGTGTCAGATTTCTGTACGCATCATGTTGGCAGCTGCACTGTAAGCAGACTCCGCGCAGTTTGGTAGATCAAAACTGGCTTATGGGTCATGGGTATGGTGCACAGCAGCTCACTGTGTGCTGGGCAAACAGGGTGGGTGTCTGGAAGTTCCCTGCCAGCTTTTCCGGCCAGTTTGGGCTTAAGCCGGGTTGAAGTCTGTATGGGGCTTTTGCTTCGCCCGGCTGGGTGCGGGAGTGTTACCAGTTTTTGGTCTAAAAGGCTCAAAGGGGAGCTGAAGTTTCTCCCCTTCTGCAAAGATGATCCATCATGTTTCCTTTCTGCAAGCGATGATTTCCAAAAGTTCGTCAGCAGCATGTGCGTTTAATAGCCAGAAAGTGCACCAAGGGCACTATTTTCAAGGTAGGCGTATTCCACGCTTCACCGCCAGACGTGCCGTTCATACTACCGTTGTGGGCGTTCTCTCCTCAAGCAGTGCCGCGCCCTTTGGTCATACGGAAAAGGGTTTCCGAACGATATTCGCTCCGGTGCTTCAGCCGGCAGCGAATCTCGCCGTAACAAATCTCATAAAAATTTCATGTCCACTTGCAAGCGGGTGTCACCGTTAGGGCCGTTAAGTGCCCAGTTGTGGCCAACTGGTATCGATTGTGCCCGAAAGCCTGTTAAGATCAGTCAAGCTGCCATCTGTGCCATCAGATCTGTCCAAATAGTTTCAGCAACAAGTTGCCCCCCAAGCTGCACCCTCCGGAAGACGCACCAATGCCTCAAAAGTCCATTTACCCCCAGTGCTACCTTGAACCAGCCGATACCCTTAGCTGTCCGTTCTATTGGTGCTCTTCTGGCGGTCAATTACGATGTCACAGCGACTGGTGTGTTTGCCGGGCAATGTCTGTGGCTCAAGTTTAGAATGAACCTGCAGAACTGTTTTGTCACCGTAGTGCCTGTGGTGTTTGCTGCCTGCCTCCCAGGTCAACGGTGCCGCCGGCTTAGTCACACCTCCTGGTAGTGCTGCCCTGCATCCCGGCTCGCTGGATCCTCTCAGTTTTCAATGCGGCTTCTGGCGGTAACTCAGGTTGTTACCTTGGTGGCCCGCAGCGGACATTTGAAACGGGCTTCGCCGCGTTGTCCGGTCCTGGTTGAACGCCGCTTCAGCCACCGTTTCAAAGCGCCGACATTACATTGTTGCACTCAGTGGTAGCAATGTTTTGTCCAGCGGTGGCGCGATTCCTGTCATGGCGCGGTCTGGCAGTCCTTCGTCACATCGATAGCTGGTTCCTCCTCCTATGGCTCAACATAGCGGGTACTTGCCTTTGTGGGGCGAAGCTGCTTTCGCCAGCGCCGTCATTCTGGCGTAGCAACAATGCCGTTGCAGTCTCCCGTAGTGGAAGCCACCAGCGCCATCCGGCGCTTGTAGGCACAGTTCATCATTGCCTGGTGTCCAAGTCCCTTCATCGATGCACAAGCACGTCCAGCACAGCTGGCGGTGTCCTGCTTAGCGGTGGTACCGCGCCGCCGTGTCCGCGCCTTAGCCCGGCGCCCGAATATCTCGCCAATGCCCGGCCATCAGTAGTTCTAATGCGCACTGCGTTGTCGCCAATGCCGCCGCGCATTGTAAGATACCGTCACGCTGGTGCCCTTGTTTCATTGCGCCACTTGCCGCCGCATACCCGGCCGTAGTCCGAAATCTTCACCGGCAAAACGCCGGAGTCTTCGTTCACCTGCCTTCGCCTCGGTTCCGGCAAGCGTCCGGCGGCATCATGCTTAAGCTGGCAATGCCAAGCTGAACAAAGTCACCGCTGGGCCCTGCCGGGCAGTTCTTCAGCAAGCGACCATGTAACTGAATCTGGGGCATCGA
>VOFK01001289.1_pt1 | contig 13908 bp, 15 predicted proteins | sample 5384121 | NCBI WGS metagenome assembly VOFK01 (sample SAMN12384730, study PRJNA508395) | human gut metagenome | isolation source: healthy gut J | host: Homo sapiens | reverse complement strand
AGAATCCTTTCTTCTGACGAACTCGACCATTACTTCAATCCACATAGTAGTTTCACACAATGATAGTGACCATGCAGACGGCGTATGCGCGTTGTTAGAGTGGCTGGCTTTGCGCAGTAAATTTACAGTCAAAGTTTACACACACCAATATTTGAGACATGTTGATGTTGTTATTGACAAAGTCGATGATGGCAGACGTAATAGAGAGTTTAAAACGAGCGTTGTTGGCAGAAAGTTCGATAATATAAAAAAAGATTATTGAAAAAGCTCAAGAACTTAATTGTCCCGCTGTAGAAGCTCTCAAAGGAACGGATGTCGAGGGCTGCACAATTGTAGGGCCGACAGTTGACGAGTTTACTGATGTAGCCGCAAAAAGCAGTAGATAACCGTGAAAATGACAGGATTGGCGAGGGTCATGCTGAAGAAACCGTGATGAATGCCGCAAGCGTTCAAATGAAATGTGCCTTGGATAATGGGGGACAACGTATTGCTTTTGTGGAGATGCTTTCTCCTGATTATCTGAAAAACCTCGCTGACTATGATATCATACAGTTACCCCATCACGGGCAAGAAGATGATGCCAAAGCTATTTTTGAAAAGCTCGGTGGCAATGCTTTCTCTAAAGCGTATCTTATTTCCGATAATACTGGGTCAGCAAAGAACAGCGGCGGATCGGATAATACGGTTAAGTATATGAAAAAATGAACGGTACACTCCCGCTTATAATACTAAGGATCAAATGGTTGATTTACCCGCGCATACTGAAACTACATATTCTTCCAGCGCACGAGGGAGAGTGAGTTTAGGTGATTTGGGTTGTATCTAAGAGTTTAGTTGCTTCAAAAGAAGAGCTAGATAGTCGACATCAAATCATCCAGGAAATAACGCAAGCAAAGGTAACGCCATGGACTAAACAATGTTGTATTGGTGCCCGCTGGCCCTGGCTGATCGAGTTTTATCAATGTACATCTCAAAAAGGCGAGTATGGGCTCATAATTACTGCCCACATGAACATTGAAGTTCAGCCAATTCTGCAGCAAATATTATCTCAAAAGAAGGCGCTTGTAGTTATCAATTCGTGTGAGATCCAAAAAAGCGCCAAAGAGGAATGTTATCGTATTATAACATCAAAGAATAGTCAGTCAGAGATGTATTTCGCCAAGCAGGAAGTGTCAGATTCTGGATATCGAATCAATTATATGGAGAACGTTGGTGCCTTTGGCTTTCCGACAACCTTGTCAGAAAGGGAGTTGTTTCAGCAACGACGACTTGGTTTAATAAAAAGCAATTCGTACGGTTTATGATAAGGTGGTCTAGAATGAACACAGAATATATTAAGGACTACAAATATAAGGAACTTAGGCAGTATATTATATCATACTTGCTAATAACTATTGCCTCAGTAGGGTTTCTGTACGAGAGCGACTATTGAGAATTCGGATTTGTTTTCTTCACTATTTAATATGATAGCAATCGATGTGCTTGTTGGCGCTATTTGTACATTGGTATTTGTTCTTAACGAATTGTGGTCCGATAAGTCTAAAACGAGACTTGTATATCGTCAAATGCCGAGCGATGCCGTTTTCTCCGATATTGCTTCAGGGAAAAATTGATGCAACTGGCTTGACCTCAGAAACAGCTCAAAAAATGTATGGCCACATGGCCGATGCGCCCGCAAATCTGCAGACTGCTGAGTGGAATAAGCTACTTCAGAAGAGTAGAACTTCTGAAATGGGGAATGTAATTGAAGCTGAACGGTTGCAGCTTATGACAAGAGACATATGTATGTCAACGATTTCGCTATTCATTATGACGCTCGCTGCACTTGTTGTTTTAGAGATTTTCTCTGCAAACAAATGGGATCCAATAAAAATGTTTATCATTCCACTTGTATACCTTCTTGTAATGTTCTTTACGTCAAGAGCAGCTGCAAGGAGTCGCGCTAAACGATTTGTTGCAATAGTTATAAAAAACGATGTGCAAAAGCGGCATTTGAGATTCCGGCACCATTCATTCGGGAAGCAGTCTTCCAATATCAATTGTTTTTCTGCCGACGGTTCGGCAAAAGCTGTACTGAATGGTTTGCAAATTCGTCGCAAGTTGGTTTTAAGTTAGTTGCAAGTTGAAAGCATAACCTGCTCCGAATTACTGAAAAAGCTGTGTTTACAGCAACCGACGAGCCGCCCGAGCGGGGACACAATGTCCTCCGCCGGGCGGTTTTTTCTAATATCTCACAACAAAGAATCGCAGCACCAGACGCCGGAAGAATTTGGTGTTCTTCTTCAGGCTGGTGAGAAGCGTCGTCACAGGTGCTTGAGCTTCTCTCGCTGTTCTTCGTTCATCTCGTGCGTGCTGAACGCCGCTTCTTCCCCAGCACGGCGCATTCCCCGTAGAGGGCTGCCGTATCCTCGCCGCAGAGCTTTGCAACGCGCGGCGTCAGCGAATGGACCGACGCCGCCGCTCTTTATGCCCATATCGCCGAGCAGCTCCCGGCAGTAAGCGAAAATCGCGCAGATACCCTCTGCCGTGGACGCATCGTCAAATCTGGCCAGCCGCTGCCGCAGCTCGCGCTTTTTCAGAATAACGTGCCAGCAGGAAGAGGATCGCCGCCAACAGCAGCCCCAGCAGCGAGAGTAGCGCCGTCTTTGCCGTTTCGCGGACATCCGGCCGTTCCTTTTCTTCAGACTGGATGTAGTTATCCTCCGTCATTTCCTCGGAGGCCTTGTCGTCGCCGTCCGATTCGTTCTCGCCGGTGTCATAGCCCTGGAAGATATCCGGCTGCTCCATCCGGTCGATGTACGGCGGCGTCACCTCAAACGGTACCCATCCGATGCCGTCCTGATAAAACTCCACCCAGGCGTGTGCGTGCGCCTCCGGGACGGTCAGGACCGCGTTTTCCAGCTGTCCCTCCACGTCCTCCGGGAAGATGAGATATCCCTCCACATAGCGCGCCGGGATACCGTAATGCCGGAACATCAGCGCTGCGGGACCGTGGCATAGTGCACCGAGTACCCGGCACCACTCTCCAGGAAGAAGCGCAGGAAGTCCTCGCCGTCGTCCCGGGTCTCTTTGGGCATCTCGGTGTAGGGATGCATTGGCCGTAAGATACTCCAAAATCCGCTGCTTGGCCATCTGGTAGGACATATGCTGGCCGTTTTCCGTCTCCGGCCCGCCGAGCTCCTGCGTGAGATAGCTCTCCACGCTCTCCGGCAGCGCCGTATAGGCGTCGTACACGAAGGTGTTGTACTGGCTCTCGTTCACGAGATACGCCGAGAGCTCGTCCGAAGGATTCTCCGCGTCCATCCGCAGGAAGCTTACGAGCTCCGTATACCGCTTTACCTGATTCGGCAGAGCTGTGTAGGTATAGCTGTCACGGCCGCGGAAGCCGCGGGAGAGGAGGGTGCTGTCGCCCAGATTCTCGCTGTCGAGCAGCGCCGCTTCCGCGCTGCACAGCTCGTAGGGCGCATAGACGTATTTCCGGCTGGCGTCCACGGTGTGGACGGAGAGCGTGTTGAGATCGTCGCTCGTCAGCCGGCCGTCCAGCAGTGCCGTCACGCTGGCGAGCTGCGGTCTGGCCGTAAAAAGTCGTTCTTGTGCAGAATAGAAGAGATTGGCGCTCGTGTACAGCTCCTGCTTATCCAGCGCCGTCCAGCCGTCGCCGGTATAGCTCGCCGACAAAGCCGCGCAGATACAGCGAATCCGGCTGGCTCATCGCGACCTGCAGAGCCGTGGTCTCCGGAAACACCAGGTCACCCAGATTCCGGAAGTCGCCCTCCGGCGCGTGGCACGGTTTTCCGTTTTCCCGTAACGCGCCTGTCCGGCAGCAGTTTCCAGCGCCGCTTCCGTGCCGGAAGCGATTGCGCTCTTTTTCGTAGCCGCGGACGGGAATAAATAGTGCGGACAACCCCAGCGTCACGCAAAGGATCAGCGCGACGCTGCCCGCCGCCGATACGGTGGCTCCGCCGTCGGTGCGCAGGCGAAAGCCCCACCCCCGATAAAACGCGGTCACGATCAGCAGCGCCTCCGCGCCGAAAAAAGACACAGTCCCCAGCCGAGCGCCGCCGTACCGCCGGTGACGGCCTGCAAGACAACAAGCCCCAGCAGGAAAGAGAGCGTGGCGAGCAGCAGGTTTCCGTTTTTCACGATCCACGCGCACAGATACCCCAGCAGGAGCGAGCGGCAGCAGGAAAAACGTTGTCTGCCGCCAGACATTTCCCTCGGTCGCTGCAAAGTGCGTCAGGACCTTCCGCGCGCCGTGCCGAGTGCGTCCGGAGACGGCGTTCGCCGTCCGGCAGAACCCGGAACGGACGTCCGGCAAAACGGACGTCATGCCGACGCCCAGACCAGCAGCACAAGCGCCGCCTGCCGGATACGGCGCTGCCGCTCCGGCAGAAATGCCGCCGCGATCACCAGTGCGCCGCCGAGCATAAGCAGCGGCAGGATATACCGTTAGAGAAAAGGTCGTGCAGAACGTGCCAAGGATCCCGGCGAAGCAGCGCCGCGGCGATGGCGTCGCCGAACGGATACTTGCCGGGTCAGGACGAAGGAAAGAGACAGATTGGATGTTTTCTTCATATCGTTTCCTCCGCCGCTCTCAAATCGCAATATAGCTCAGTTCCCGGAGATAGTTCTCCGGAGTGAACGCCATAACATGTACATTATCTGCATACAGCGCCTCCGGCCAGCTCTCGTCCGAGCAGAGAAAGAGCGTAACGTGGCCGGCATGGGCGCTCAGCTCGGCAATGGACGCGGGAACGTGCGGCGCAAAACAGATCACATGGGCATAATCATTCTCCGCGCCGTCCAGATACCGGCGCACCACGTCGCTCTCCTCCTCCGCTCCGGCGTCCAGCAGCCGGGAGATCGCGCCGATCAGATCCTCGCTTCCGTGAACATCGGTCTGCTCATAAAGCCCGGTGCGACCGTCTGTCCAGCCCATGCCGAAGCGCACGTCCTCCGCGGCGAGCACCTGCACAACGGAGCAGTACGCCTCCGCCAGCGTGTCACGCACCGCCGCAGGCGACGCCGCGTCGTTTTCAAAGAGGAACATATACGAGGTCTCCAGCGGCAGCCCCGGCTCGCGGACCACCATGCGCTCCAGCTTGGCCGAGAGCTTCCAATGGATGCTACGCGGGCTGTCACCAGCGCGGTACTCGCGGATATCAAAGGTCTCCGCCGGGTCAAAGCCGGGCTTGTCCGGCGAGTACTCGGTGCCTTCGGCATCCATGCTCATGCGCGTTCCCACCGACAGCGCCGGGGAAAACGTGTCCGGGAACACCGTACACCGCGCCCGCGTCCGTCCGTATAAGTGCGGCGGGACAGGCCGAACAGATCTCGCACGGCCAAACACTCTACATGCAGCTCCACCGCGCCGCCGTGGCGGCTCTCGAGCGTGAACGGCAACTTGGCCGCCGTCCGCCCCGGCAGACGCAGCGACACCGTCCGGCTCACGCTCTCCCGGTGAGGCGGTTCTCCTCGCGGATCGTGCAGTCGATGCGTCCCATCGGGAGCGCCGTACGGTTATCCAGCTTCAGCATTCCCTCGGTCTTCTCGCCCTTGGCCGCGGACGGCGCCAGATGCAGCGATACCGCAGGGCCCGTCCGGCGGCAGAGATTGCACAAAACGCACACCATTGGCCCCGCAACGGACGCGAGCAGCAGCACCAGCGCATAGTAACGGTCGGTGAACACATACAGAAGCGCCGCGCCAACCAGCCACAGGCCGTAGGTCAATCGCGCTTTCCACATACCCCTTACTCCCCGCGGCCCGCCGCCGGCATGGGAACGCTTGCAAGCACGCTCTCGATCACGGAGGAGGCCGAGGTCTCCGTCATCTTCGCCTTCGGGCTGAGAATGACGCGGTGGCCGCTCACGTCCGCGAATATGGCGGCGACGTCCTCCGGCACGGCATAGTCGCGCCCTTCCATATAGGCGTGTGCCTTCGCCATGCGGCAGACGGCCAGCGCGCCGCGGGAACTGAGACCGAGCGTGATCATGGCGTGCTCGCGCGTCGCGCGGCTCAGCCGCGTCACATACTCATACAGGCTGTCCGCCATATGCACCGCCACGGCTTCCTTCTGCATTTTCAGCAGCGCTTCCTTGTCCGCCACCTGCCGCACGGAGTCCAGCGGGTTTGCCGTGTGGCGGTCCTTGAGCAGATTCATCTCATCCGCAAACCGGATACCCCAGATGCAGCCGGATCATGAAGCGGTCGAGCTGTGCCAGCCTGCGGCAGCAGCGCGTTCCCCGCCGAGCCGACCGGGTTCTGCGTGGCGATAACGGTGGAACGGCTGCGGCACGTCGTGCGCCCGGCCGTCCACGGTTACATGGCCCTCTTCCATGACCTCCAGCAGCGCCGACTGCGTCTTGCTGGACGTGCGGTTGATCTCGTCGGCCAGCAGCAGATTGCACATGACCGCGCCCTTGACATACTCAAACTCCTTGCTCTCCTTGTTATACAGGGAAAAGCCGATCACGTCCGACGGGACCGTGTCCGAAGTAAACTGAATGCGCTTATAGTCGAGTCCCAGCGCCTTGCTGAAGGAGAGCGCCAGCGTCGTTTTTCCGGTGCCGGGCACGTCTTCAAGCAGCACATGGCCGCCGGACAGCATGGCCATCAGCACCTTGGCGATGGCGTCGTCCTTGCCGAGAATGACCTTTCCGACCTCGCGCCGGATCTCTCCAATGATCTGATTCATTTCCCTGTCTCCCTTCGTATCTCTTCGGTATGGGATGCTTGCTTTTTTCTTTTTATGATAATGAGAACGGCTGCGGCAGCAATCACCGCGGCGGCCGCCGCGATAATTCCAACCGTCCGGCCCGTCTGCGTACGGTCCAGCCGCTCTCTCGCGGCATAGAGCCCGCCCGCACCGGTGACGTACGCCCGGTTCGCCTCCGGCAGCCGCCTCGATGTCCCGTGATGACCTCTTCGAGCGCTGCGCGGTCGCCCGCGCCGAGCTTTTCTGCCGGGGAACAGCTCTCCGGCGATGCGGGCGTTGATGGCCGCGACCTCCTGCCAGCTGCGCTGCGATCTCCGTCTCCTTCTCCAGAAGGGCGGTACGCCAAGCGCTGTCCGTATCGCCGAGCTTATCGAGCAGCAGCGCCACGGTATCGGCATCGGCGAGCGTCGCCGGGCTCGGCAGCGCCGCGCAGACCGCGGCGTCCGCCGCCGTGAAGCGGGTGCTCCACGCCGTGCCCGCTGTCCGGACGTCGAGTTTCTCCGCCGCCGGGACTTCCTCCGCCGGGTCATAGAAGGGTTCCTCGATATCCATGCCGAGAGCGCGCTCCCAGCGGAGAAGATACGTATAATTGAACACATACCGCCGCTCCCCGGCGGGAATGGCGTCATAGCGCGCCTGAAGCTCCGCCGCCGTCGCGGCGTCGGGCTCCGTACCCGCCGCGGCCAGCGCGTCGATCTCCTCGCGAAGCGCGCGCACGGCCTCCGCCGTTTCCGCGTCCGCTTCCCCGCGCAGATCGTACAGGCTGTGCAGCCCGTCCTTGAAGCGCATATATGCCGTCAGCGCGCCGAGCGCCTGTTCGCCCGCCATTGCGTTGGAGCCGTCCGCGCCCTTTTCGAGCGTGTGGGCAAAGCCGCCGTCCGGCTTGGCGAAGCGCAGCAGCGCGTCGAGCACGCTGCCGCCGCGCTTGACAAAGCGCGCGTCCGTTGCCGGGTCGATGCCGAGCGCGCACAGCGCGATGATGACCTGCGCCGCGCTCTCGGAGCTTTCGCCGTCGTCGCCGAAGCCGCCGTTTTCCATCTGGCAGGCCGAAAGCGCGCCGAGCGCCAGCTCGATCGCCTCGCTCACGGTGCGCTCGACCGTTGTTCCCGTCGCCTTATCCGTTACGGTGAAAACGTGGGTGCTGTTCTGATACGGCGCGAGCGCCTGCAGCGTCATGGCCGTGAGATCGGCGCTGACGCCCTCGCCGCCCAGCGAGAAGCCGCGCTCGGCCGACTGTGCGCTGAGAATGCGCGTGAGGATGGTCTCGCGCGTGTCGGCTGCGCCCGCCGGGACCGCGTAGCCCCGGCTGTCAAGCATCAGGAGACCCCAGGTAAGGCCATTGATGCCCTGCGCGCCGAGATCCTCCGTTTTGCCGCGGTCGTACACGCCGTCCGCGACGAGGTTGACGGCTTCTGGCGGCGTTTGTTCCAAACGCCAGCGCGTCGCCGCCGCAGGCCGTGGCCACGAGACCTGTCCGGTGCCACTCCGAGGCGCGGACGCGATCCAGCCCGCCGTTTTCCTGATACTTCCGGCTGACAGCGTCTTCGAGCGCACGGCCGTAGGCGGTGTAGTCGCTCTCATAGCCTGCGCGGTACATATAAAGCGCATACCAATCCAGCCCGCCCTCGGCGGCATATTCCGCCGTCCGGGTGCTGAGTATGGCGTCCTCGCTCACGCCGGCGCTTGGCGCACCACGAAACGATGCCGTCCATATACCATGCGATATTCCCTCGCGGTATAGCCGCCCCATCGGCGGCCTGCGCGGGGCACGGAAGACCAGCATAGCGACGCAGCGGGTGAACTCCTTTCCTTCACGCCGTCACCATTCCTTTCCGTAGCTGTTGATGAGACCGTAGCCTCCGTTTTGTCCGACGTCCTTGCCGTAGGCCAGCGTGAAGCGGACGCGGAGCACCTGCCCGTCGAGCAGGAAGCACTCGGAAAGGCTGTGCGTCGGGTAAACGCCATCCACCTGATACATCCAGCCGGAGCCCTCGCAGAAATCGAATTGGCCGAGGGAGTTTTCGGAGTAGTTGTTCCATTTCAGGCCGTCCTCCTCGATCTTTTCCGCAAGATCTTTCGGGAATGAAGACGCACCGTTAAGATTTCGTCGCGGATGATACGCGATAGAACGAGCCCGCGGCGTCGCCGCCGTAGTTATATTGGAAGCCGTTCTGGTTGAGCAGCTCCGTGAGCGTATACACGGCGTTCACGCCTTCGTAGATCGTTATTCCTGCGGGCGGGATGAGTAGCCGAGCCCCACGGTCGGCCTCGACGCCATTACCGTCGCCGTACCGATGGGGTCACCGTTTTCTCTACGGAGTTACGACCGGCTGGCCGAATAACCCTCGCGGTCGGTAGCCGATATGGTCACGATGTTGGTCAGATTCGGCTCAAAGTACAGCTCATATGTCGTATTCGAGGATGCGGGGCTGATCGGCTCGCCGTTGAGCACCACCGTTACGCCCGAGCCGTCCGCGCCGGAGGCGTAGATCGGCTCACCGAATACGACGTCGCCGTAACGCTCAGCGGGAAGCGGCGGCTGTTGGTCGTCGCTATGTCGTCCAGATTGGTGACGATTGTCGGCCGGTTTGTTTCGAGCGCCGAGGTATCGTAAACGATCACGAAGCTCTGCTGATAGTTCAGATCGTTTTTGGCATCGTTGACGAGCAGCGTGATGGTGTTGTTGCGCGGCTGAAGCGTCACAAAGTATTCGCCGCTGTCGTTCGTGATGGTGACGCCGTTGAACATTACGCCGTAGCGCGCCGCGCTGCTCAGGCCCAGATCGCCGCGCAGCCGCGCGATGAACGAAAAGTCTGCGCTCTGTACGGTCATGTTGGCGAGATTGTGCTCGAAGAGGATGCTCTCGTCATAGTAGACCGTGTAGGACTTGGAAACGGTGCGCGTCGTTCCGTCGCGCATGGAGTACTGCGCCGAAACGGTGATCGTGTTCGCGCCGTTATCGAGCAGCACCATGCCGGAAAACTGCGGCACGCCCCAGCCGTTGACCTCCACCGCGGTGGAGACGGGTGTGAGCGCGTACTGCTGCAGCGCCTCGAGATTGTGCTGGATCGTAAAGGAATACCCGCGCACCGCCGAGGTTGAGCCGTTGACGATGGAGGTATAGAAATACACCAGATCCGTCGGCACGGTATGCTCGCCGTCGCCGCCCGGCTCGTCCGATTTCCCGCCGGGCGACGGGCTCGGCGTGAGCGCACCGCTCGGCCGGTCGGCCGGAGGCGGCGTGAACACAAGCTCCGGCATATCCTCCGGCGGCTCCGGCGTCGCGTCCGCCGGTTCCGGCGTCGGGCTTGGCGGCTGCCTCAGCAGCTCCGTGCTTACCGAGAGCGAAGGATCGCTGTCGAGCAGAAGGAATGAGCTGTCTGCGCGATCGGTATACTCCCTCGCCCGGCGGCGCAACCTGTGCCCCCGCGGCAATGTATATAAAGCCGAACAGAGCCGCCAGCACTATGAGCGTTGTGAGGAGGTTAACGGCTCTTCTTCGATTTTTGTTTCCCATGTTATCCGCCCTTCTTTTTAAGGCTTTCTTTTCTCAAAGTATCTGCGATAGGGTGGCTGCGCCATCCCCGCCGCCGAAGCGGAGGGATGACGCAGATTTTTCGTTGTTCGGGATAGGCCGCTTTATTCTTCGTCCTCGTCCCCTTCATGTTTTTTGCCGAGCACCAGCCAGAGCACGACACCGCCGCAGAGCACCAGCGGAATCACCCACCAGAGCCAGCTGAGGCCGGAGCCGGAATCGGTATCCTTCACTTCCTCGCCGGGCGTGACGCCGGTCTCGATCCTGCCGCCGGTCTTGCCGGAGACATCCGTAACGGTCGTTTCGTTCTCCGGCGTACCGGCGCCGGTTTCGAGGCCGGGCGTGTATCGGTCGTGCCGGTGGTTCCGGCCGCGCCGCCGGCCGTCGTGCCGGCGCCGCCCTTGTTGCCGCCGGTGATGGTGCTGCCGGGGCTACGCCGCCGCCGCCCTGCGTCGGGCGGTCGCCGCTGGTGAGAATGCGCTTGTATGCCGCTTCTGCCGCAAGGAGGACGTTGTAGTTCCCCCACTCTTGCACGCAGGTCCTCGGAGACGAATCAAACGCGGTGCGCGCTTCCGTAATGGCCGCGCCGCTGTTCTTTGTCACGGGGCCGATCGCGTCAATGAGCGCTTCCACCGCGCGGCGGCGATCTTCTCGCGGTTTTCCTCCTCGCGGGCCGCGTCCTCGGCGGCCTGCTTCTTCTTTTCGGCAAGCGTCGCTTCGAGCGATTCGAGCCGCGTGAGCCGGTCGGGCGAGTACATTTCCTTCTGCCGGACGGTCAGGCCGTCACGCGCCGCGCTGATGGCCTCTTCGCTCTCAAGCGTGACCGGCTCGGCGATGCGGTCGACCAGCGCTTCGGCTTCCCGCACGGCATCGCGCTCGGCGATGAGCTCTGCAAGCTTCTTTTCCGCCGTTTCAAGGATCACAAGGCTGTCCTTGATCTCCTCCTGCAGCGTCGGGATGACCGCGTCATAAAGCTCGCGCGCCTCGCGGATCTGTTCTTCCTTCTCGAGCGTCACCTCGCCGATGGCTTGAATAGCATCGATCGCCTTGCGCTGCGCCTCGTGCTCCTCGTCCGTGATGACCACGACCGGCACGAGCACCGTGAGAGAGCTGTTCCGCAGCGAGTAGGTGAGCTGCACGCTGATGTCGCGCCCTTCCAGCGGCGTATCCGCCCAGGTGAGCGCGGCAGGTTCGTGATGTCGCTTCTCCGCGCCGTTCGCCATATGCGCGACGACCTTCATGCCGGTGGGGTCAAACATCTCTCCGGCGTCGTAGCGCGTTTTGTCCGGCTCCTGCACCAGCTCGATACTCAGCACCTTGCTGCCGATGGCAAAGAGGTGGTTCGAGTCGTTCTTCATGTAGATGGTGCCGTCCTTGTCCACAATGGGGCTCGCGATGCAGTACTGCGCCAGATCGCCCTGCGGCGTGAACAGCACCGGTGCACAGTTATCCACGGTGTACCGCTTTCCCGCGGAGGTATAGGTCTCCGACACGGGATCGGCCAGTGCCGTCTGTCCCGGCTTATCGCGGATAACGCGCAGCGAAGCCGGGGCGTGTAGTTGTCGGCAAAGTAGACATACACCTCGTCGCCGTAGCCGGTGGACAGCAGGCCGCTCGTCTGCGGGCTGCCCTTGGTGTTGGCCGTGTACGCAATGCTCCACGACGCCAGATCGATGACGGCGATGTGGTGCCCGTCGTACACCTTGAACTGCGCCGCGCCCTGCACGCCGACATACGCGCGGCCGTTGTAGATGACCGGCGTCGATACGCTTCGTCCGCCCGAGCCGGATCTCCTTCAGGCTGTCCTTCACAAAGCGGCCGTTTGCCTGGACCTTTACGCTGTAGAAGCTGCCGCCGCCGCTGGTGAAATAGTAGCTGTCGGTTGCCGCGTCGTAGGAAACCGTCGAGCGGATGTCGCCGTTGAGCCCCTCGATGGAGTCGAGCAGCGCGCCGCTGACCGGATTGAGTGAGAGCAGCATACTCGTCTGCGACTCATACCCCTTCTCGCCGTCCTCCGTGCCGACCAGCACAAACTTCTCCGTGGCGAGTGCGCCCGCCCAGTAGAAGCCGCCGAACTGCGTGCGCACCCAGAGCAGGCCGCTTGGCCTCGAGCGGCTGGCTCGGGTCCTCGTCCGTGATCGTCAGACACACCATGTGCGCCGCGCCCTGCTCGCTGTTCCAGAAGCCGGTGTAGATGCAGCCATCGGAATAGGTGATCGGGCAGTTCGGCTGGTTCGCGCCGAGTCCGATGCCGAGCGAGTCGGTATAGAGCCACAGGGATTCCAGCGTCTTCGCGTTGAACGCCTGCACCATGCCGCCGCCGAGCGCTACGAAGATCATGCCCTCGGCATACGCCGGAGGCGTGATGGCGAAGGGCGAGCTGCCCTGCATCTCGCCGCGCGCGAGGATTTCGCCGGTCTCCGCATCGAGCCGCAGCAGCTCCTTGCCCGAGTAGCTGTAAAGCTCGCCGTTGATGATGATCGGCGTACCCGGCGCGCCGTTGTTATTCGCCTGACCGGTCGCAATGGACGTTGCCCAGTAAAGCTCGGCATCGTCCGCGCTCTTCGGCGTTTGGCGTCCGTGACGCCGTTATTATCGTCGTTGCCGCGGAAGTTGCCCCACTCGGCGGGAAGCTCGGGGTCAATGTCCGGGTTCGCCTCGGCGGGGATAAGTTCGACGTCGATCTCCATGTCCTTCTCCGCGCAGAAGGAGCCGGTCTGCGCCACATAGCCCACCGCGGAAACGGAGTAGAGCATTTTTCCTGGCCGAGCGTTGAAGGTGCCGAGCCGCGGATAGTACGGCGTCGTCCGCATCACGCAGCAGGACAAAACCGCGTCTCCGGCGTGACGTTGAACTTCACCTTCACCGGCAGCGAGCGGTTGATCGTGAGCTTGTACGTTTTCTCCACGCGGTCCACGATCCCGTCGTCGTAGACAAGATCAATGGTAAAGCGCGTCTTTGCGCCGTCGAGCGGCAGAGTATACACCGTGCGGCTGGCGGATTTCTGCTCGCCGTTGAGCGTTATGCTTTCTTCGAGCGTCTCACCGTCTACTGTGACCTCATAATACTCCGTGTTGCCGATCCCAAACGTCATATACACCGTCTCGAGCGTTGCGGACACGTCCACGGAGCATTCGAGCGTCTTTGGATCGAATTTCGCACCTTGCGATGCCATAATAGTAAAAAGTTCTGCGAGTTGTCCGCGGTGACCTTTTCACGGTAGAGCGTAACGTTCTGAACCGAGCGGTCGCGCAGCACGCGGATGCGGTAGACCTGCTGTCCGCCGTCCTTATCCGTGGTGGTAATGTTGATCCAGCTCTCGCCGGGGACATAGCGGCGCAGTATCCGCTTTTATCTCCTGCGCTGTTTCGCCGGTCAGGTCGGTGAGCTTCGTGGTCTCGATGCCGGTGCTCGGCGAGCCGGTGCCGCCCCAGCTGGAGAAGATAAGGTGACCTCCACCTTCGCGCCCTCGCGCTGCGCCTCGGGCACCAGGAACGCCTTAAAGTCCAGATACGTCTCACTGTCGGGCACGGTCAGCGTATATTCGTGTACGTCCGACTGGAACGGCAGGTAGAGCGCGAGGGGTGTCTTTTTATTGGCGATCGGTCCATGGAGGATGGTCAGGTCTTCGAGGATCTCCTCGCCCTGCGGCTGA
>VOFK01001623.1_pt1 | contig 13910 bp, 31 predicted proteins | sample 5384121 | NCBI WGS metagenome assembly VOFK01 (sample SAMN12384730, study PRJNA508395) | human gut metagenome | isolation source: healthy gut J | host: Homo sapiens | reverse complement strand
CTGATATTGCAGATGAAATAAGAACAGCCAAAGTAGTTGTTTTCATACCTCCGGCTGTTGAACCCGGCGAACCGCCTGTAAGCATAAGGACAAGCATAATAACAAGAGATCCCTGTTTCATTATGTTAAAATTTACTGTGTTGAATCCGGCGGTTCTGGGTGTGACAGCTTGAAACAATGAATAGAATATGCGTTTTGAAAGCGAAATATTCCATCGGTCGGAAGAAAATTCAAAGAAGAAGAAATAAACAGCAGGGATTAAAATAAGAAGTCCTGAAGTTACTAGTATTACTTTAGTCTGCATACGGTATTTTTTTATATGAAATTTATTGCATTTTATATCATCAAGCGTCATAAATCCTATACCGCCGATTATTATAAGAAGCATGATCACAATATTAATTAAAAGGGTGACCTGAATAGGAAGTTAGTGAGGAATATTGTTCTTTTTACACCCATTAAATCAAATCCGGCGTTACAGAATGCAGAAACAGAGTGAAAAACGGAATACCACAATCCTTTAAAAAATCCAAAATCTTTGCAGAAAACAGGAGCCATAATGACGCATCCGACAAATTCAATAAAAAATGTTATTTTTTATTATGAAACCCGTTAGTTTTACAATACCTCCAACCTGAGGTGCAGAAAGGGCTTCCCTGCATTGTACTTCTTTGTTTTAAATTTATTTTTTTTCCCTGAGAAAGTGCAATGGATGTAGCAGCGAAACAACTCCTAATCCTCCTATTTGAATAAGAATCAGTATTACTGCCTGACCAAAGCCTGACCAGTATGTAGCGGTATCGTGAACGATTAGTCCGGTAACGCAGACTGCCGAAACGGAAGTGAACAGCGTATCCATAAATGGTGCCGATACATTTTCCGCTGTTGAAAACGGAAGCATCAAAATAAGGACTTCCGGCAAGAATTACTCCAGCAAAACCCAAAATAATCATTTGAAATGTAGATAATTTTTTAAAAACATTTTCATATAATTTCACCAACTCATAAAATATATAAAAGTTTATATTTACTGAGATATGATCCACTCAGTTCAGCTTTTTAGATATTATAGCATTAAACTTAAAAAAAGTAAATGCCGACGTGAAAATTTTAAGTAAAAAAAAAAAAAACTTGACTAAATTACCTATATATGTTATACTATATTGGTAAGCAGACGCTAACTTGGGAAAGGAGGTAAAAAATGAGCATAGTAGTAGTAGGCGGAAATGCCCGTATGGCTACAAGATATAAAGATATATGTAAATCATTTAAATGTAAAAGCCAAGGTTTTTACAAAATGCCGGCAGATTTTGAAAACAAACTGGGAACTCCAGATCTTATGGTGGTTTTTACTAATACCTGTTCTCATAAAATGGTTCAAAGAGTGAATCAAAGATCAGCAAAATATGATATCCCGGTGGCAAGAATACATAGCGCCAGCGTGAGTGCTTTGAAAAATGTACTTAATCAATATTGTATATGAATAAAATTGTCATCAGGTTAGTCTTGTCTAACCTGATGACGGCAAGTATTGCCGTTTTTTTGAGTAATTATGTTAAAAGCAAAAACTTCCGTTAAAAATCTAAACGGAAGTTTTTGCTTTAATTAAATTAGTATGGATTTTTTTTCGTACATTTTCCGCAGGGATGACAGCGCCTTTTTTTTCAATTCTTGAAACATACGAACGGGAAATATTAAGTTTTTGTGCTACTTCTCTTTGAGTAAGAGCATTACAGCCGTATAATCCGTATCTATGCTTTATAATTTCAAATTCCCTATCATCAAGAGTATTTTCAAGAAAAGCCGTATAATTGTCCGGATCTGATTGATAAATCTACCTGCTCAACAATGTCTTTTCCGTCACCCATTATATCCATTAATGTTAGAGCATTTCCATCTTTGTCAGTGGTCGATCGGATCGTCGATATATATGTCTCCTAAAAGTTTTTTCTGGGAACGAAAGTGCATTAATATTTCATTTTCAATACATCTGCTTGCGTATGTAGCGAATCTGTTACCTTTAAGATAATCAAAAGTTGAAACAGCTTTAATTAATCCTATCGTACCGATAGAAATTAATTCGTCCTGATCTTTTAAATTTGAATAATATTTTTTTTATAATATGCGCCACAAGTCTTAAGTTGTGCTCTATAAGTTTGTTTCTGGCAGATTCATCGCCTTCCTGCATTTTTTGAAACACTCTTCTTCTTCCTGTTTTGACAATGGTTTCGGAAAACATTTTTGCTGTCAATATGCAGTGCAAAGAAAAAAAGACTGTTTAAAACACTTCCTACAATATTAAGTATCAAATTAATCGCCTCCTTTTTTTAAAAATTATGTTTTTCAGCATGTTTATTATAATTTGTCTGCGGATAATATTTATTGTATGATAAAGCATAAATAGTGTTCTTGAAAAAATGTAATAATATGATAGAATTAAAATAGTATTTTTACAAATTTGAATGAACAGCCAAAAAGGGAGACTTTATGAACGGAAAATTTTACGGAGTAAGCGTTGGTCCGGGAGATCCGGAGCTGATAACTGTTAAAGCTGTAAATACTATAAAAAAGTGCAGTATTATAATTGTTCCGCAGACTAAAAATGAAAAACATGCTTGCACTTTCAATTGCACAGAAGTCCGTTGACATGACGGACAAGCTTATTGTTCCCATCAGATTTCTTATGTCTCATGATATTGAGAAAACACAGGAGAATCATAAAAAGATCCGCTGAGACAATCATGGAGTATTTGCGTCAGGGGCATGATGTGGCAATGCTGAATATCGGTGATATTTCTATTTATTCCACATGCTCTTACATTTTGAATATTATTGAAAAAACGGATTTGAAACGGAGGTTTGCGCCGGAGTTCCCAGCTTTTGCGCCGCGGCTCGCGAGACTGAAAAAACCTCTTGTTTCTCGTAAAGAAGTACTTGTAGTTGCTCCGGGTTATACTGATGAACTTGAAAATTTAATATCGGTAAAGGGTACTAAGGTTATAATGAAAAAGCGGAAAGCATATGAATAGAGTAAAAAAACTGGTTGAAAAATACGGAATGTCAGACAATACGATAATTGTGGAATCCTGCGGATTGGAAAATGAAAGAATACATTACGGTATAGATGAAACTGAAAACGGATACTTTTCACTTATGATTATTAAAACCTCTGAGGAAAATGATAATGTTTGAAGAATATATTTACTGCGGTACTAAAAAACTGAGATGCGGATATACGACAGGCTCTTGTGCTGCCGCTGCTGCCAAGGCGTCTGCACAAATGCTTCTTACAGGAATGACAATTGACAAAGTAAGTCTTATGACTCAAAGGGTATACTGCTTGAGCTTAATATTAAAAATTCTGAAATAGAAACGGATTATGCAGAATGTGCAATAAAAAAGGACAGCGGCGACGATCCTGATGTTACAAACGGAATACTTGTGTATGCAAGAGTTGAAAAAATTCCTTCCGGAATAATTATTGACGGCGGAAAAGGAGTAGGGAGAATTACTAAAAGCGGACTTGACAGAAAAATCGGCGAAGCGGCAATAAATACAGTACCCAGAAGAATGATTGAGAATGCTGTTATAGAAATTGCTGAAAAATATGGTTATGACGGCGGTTTCAGGATAATTATATCTGCACCGGAAGGTGAAATGATCGCTGCAAAAACTTATAATCCCAGGCTGGGAATTGAAGGGGGCATTTCAATAATCGGTACAAGCGGAATAGTTGAACCTATGAGTAACAAAGCTGTTATTGAAACGATTCGTACTGAAGAAAGTATGTTAAAGGCTCAGGGCAGAAAAAAATCTTTTGATCACGATTGGAAATTACAGCGGAACTTTCCTGAAAGAGTATTTGCCGGAGCTTGATAAAACAGTAAAATGCAGTAATTTTATAAGGTGAGGCTATAGACTTTGCAGTGGAATTCGGCTTTAAAAGAGTTCTTATTGCAGGACATGCCGGTAAGCTTGTAAAGCTTGGAGCAGGTATAATGAATACTCATTCTTCAAATGCGGACGGAAGAATGGAGGTATTGATCACATGCGGACTTTTAGCCGGTGCAGATACTGAAACGCTGAAAAAAAATTTATGAATGTATAACGGTAGACGACGCTTTAGGAATTTTTGCAATCGGCAGGATTACTTGAAAAGACAATTGAAATTTTAATGGGTAAGATACAGTTTTATCTTGATGCAAAGGTGAAAAATACGTTAGAAATTGGTGCATTAATGTTTTCAAATAAGTATGGAGTACTTGGAAAAACATCAAGCGCTGATAGTATTATCAAATGGATGGCGGAGGAATATAATGGTTAATTTTGTAGGAGCAGGCTGCGGAAGTCCGGATTTGATTACATTAAGAGGACATAGATTGATTTCGGAAGCAGACGTTATAATTTATGCCGGTTCACTTGTTAATCCTGAACTTCTTGACTTCGCCCGAAAGGACTGCGAAATTTATAACAGCGCTTATATGAATTTGGACGAAGTAATTGAAGTTATGAAAAATGCGGAAAGGGACGGAAAAATGACTGTAAGGCTTCATACTGGAGATCCCAGCGTTTACGGAGCGATACGGGAGCAGATGGACAGACTGAAAGTTCTTGAAATACCATATGAAATTTGTCCCGGGGTAAGTTCATTTTGCGGAGCCGCAGCGGCGCTTAAAGCTGAATATACTCTACCTGATGTGTCCCAGACTGTAATCATTACACGAATGGCAGGAAGAACTCCCGTACCACCGAAGGAGGATATTTCAGAACTTGCAAAGCATGGAGCGACAATGGTTGTTTTTTTAAGTACCGGTATGCTGGCGGAACTATCTCAAAAAGCTTATTTTCGGAGGATACAGCGAAGAAACTCCGGCGGCTATCGTTTATAAGGCAAGCTGGGAGGATTGAAAAGGTATGCCGGTGTACTGTAAAAACTCTTGCGGAAACAGCCGAGAACAATAACATAAAAAAAGACAGCGCTTATTACAGTAGGGGAATTTCTGGGAGATGATTATTCTGTTTCAAAGCTTTATGATTCAGAGTTTGAAACGGAATTCAGAAAGGTAAAGAAATGACGGCGGCAATAATATCTGTGACTGAAAAGGGTACAATGCAATCGGAGTTACTATATAAAAAAAAAATTGAAGCAAAAGGTTTTAAATGCAAAAGATTCTGCTACAGCAAATATGCATCTGTCGGTGCTGAAAGCTATGAAAACATATTAATACTTGTGCAAACACGAATTTTCAGTGAATATGATATATTGATTTTTATATGCGCATGCGGTATTGCAGTACGGACGATTTCGCCTTTTATAAAATCAAAAAATTTCCGATCCGGCGGTAATTGTTATGGACGAACAATTTAAATATGTAATTCCCATATTGTCAGGACATTTGGGAGGAAGGGCTAACAGGATTTCGCAGATAATTTCAAATGAAACAGGAGCAAAAGCGGTTATTACTACTGCTACCGATACAGGAGGAAAATTTTCAGTTGACAGTTTTGCTAAGGCAAATAGTCTTTATATTTCCGATATGAAGATTGCCAAAAGCTGTTTCCGCGGCCGTTTTGCAGAATAAAAAAATTGGATTTGCAAGCGATTACAGTACGGTGAACATTCCTGACGAATTATGTACAGATTTAAATTGTGAAATCGGTATATGCATTTCTGATGATAAGGAAAAAAAAGCCTTTTAATAGCACTTTGAATCTCATACCTCAAAATATTGTTCTGGGAATCGGCTGTAAAAGAGGCAGGACATCTGAGGAAATTGAAAGCTTTTTATTGAATTTTCTTGAAAAAAAATCAAATTCCTTTGTATAAAGTCGGTCGTATTGCAACTATTGATTTAAAAGCAGATGAAAAGGGTATACTGGATTTTTTGCAAAAAGTACAGACTGGAATTATCTGTTTATTCTGCACATGAACTGATGAACGCTGAGGGAAATTTTACAGGTTCTGATTTTGTAAAAAATATAACCGGAGTTGATAATGTGTGTGAACGCAGTGCCGTACTGTGCAGTAAGGGAGGTATTATTGTTCCTAAAACTGTAGGAGACGGAATTACATGCAGTGCGGCTCAAACGGACATTACTATAGACTTTGCAAAGGAGACATTATGAAGTTATATATTGTTGGTTTCGGACCCGGAAATTACGACAGTATGACAATGGAAGCATGCAGCGTCATCGAACGATGCGGTCTTGTTGTAGGACACACAACTTATACGGATATTTTAGAGAAATATTTTCCACATAAAGAATTTTATTCAACTCCTATGAAAAAAGGAAACGGACCGTGTCAAATATGCATTGGAAAGGGCGTCGAAGGGTACTGAAACGGCTTTAATATGCAGCGGCGACAGTGGAGTTTACGGTATGGCAGGGCTTGCATTAGAACTTTTCGGCAGATTATCCGAATGCAGAAATTACAATTGTTCCGGGTATTACTGCGGCATTAAGCGGCGGGGCTGTTCTTGGGGGCGCCTCTTACTTATGATTTTGCTGTTATAAGTCTTTCGGATCTTTTGACGCCGTGGGGAAAAAATAAAAAAACGTCTTGAATGTCTGCTGCTGCTGATTTTGTTATTTGTATTTATAATCCCTCGTCAAAAAAAACGCAGTGACTATTTGCAGAAAGCATGCGATATAATGTTAAAATTTAAATCATGTGAAACTATATGCGGTTATGTAAAAAATATCGGCAGAAACGGGCAGAAAAGCGGTATTCTTACCCTTTTTGCGGCTTAGGGATTTTCATGCTGATATGTTTACCACTGTGTTTGTGGGCAACAGCGATACAAAGGTTATAAACAATAAAATGGTTACTCCCAGAGGTTATAAAAAATGTTTAGAATACTTATTTTCGGCGGAACGACTGAGGGCAGGGAGCTTGCGGATTTTTTGTCATAGTAATCGTATACCTGCGGCGGTATGCGTAACGACCGGATTAGGAAAAGAACTTCTTTCGTCTTTCAATACGCTGAAAATTATTACAGGCAAGAAGGATTACAGTCAGATAGTAAATATGCTTGAAAAAGAAAAATATTCAGCAGTGCTAGATGCTACGCACCCTTTTGCAGAAAAAGCTACCGAAAATATAAAAAGCGTGTAAAGATACCAATACACAGTTTTTTTCGTGTAATTAGGGACAGTGAGAAAATTGATTATAATGATGTAAAGTATTTTGATAGTATCGGCAGTGCGGCAGAGTATGCAGAAAAAAGAGTCGGGTAACATTCTTATAACGACCGGAAGTAAAAATCTTGCAGAATATACAGGAATCAGAAATTTTTCTGAAAGGCTCGTTGTAAGAGTACTGCCAGACAGCCGGATTATTAACAGCTGTATTGAAATGGGATTTAAAAAGAAAATATAATCAGCGAGATAGGACCATTTATTTACAGTTGAACAAAATTGCAGTCATATCAGACGGAATAATATCCGTATTGTTATAACTAAAGAAAGCGGTAAAAACGGAGGATTTTCTGATAAAATTACGGCTGCGCAATTATGCGGCTGCAAAGCGCTGATTATCAGGAAACCTATTGAATATGGTTACTCCGCAGAAGAAATCAAAAAAAAATTTTAATGAGGGTAAAAGATGAACAGTAAGAAGGTTATGGTTGTAGGTATTGGTATGAACGGCAGTGAAACCCTGACTGAGTATGCAAAAAAAAATTATTGAATCAGCTGATATTCTTATCGGAGCAGAAAGAATACTTAAATGCTTTGAATATCTGAAAAAACCTGTACTGTCAACATATAACAGCAGTAAGATTTCAAAAATTTCTGCATACTGAAAATTTTGAGACTGCTTTGCGGGTACTTATGTCTGGAGACTGCGGATTTTTCAGCGGTACAGCAAGGCTTTTACCTGAAATTTCTGATATGGATTATGAGAGTTGTCTGTGGAATTTCTTCAGTTGTATATTTTTGTTCAAAAAAATCGGTATAAGCTGGCAGAATATGAAATTTGTAAGCCTGCACGGAATGGATTCAAATATAGTTCGTCATGCGGCTGAAAATGAGAAAACTTTTTTTTTTTCTCGGAGGCAAAATTACAGCGGCACAGGCTTGCAGACGCCTATGCGAATATTCCATGAATAGTGCGGAAGTTTATATCGGTGAAAATCTGGGATATGAAAATGAGAGGATACTTTGCGGTACTGCCGAGGATTTTACTGAAACAGAAACCGCATTGCTGTCTGTGATGACGGTAGTAAAATTCAGACTGTGAAACGTTAAAGCGGTCGGGAATACCGGATCGTGAGTTCGTCAGAGGAAATGTGCCTATGACTAAATCTGAAGTACGCAGTGTTATTATATCAAAGTTGGGTATATCAAATGATTCGGTTTGTTGGGATATTGGAAGCGGCACAGGCTCCGTATCTGTTGAAATGGCTTTGCAGTGCGGCAGCGGGAAGAGTGTACGCGGTTGAAAGGAATCCCGAAGCCATGAGTCTGACGGATAAAAAACAAGCATATTTTTTTTAAATGCGACAATATAGAAATTATCAGCGGAAACGCCATGGATAATATAGAAAAGCTTCCTGTTCCGGATAGTGTTTTTATCGGCGGCGCTGGTGGAGAATTACAACAGATTATCAAAATGGTATTTAAAAAAAATAGAAAAGCTGTGATAGTTGTTACCGCTGTTTCGTTGGAAACATTGAATAAGTCGCTGGAAGGATTTCGTATATGCGGCGCTGAAACAGAAATTGTACAAGTATCGATTACAAGAACAAAGTCTGTGAGCGAATATACAATGCTGTGCGGTGAAAATCCGGTATTTATAATAAAGGGGACAATTTTATGAACAGAATTATGATTGCCGGTACTCACAGCGGCTGCGGAAAAACCACCGTTACATGCGGACTGTTAAAAGCGCTTAAAGAAACTGGATATAAAGTGTCGGCGTTCAAATGCGGTCCTGATTATATTGATCCTATGTTTCATAGTAAGATTATCAAAGTAAAATCAAGAAATCTTGACGGTTTTTTTTACCGATAAAAATACTATGAATTATCTTTTGGACGTTAACAGCCATGATTCGGATATTTCAGTTATTGAAGGCGTCATGGGATTTTATGACGGTTACGGCGGAAAAGCGTCGGCTTATGACGTTTCAAATGATACCGGTACGCCAGTTATAATTGTTATTGATTGTTCTGGAATGAGTGGTTCTGTTGGAGCGGTAATAAACGGATATCTTAATTATAAAAAACCGAATAACGTTGTCGGTTTTATTTTTTAACCGAATGCCGATTTCACTAGAAGATGATATTAAAAAGCTTTGCAGTCAAATGGGAACGGAATATTTTGGATATATACCTAAAAATAATGATTTTCATATAGGAAGCCGTCATCTGGGGCTTATAACTGCCGATGAAATTAAAAATCTTAATGAGAAACTAAAGATGCTTTCGGATCAGATAAATAAAACAGTACTGATAGATAAAATAATTGAAATTGCCGGAAAAGCAGAAATAGTAAACTATGAGATTCCTAAAATTCCAAAATTAAATGACGGCAAAAATGCAAGGATTGCTGTTGCTTATGACAGAGCATTCTGTTTTTATTATGAGGATAATTTAGACTTACTTAGAAAAATGGGAGGGGAAATAATTTTCTTTTTCTCCTCTTGAAGATAGTAAGCTTCCGGATAATATTGACGGACTGATACTCGGCGGCGGATATCCGGAATTGTATGCAGATAAGCTTTCTGAAAATAAGGAAATGCTTGAAAGCGTCAGATCCGCGACGAACAGCAAAATACCAATTATAGCCGAATGCGGAGGATATATGTATCTTCATAAATCAGTAAAATTTCAAAATGGAAAAGGGTATAGAATGGCAGGAGTAATAGACGGTATTGCTTTTGAAACCTCAAAATTACAGAGATTCGGCTATGCGGAGCTGACAGCAGATCGTGACAATCTGCTTTGTAAAAAGGGAGAAATTGTCAGGTCTCATGAATTTCATTACTGGGACAGCAGCTTCTGCGGAGACTGTTTTACTGCAAGGAAATTAAATGGAAAGCAATGGAAGTGCGGTTACAGTACGGAAAAAATATAATTGCCGGATTCCCTCATTTTTATTTTTACAATAAACCTTCAATGGCGGAATCATTTCTGAAAAAAAATGTTTAGACTATAGGAGTAAATATGGAAAGACTGTGTAAAATCTCTGAACCTGATCATATGGCAATGGAATTATCGGAACGTAAATGGAACAGTGTTGCAAAACCGCTTAAAAGTCTGGGATTGCTTTTGAAAAAAGCGGTAACTAAAATTGCAGGAATTACAGGTAATGCAGAAGTTAAAATAGATAAACGCTGTACGGTGGTAATGTGCGCAGATAACGGCGTAGTTGCCGAGGGTGTTACCCAATCGGACAGTTCAAGTTACAGCGTTAGTTGCTGAAAGCATTGCAAACGGCAGGGCGAATATAAATCTTGTTTCAAAGTCCTATAATATAGATGTTATCGCTGTAGATATGGGTATGATAACAGATGTTGATGATGAAAGAATTATAATAAAGAAAAACTGCATATGGTACAAAAAATATATATTACGGAAACGCTATGACCTTAAATCAGGCTGAGCAGGCAATTACAGCCGGAATGGATATAGTAAGAGAGCTTAAAGCAAAAGGCTATGATATATTAATCACCGGAGAAATGGGTATTGGAAACACAACCACGTCTTCTGCGCTGGCTTCTGTTATTCTGGACGAACCTGTAAGAAACGTTACAGGTTGCGGCGCCGGACTGGACAAGGAAAAGACTAAAGCATAAAATTAATGTCATTGAACATGCGATAGCGGTGAACGATCCTGATAAAACTAAACCTATCGAGCTTATTTCAAAAATCGGCGGATTTGATATCGCCGGTATGACCGGATTTTTGTTTGTAGGCGGAGCAGTTTACAGAATCCCTGTAGTTATAGACGGTTTTATTTCCGCTGTTGCTGCAAAGCTTGCATGCATGATCGTTCCTGAAACTGTAAATTTTATGCTTTGTTCACATGTTTCAAAAAGAACCTGCCGGAAGAAAAATGCTTGAATCTATGGGACTTAAGGCTATGTTAGACGGTGAACTGTGTCTTGGCGAGGGACGGGGGGAGCGATGCTGATTCCCTTTGCTGGATGGAGCTTTATCTGTTTATCATTCTGCACACAGGTTCGATGAATTACAGATGGATCAGTATGAGGATTATACAAAATGCTGACGGTCGTAACAGGAGGCAGCTGGAAGCGGTAAATCAGAACTTGCTGAAAATATTGCAGTTAAATTTACCGGAAAAAATATTACATTGCGGCAATGCAGACCCTTTGGTGAAGAAGCGCTGAAAAGAATTGAACGGCATCGTAAAATGAGAGCGGAAAAAGGTTTTGAAACTATTGAAAAAATATACGGATATAGATGAACTTACTTTTACTCGGAAAGATTTAGTTTTGCTGGAATGTGTGTCAAATTTATGCGCTAATGAAATGTTTTCGGGCAGGATGGATAAAAAACATTGCTTGCTGATAAAATAATTTCAGGTATTAAAAAATAAATAAAGTGGTTTCTCAGCTGATAGTAGTTACCAATGAGATATTCTCAGATGGTATTTTTGTATGAAAAGGAAACTATTGAATACATGAAAGCATTAGGAGAAATTAACCGAAGGATTTTTGAATGTGCCGATAATGTTATAGAATCAGTATACGGGATACCATATATTTTGAAAGGAAATCTGACATGAAGTTTTTCAATTCAATTATATCTGCGTTTGCTATGTATTCCAGAATACCCGTACCGAAAATAAAAATGGTGCGAAGAAAACAGGTGTTACGCTCTGGGATTTTTTCCGCTGGTGGGCGCTGTATCGGGATTGATGATGGTTTTATGGTATTTTTATCTCAGATAAACTGGGAATCAACACAGTATTATTTTCAGCGGTAAGTACGGCAATTCCGATAGTCGTTACAGGAGGAATCCACATGGACGGATTCTGTGATGTAATTGATGCAAAATCGTCATACGGGAATAAAGAAAAACGGCTTGAAATTATGAGCGACCCTCATACCGGAGCGTTTGCAGTAATCTATGCTGCTATATATTTTTTAGTACAGACCGGATTATTCAGTGAGGTAAGAACCTTTGAAAACGGCAGTAATTTGCGGACTGATATTCGTAATTTCAAGGACATTAAGCGGATTTGCAGCCGTAACTTTAAAAAATGCCAAAGGTAATGGAACTCTTTATTCTTTTTACTGAAGCGTCTCACAGGAAATCAGTAATTGCAATACTTGCAGTGATTTTTGCTGTTTGTACATTAGTAATTTTGTTTATAAGTCCGGTGTACGGTTTAGCAGTAATTGTTGTAGGATTTTTGACTTTTTTTGCATACAAGAGATTTTGCTTATAAAAATTTTGGCGGAATAACAGGCGATCTGGAAGGATATTTTTTGCAGATATGTGAGCTTGCAATGCTTGCAGCAGCAGTCATTATACCATTAATATGGGGGAAAATAAAATGTATCTTATAACAGGCGGAGCTTATCAGGGGAAAAAGTAATTATGCAGTTTCTGTGTTTAAATTTGATAACAACAGCATAGCTGATGGAAAAACAGTTGACTTTGAAGAAATAAATAAATATTTGTGTATCAAAAAAACTTTCATATACTGGTCAGAAGAATGATGAAAGACGGAAAAACTACTGAAGAAATCAAAATTATTGTTGATTCTCTTGATGAAAATACAGTAATTATTACTGATGAAATAGGAAACGGAATTATACCGGTTGATCAATTTGAGCGTGATTGGCGAGAACAAACCGGACGTATTTGCTGTTACATTGCGTCACAATCAAGAAAAAGTTGTAAGATTAACAGGGGGTATACCTGTAATAATAAAAGGACGAAAGTAAATGAAAATAATTTTTATACGTCATGGGCAAACAAAAAGGCAATGAAGAAAAAGCGCTATATCGGCAGAACAGACGAATCACTGTCTCAAAAGGGGATTGAAGAAATAAAAAATCGTTTATATCCTGGCGTAGACACTGTTTTGGTCAGTCCTATGAAAAAGATGTGTCGAGACTGCAAAAAAATTATTTATCCGGACAGTAAATACATAATTTGCAATGATTTTCGTGAATGTGATTTTTGGTATCTTTGAGGGAAAAAATTACGATGAACTGAAAAATGATTCCGATTATCAAAAAATGGATTGATAGTATGGGAACAATGGCAATTCCGCAAGGTGAAAGTCATGAGCAGTTTAAAACACGGTGCCGCAATGAATATGAAAGTATCGTTAAAGCGTTTCAGGGTACGGCTGCATTAATAGTACATGGCGGAACAATAATGGCTGTACTGGAAAAAGATGCAGTTCCCAGATCCGGTTTTTATTCTTTATCAGGTGAAAAACGGATGCGGATATATTACTGAGTTTGAAAACGGACAATTGAAAATAATATCGGAGTTAAAATGAAATATTTATATTTTATTATGCCTTTGATTACTGCGTTTTTGCTGGATTTTATAATAGGAGATCCGTATAAGCTTCCTCACCCTGTAAGACTTATCGGAAAAATGTATCGGGGGCGGTTGAGAAAATTACAAGAAGGGTTTTCAGTAGTGAAAAAACAGCCGGAGCAGTTATGGCTATGATAATAACGACGCTGTCGTTTATTGTACCTTTTTTTGCTTTTTTTAGCTTATAAAATAAATTTGTTTGTGGGGATTGCAGTCGAGAGTGTACTGGGATATTATCTTTTAGCGGCAAGATGCCTTGAAAAGGAAAGCATAAAGGTATACGGTGCATTACAAAAACGTGATATAGAGGAAGCAAGAAAAGCAGTTTCTATGATTGTGGGAAGAGATACTAGCACACAACTGAACGAAGTATACCAG
>VOFK01003150.1_pt1 | contig 13921 bp, 13 predicted proteins | sample 5384121 | NCBI WGS metagenome assembly VOFK01 (sample SAMN12384730, study PRJNA508395) | human gut metagenome | isolation source: healthy gut J | host: Homo sapiens | reverse complement strand
TGAAGTTACGTATTGCTGGTATTTGAAGGAATACCGGCTGCTGCAGAAGTAATGTCCGAGCCGCGTCGGGTAATAAAAAAGCTCCTTTGCAAGCGAAGACTTGGCGTAAAAAGTACCGTTCCGAGGTCTGATGGACACCTAATTCGGGAATCAGCATAGCGGTCACTTTCTCCTTGTCTCTATCCTACCAGAAGTATCCGTTTGATGCAATAGCGAATAGCAGGATTTCGCAGGTTTAGGGTAATTTGTATCATTGGCAAGACGGCAGAAACGCTTTATAATAGAGCCATAGCAAACAGGGAAGCCACCCTTGATATGGCAAACAGACAAGGAGGATCATTCTTATGAAAATCGCATTTGACGTTGACGTTCTGGCCAAGCAGATGTCCATCAACGATTATGTACACAAGGTAGCAGACTGGGGTTACAAGTACATCGAGCAGTCCCCGCATCCGCGCATCAACCCGTTCTACAAGCACCCGCTGTTCTCCAAGGTGCCAGCAGGGAGTACAAGCAGGCGCTCAAGGAGACCGGCGTCGAGATTTCTTCGTTCATCGTCGTTTACCGCTGGTCCGGCCCGACCGAGGAGCAGCGCCAGCACGCAGTTGCAAACTGGAAGCGTATGATCGAAATCGCAGTTGACATGGGTGTACCGGTCATCAATACCGAGTTCTCCGGCGACCCGAACCAGCAGGAGATCTGCAACGGCATGTTCTTCAAGTCGATGGAGGAGCTTCTCCCGATCATCGAGCGTGAGGGCATCCGCGTAGAGTGCCAGTCCCATCCGTATGACTTCGTAGAGCTGAACGACGAGGCCTGCGACATCGTTAAGTCCTTCCGTTCCAAGAACCTGGGCTACGTTTACTCCGCATCCCACGGCTTCTTCTACGATCAGGGCAAGGGCGACGTTCGCCACATGCTGAAGTACGCCGGCGATGAGCTGACCCACGTACTTCTGGCTGACACCTGGAACCAGACCAAGGACTGCCGCTACATCGTAAATCCGCCCTGGCTGAACCAGCACGGCCGTGCTGACTACACCATCCATCAGCACACCGCTATGGGTGAAGGCGAGGTTGATTTCGACGGCATCTTCGAGACCCTGCGCGACATGGACTTCGCAAACAAGCAGCTCAAGCCGGACGCACCCAAGGTCGGCGGCGACAATATCATCTGCGTATCCTACTTCGGTTTCCCGGAGAAGATGGAGCAGCAGGCTCCCGAGGCGCTCGAGCGCATTAAGCACTGAGCTGCTGTAAAGAATACTCTCTGAATACACAAAAAGGACTTGAGTTTTCACTCAAGTCGCTTTGAGGCTGTCGCGAAACTGCAGTTTCGCCGACAAGCAGGAACGGACCGTGGGCCGTTCCAAAGTCGTCGAAAGTTCCCTATACAGAAACTTTCTCCCTCCAGAAGTTCAAAAATGCGCTATCCTTGCGCGCGGCTTCTTGGCCGCGCTGCGCTATTTGCATTTTTGCAGAGCAAATGCTGTTTCATGCGCGCTGCCGCGCGAAATGCTGAAAATGCTGACTATACGACTTTTTTCGACAGAAGGACTTGAGTTTTCACTCAAGTCCTTTTTTCATACTGTCACACAACGTCATTTCAGCCGACAAGTGAATGGAACGCACGCTGCCGCGCAAATTGATTGGCTTTGCGCCATATGCACTTATCGATAAAAAACAAACCACTTTGGTTTGTCCGTTATATTTTTCCTCCGCAGCCGGGACAGTCGGAACAGTCACCGCACTCTCGGTGCCTTCCGCGGCCTTTGCGGTCCTCGTAGGCGCGCAGCGCCTTCGGTCATGTGGCTGAGAGCCGCTAGCCGCTCGTTTACCATATCCCACAGGCAATATCGGCAAATGGTCGCGGTGTCCGCGGTGGATAGTCACGCACTGAAGCAGTTGCCATGATGGCGGCGGCCGCCTCCTTGCACGGGCAGTGGTCACCGGATTCGCGCACCTGACGCAGAAATTCCAGCTTGATCTTGAGCGCTTCTTCCTTCTTGCCCTCGCGGTCTAGGTCGTTCTGCAGGATGGCCATTCGTTTCCGTCTATTTTCATAAGTATCGCCCTCTATATATTGCACTACATCGCATTTTTATCATAGCAGGGGTTTTGACAGTTTCGTCAAAGCAACTTTACCCAAAACCGTGTTTTCGTGCAGTTATACAGATTTTCAGCGTTCATTTTATCTATTTTGCCATTGACAAAAGGACAAATAAAGCCCTCATTCACAGACACATGAACGAGGGCTTTTACTTCCAAATCTCCATAGATCCTCTTTTCCCGACAGGATATTTCCCATCGCATTTGGATTGGTATTCGGTTGTTTTTTCGGCATCTTTCGATCTTACGTTCGCGGAACCGCCCGGCTAAGGTTCGTTTACTGCACAAACTACATAATCCGTTTGGTTGCCTTTCCTACATTCGGGAACTCTATTTCCAGTGGGTGATGCGTCACTGCTCGGCGGAAGATGTGATACAGCCTGCCTTGTCGAACCGGATGTTACTCGGACTTTGATATCATCTCGTTCCGATGCGGTATGTCTATGCTGCAGATACTCATCAGTATGCCCATCGGCTGGTGCAGCATCCGGCAGGTATCGTAAGATACTTCGTTTTGTTCGCCGGCGCATCAAATATCAGGGTTCTGTCATGTATGAACCTTACTTTCCTGCTGCCTCGATCCGCTTGACTGTCTTAGTATGCCATGTACGGATAGTTAAATTCACGAGGATAGCTTCCCCAAAGTTACCGTTGTTGTTACCTTTGCTTAGAAGCCGATCGCGCTTTTCAGGCGGTTCAAATTGTGGAATTGGAACTCGCTCATTTTTTCAGCTATCACCTTGATCGTTTCGGTCACAGCGCCGCGGCGAGTCCCGCGAACTGGTAAGATGCCTCTTCTGATACCATTGGACTCCACCTCTTTCGTGGGTATCAAACCGGATTGACATCCTTCAGATTAGATGAAGGTTTGCGCCTTTTTGGAGTAAAAACCCCTGTTTTACTTTTGCCTTTGGTGTTTGCCTTTATCTTTTCTGTGTCATTATAATATCATCAATATTGCACAACGTCAAGCGTTTTTTACGACTTTTCAGGCTGCATATTGCACAACAAAAAAGCCGTTCATTTCGGTGATTTGGCTCTTTTCTCCAAGTGTGGAATTTGGTATAATAAAAGTGTTGGGGCTTGCGAAGCGAGCGTACCCTGTGCTGACGCCGCGCGGGTGCGGCACGGGTATGGCGCGCAACTCGCTGGTCCGGATATAACGGATGACACCTCCGAGTTACAATTATCAGTAATCTTTACCGTACGGTGCGACAAGGTGAATTGCCTGTTAGGGCAAGAGAAGGTGCCCTGGGGTACGACCTCGGCGCACCGTTTGTAAATTTGCATTTGCACCCGTAGGGGCGCACAGTGTGCGCCCACAGCATCATGAAATGGGTGGCACAAACAATCTATCTCAGCAGATTGCTGAAAGCTTGCGGAGAATAAGGTAAATCCTTACATTTTTCTTTACTCTTCACTCTAACAAATTTACTAACTACTAATTCCTAATTATTAATTGAAAGAGGTCTATATAGTGGAAAACTTTAGCTTTTTACATGCCGACACGCTTATTTTTTCGGTGCCGGATCGGTCAAGCGTCTGGCCAAGGTACGTCTGCCGCAGGGCACGGGTCTGATCATCACCGGCGGCACCTCCACCACCAGACTTTGGGCTATGTGGCCAAGGTGGCGGATACGCTGGCGGAGGCCGGTCACCCGACCATGGTATACAACAAGGTACAGCCGAACCCGACGATTGAGGGCGTGCGCGAATGCGCGGCGCTCTGCCGTGAGCAGAATATTGCATTTGTTGTCGGTCTGGGCGGCGGCTCGTCCATCGACACCGCGAAGGCCGTTGCGATCATGGCGACCAACGACGGCGACTGGTGGGACTACATCCACGGCGGCACGGGCGGCGGCAAACGCATGGCGAAGGACGGTCTGCCCCTTGTCGCGATCCCGACCACGGCCGGCACCGGCACCGAGGCCGACCCGTTCACGGTCATCACCAACGGCGAGGAAAAGATCGGCGGCGGCGGCGAAATGCTTCCGGCGGCCATTTCGATCGTCGATCCGGACTTCATGATGACCGTTCCGCCGCATCTGACCGGCATATCAGGGCTTCGACGCCTTTTTCCATGCGGCCGAAGGCTATCTGGCTAAGACTGCAAACCCGATGAGCGACATGTTCGCGCTGCAGGCAATTGCGTTGATCGGCAAATCGCTGGCAGCGGCTGTTAGGATGGCAGCAACGCCGATGCACGCGCGGATGTGGCACTGGCGAACACGCTGGCAGGTTTTGTCGAAACGCTGTCGAGCTGCAGCGGCGAGCATGCCATCGAGCACGCGCTCAGCGCGTTCCATCCCGACCTGCCGCACGGCGCGGGTCTGATCATGCTGTCCAAGGCATACTGGAGTCGCTTCAAAGGACACCTCGGCTGACCGCCTGCAGGCCATTGCACACGCACTTTGGACGTGCGGACGGCGATTTTTCTCGTTGCGCTGGCTGAGCTGCAGCAGGCGTGCGGCGTGGACAAGCTGCGCCTGTCTGACTACGGCGTAAAAAGCCGGAGGACGCAGGCGAACTTGCTGACAACGCAGCAAGCACCATGGGTGCCCTGTTCCGTGTCGATCCGCGCACGCTGTCCCGCGAGGAAATTATGGACATCATCACCGAAAGCATTTAAGCGAATACGCTGAGAGCGGACCGATTGGTCCGCTCTTTTTTCGTAACGGCAGTTGCTAACACATTTTCGCGCGATAGCTGCAATTATTAAGGCAACACCGCACAATTAAAGCGGCGGTGCTTTGCGGAAATTTTTGTGTCCCTGACTTTGTTGCAGTTTCACGGTAATACATCAAGTATTACCGCAAAACTGAACTCGTCAGTACGCAAAATTTACTCGCAAATCACTCTTGTTCAATTATGCGGTATTGCCTTAAATAGCATTTGCATTGCAAATGCCAGCCCGTCAAAGGCCTCTATCCTTAAAAATATTTAATGAGAGCAAAAAGTCGGGGCGTGTACCGCGCAGCGGCCAAAAAAAGCCGCGCAAGGATAGCGCTGACTTTTTGACTTTGAAGGGAGAAAGTTTCAACCAACGGGCGGAACTTTCGGACGACTTTGTGTCGTTGCGTTACATCTGTGTTACACCGCTTGTATTGCCGCCAGACCATGCTATAATAGACGCAGAGTATGATATACGTCACATCTATTGGCTTTGCGGCTCTGCCGCAGACAAGGAGGTACACTCTATGAAATTTCAACAGGTAATGGCATTTTTTCCTCACCGGTGCAACAGCACTCTCCATGAGCACCACCGCGCTCGCTGCCGACCTTCCGGATAACGTTGATACCACCGTATCCACCACACAGACCGCCGACAAAGCAGGAAAACAACCTTTACACCAAGAACGACAAGGACCTGACCGATGCCGAGTTCGAGCAGAAATACGAGCTGCCGGAGAACTCGTGGTTCACGCCCGCAGTCCGCTATGTGATTGAGAACAACATCATGCTGCCGGCGGGTCATATCGACGGTAAAGAATATTTTCCGTGGTTCAATCCGGCGGAAAAACCGCTGCACGGTTGCCGAAGCGATTTACAACAGTGCAAAGCTCGTTGACCCTGAACTGACTGCATCCTATGCAGGCATGGCCATCAAAAAGGAAGCACCTGACTACAACCAGATTTATGAATCTGATCGTCCCGGCATGACATTCTGCTTTGAATCCGGCATTATGACCGGTGACAGTCAGCACTACCTGCGTCCCTATGACTCCATCTCCCGTCAGGAGTTCGCGGCAGTGCTGCAGCGCTACATCACGCTGCTCAAAAGGCCGGAAAAAGATTACGGTTTCGACTGATACGAGTGTGAATACCGCGTTTACCGATGCTTCTTCGATCGCTCCGTGGGCTAAGGATGCCGTTGCGTTCTGTCAGACCAGCAAGCTGATGAACGGCGACAATCACGGCGCATTCAATCCCAAGGGGACAGACAGATCAAGTCGGTTGAGCTGGCACAGGTGCTGTACAACCTGTCTCAGCAGATCAAATAATGTGCAAAACCACCTGTTATCACTGATAACAGGTGGTTTTTCTATGTCTTTGGGACGTCAATTCCACGTCACAGTTTTCAGTCAAAAACGCGAATTGTAAAATACGTTTTATCTGCTATAGTGCAGAGATACCGAGAGGCAGCTTCCGCGAAAGAGGTGATGGCTCCATGAAAAACGCATTGCATTCCTAGCTGATCGTTCCGCTGCTGTGCGTGCTGGCTGCAAGTCTGAACATCAGCTATATGCCGGCCGGCGGCCTGCTTTTTATCAGCACATGCACACTGGATGGTGAATCGTTCACTATCCGGCAGAAAACCATGCCTGGACGGTACGAAAATCGCCGTGTACGACGGCGAAACCTCCATCGTATACGCCAAATACCGCGGTTTGACGTACACCATCACCGAAATTCGGAAGCCTGCGGATGGGCATTGGCTGCCGAAGTCCATTAAGGTCTACCGCGGTTCGTATAGCTCTCCCGACAACACATAAAGAGAACAGCCTCAGAGTGCGATTTCTCCACGCCTCCCGAGGCTGTTTTTTATTTCATTCCAGGATGGAAAATTCAATTTCTTCGGCGGTATAGCCGTCCTCGATGATGGTCGGTGCGCGGAACAGGTCATCCTCGAGCGTATGCGGCAAATGCGCCAGACACGGTGCAGCACACCGCCGCCGCCCTCTCTCTGTGTGACAGCAGCGTCCTCCGTGCGCCTGCGCAATTTGATTGACGAGCGGCAGACCCAGACCAAGCGGTGTGCCGCCGCGTACGAGCGCCCGGTAATCGTCTATCGAGGTGGTGCGCCGCCAGCCGGAAAAGCAGGTCATACCTCGAACTTCGCAGGGTCCAGTCCCAGGACCGGTATCGGCAACCGCAATCGTCACAAAATCCCGCGTATCGGTCAGCGAAACCGTGATTTCGCCGTCCGCACTCCGGTGTTGCGCGCAGCGCGTTTGTCAGCAGGTTATAGATTGCGGTACGCACCAGTCTCGCGTCAATGAGCGCGTCTGCATGCTCCGGCACCTGTACGATGAATTTTGCACTGCCCGCAGGCACGTGCGTCTCCGCCTGCTGCACAGCGTCGCGGCAGAGCGCTGACAGGTCGCAGCGCCGCAGAAAAGCTGCTCGGTCAGCAGCGGGTCGTGCAGTAAATCCGCTGAGTGCGTCAGCAGCCGGTACAGCCGCATACACTGCCGCCGCAGTCCGTCTGCCAATGCAGGATCACTCCACCTGCTCGGCCTCGGCCATCAGAGCACCCCAGATAACGCGAGCTTTTGTCCCGAATGACCCGCAGGCTGCCGTCGCCAAGGGCACGGTCGCGCCGCAGATACGCCAACAGTGCACCGCCGCGGTGCGGGATCATTTCGACCGTGTAGACCGTTCCGTCGATGTCTCCCTCTGCGGTGCAGGCAGACTGTGTATTTATGCACCGGAGCAGTATATTCCGTGTGCTGCCGCTCAAGAACGGATCCAGCTCCTCCATCGGGTGCAGACCGGAAAGCTGCTGTGCCGCGTCGCTGCACCGCTCGATACGCAGCGTATCGCTCACTGCGAACAGCGCCGCATGCCGCAGCTCGGTGCGCAGCAGCAGCTCGCGGACTGCGTTGCCGTCCAGCTGCGAAAAAAAAAAATGCGTCTTCCATCATTATCCTCCCAAAACACCGTGTAATTTTACCTTTGTACTGGGAAAGCTGCTGTCATTCTCGATCGTGTTTTCCTGCGTCCGGTATATGCTGCGCGGTATTTGGCATACTAATCTCTGTCTTCGAGGATGTGAAAAAACAGCACGGCGCGCGCTGTGCTTTTTCATCCCGAAAATCGGGGGATTATACAAACCGAATCCCCATATTTTTGTACGATGTTTTATTATACCACTGCCGCTACTGTCATTGCAAAGAAAATTATACAAAAATGCAAGGCAGAATGACAAGAAAATCACAAATATTACACCTTGCGGCAAACTGCGCATTTAGTGTATAATAATAACATCAACAGAGAACTTCATCAAAACATTTAGGGAGGAACACTGAAATGGGTATCAAAGTAGGTATCAATGGCTTTGGCCGTATCGGCCGTATGGTTTTCCGCGCTGGTCTGAAGAACCCGAACATTGAGTTCGTAGCGGTAAACGATCCGTTCATGACTCCGGACTACATGGCATACATGCTCAAGTATGACACCATGCACGGTCGTTACGACGGCACCATCGAGTATGACGAGAACTCCATCACCGTTGATGGCAAGAAGGTTCTCTTCTTCGCAGAGATGGACCCGAAGAACATTCCGTGGGGCAAGGTTGGCGCTGACTACGTTGTAGAGTCCACCGGCGTATTCCTGACCAAGGAGAAGGCACAGGCTCACATCGACGGCGGTGCTAAGAAGGTCATCATGTCCGCTCCGTCCAAGGACGACACCCCCGATGTTCGTAATGGGCGTTAACCAGAACACTTACACCAAGGATATGACCTTCGTATCCAACGCTTCCTGCACCACCAACTGCCTGGCTCCGATCGCTAAGGTTCTCGACGAGTCCTTCGGCATCGTAGAAGGCCTGATGACCACCGTACACTCTGCAACCGGCACTCAGAAGGTTGTTGACGGCCCGTCCAAGAAGGACTGGCGTGGCGGCCGTGCTGCTTGCGGCAACATCATCCCGTCCACCACTGGCGCTGCAAAGGCTGTAGGCAAGGTTTACCCGAAGCTGAACGGCAAGCTGACCGGTATCTCCATGCGTGTACCGACCCTGGACGTTTCCGTAGTTGACCTGACCTGCAACCTGGCTAAGCCGGCTACCAAGGAAGACATCTGCGCTGCTATGAAGGCTGCTTTCCGAGAAGCCGCTGTCTGAGGGCGGCCTGAAGGGCGTTCTGGGCTACACCGAGGATGCTGTTGTATCTTCTGACTTCCTGGGCGACGAGCGCACCTCTATCTTCGACGCTAACGCTGGCGTTTACCTGACCGACACCTTCGTAAAGGTTGTTTCCTGGTACGACAACGAGTGGGGCTACTCCAACAAGCTGCTGATGCTCATCGAGCACATGGCAGAGGTTGACAACAAGTAATTGTTGCCCACTGGCGTAATACAGTGAATAGAAATACCCTTATTCTTCGGAATAAGGGGTATTTTTTATTTTTTTGTTTCTGCTGATATGTGATTGACACATTCGCTGTCCCATGTTATAATTACTTCAAATTTAGACTATCTATTTTTTGAAGAGGTGTTTTCATGAATCCATACATGGAATTTGCGCACAAGACCGATCTGGCATACAGTGCGCTGTGTCACTGCTGTGCCGCGAGCTGAACCTGCCGCAGACTGCGTTTGACATCCTGCTGTTCCTCGCTAACAATCCGGAATGCGACACAGCAAGCGACATTGTAGAACTGCGCAAGATCAAGGCGAATCTTGTGTCGGTCAACGTCAACCGACTGGTCGAGGAAGGCTATCTGCACCGTGAACCCGTGCCCGGTGACCGCCGCAAGACCCGTCTGCTGTGCACCAAGCAGGCGCAGCCGATCATCGACAAGGGACGCGCGCTGCAGGCACAGTTTGCCGCGCGGCTGCTCTCCGGCATGAGCGAAAGACAGCGGCAGGCGTTTGCCGATGCGGCCGCAGTTATCAATCACAATTTAGATGAAATTCTGCAGGAGGTACACTGATATGACCCTGCTTTTCACGGTTATTGTTACGTTTTTTCGCAGGCATGGGTGCCGGACTCGGCACCGGCTTTGCGGGCATGAGTGCTGCCGCCGTCATCAGCCCCATGCTCATCACCTTCCTGGACATGGACCCCTACATGGCCGTGGGCATTGCCCTGTCGTCCGACGTACTGGCGAGCGCTGTGTCCGCCTACACCTACGGTAAAAACAAAAATCTCGATGTGAAAACGGCCTGCTGATGATGGTCAGCGTGCTTACGTTCACCGTGGTCGGCAGTTACATCGCCAGCCTGCTGCCCTCTCGGACAATGGGCAGCTTTTTCCGTGTTTATGACCTTCCTGCTCGGCGTAAAATTCATCGTCCGTCCGGTTATGACCACCAAAGAGGCAATGATGGGCGTATCTGCGCACAGGCGTGCTGTGCAGTCCATCGTCGGCGGTGTTCTCGTCGGGTTTATCTGTGGCTTCGTCGGCGCGGGCGGCGGCATGATGCTGCTGTTGATTTTGACCTCCGTGCTCGGCTACGAACTGAAAACCGCAGTCGGCACCAGCGTATTTATCATGACGTTCACCGCGCTGACCGGTGCAGTCTCGCACTTCGCCATCGGCGGCATGCCGGATCCGCTTGTGGGTGCTTTGCGTGATTTTCACGCTTGTCTGGGCTCGTATCGCAGCGGTTTTTGCCAATAAGGCGGCACCGAAAACGCTTAACCGTGCGACCGGTGTTATTCTCGTCGTACTGGGAATTGCTGTTATGGTATTCTCCAGACTGGCATAAATCCCTCCTGTTTGCGACTGCCGGCGGGACAAGAGTCCCGCCGGCAAGCAGGAACGCCCAACGCGTTCCAAAGTCGTCCGGAAGCGGCTCCTTCTCAGAACGGCGATAGACGCGTTCAGCGCAGCGTACCGCGCCCATAGCTTTCTTATTTACTTAGCCCCTCCTCAGATATGCATAACAACCCAACTAAAGGTATAGCAGCGCCTAGAGGCGCATAATAGCGACGCCAACCGCAAACGGCTGGCGTCGCTTTCTCATTATATCAGAAGGCTTCTCGTACTCAAGCGACGCTTTCGCTTTTCTTCCCCACAAGCAAAAACTCGTTGTTTTTTTAGAATAAAAAAAAAAAGCAGCACCTTTTTCGTTGCTGCTATAAGTGTAGGCGTTGAGTTATCTTCCCGGGCCGTCGCCAGCCAAGTATTGTCACCGTAAATGAGCTTAACTACTGTGTTCGGAATGGGAACAGGTGTACCCTCATCACCATTAACACCTACTATTTCGTTGCACATTCCTGTGCAGCTTTGTTATTATTACCATACCATCAGCCTGCTGTCAACATCTTTCTTGAAGAAATTTGGTGACCCGTGGGAGAATCGAACTCCCGTTTGCGGCGTGAGAGGCCGCCGTCTTAGCCGCTTGACCAACGGGCCATAACAGTTAGACTTCCGGTATCTCTTTGGTTTCGCTGTGGACTCTCTCGAACCCACAGCGCACCGAATCTGGTACACCATCACGGGCTCGAACCGTGGACCCACTGATTAAGAGTCAGTTGCTCTACCAACTGAGCTAATGGTGCATACTTTTTCTTCGAGAAGAAAGTATGCAAAAGAAGAAAACTTTACCTGCGCTCACGCGTGTAACTTTTCTTTCGTTCACAATCTGAAAAAATAGCAATTTAAGATCTTTACACCCTCAAAACTGAACAATCCTACTCGCAAGCTATCTTTCGAGGTTACCTAACATTTAAGGTCAAGCCCTCGGCCTATTAGTATCAGTCCGCTCCATACATTACTGCACTTCCACTCCTGACCTATCAACCTTGTAGTCTACAAGGGGCCTTACTCCCGAAGGATGGGAACACTTATCTCGAGGGGAGTTTCACGCTTAGATGCCTTCAGCGTTTATCTCGTCCGTACTTAGCTACCCAGCTATGCCCTTGGCAGAACAACTGGTGCACCAGCGGTACGTCCATCCCGGTCCTCTCGTACTAAGGACAGCTCCTCTCAATATTCCTGCGCCCGCAACAGATAGGGACCGAACTGTCTCACGACGTTCTGAACCCAGCTCGCGTACCGCTTTAATTGGCGAACAGCCAAACCCTTGGGACCGAATTCAGCCCCAGGATGCGATGAGCCGACATCGAGGTGCCAAACCTCCCCGTCGATGTGGACTCTTGGGGGAGATCAGCCTGTTATCCCCAGGGTAGCTTTTATCCGTTGAGCGACGGCATTTCCATTCACATACCGCCGGATCACTAACTCCAACTTTCGTTACTGCTCGAACCGTCATTCTCGCAGTTAGGCTCGTTTATGCGTTTACACTCAGTGCACGATTTCCGTCCGTGCTGAACGAACCTTTGAGCGCCTCCGTTACTCTTTTGGAGGCGACCGCCCCAGTCAAACTGCCCACCTGACAATGTCCCCCGACCAGATTCATGGTCGCAGGTTAGAATCCCAATATCCCAAGAGTGGTATCCCAAGGTTGACTCCATAAACGCTGGCGCGCTTACTTCCAAGTCTCCCACCTATCCTGTACATGGAATACCGAGATCCAATATCAAGCTACAGTGAAGCTCCATGGGGTCTTTCCGTCTAGTTGCGGGAAACCGGCATCTTCACCGGTACTACAATTTCGCCGGGCGGGCTGTTGAGACAGTGCCCAAATCGTTACGCCATTCGTGCGGGTCAGAACTTACCTGACAAGGAATTTCGCTACCTTAGGACCGTTATAGTTACGGCCGCCGTTTACTGGGGCTTAAGTTCGCACCTTCGCTTGCGCTAAGCACTCCCCTTAACCTTCCAGCACCGGGCAGGCGTCACCCCCTATACGTCATCTTTCGATTTAGCAGAGAGCTGTGTTTTTGCTAAACAGTCGCTTGGGCCTTTTCACTGCGGCCTGCTCTCGCAGGCGCCCCTTATCCCGAAGTTACGGGGCCAATTTGCCGAGTTCCTTAACAACCCTTCTCCCGTTGGCCTTAGAATACTCATCCCATCTACCTGTGTCGGTTTGCGGTACGGGCACCTTAGTATACACTAGAGCTTTTCTCGTCTCTCTCGCCAGTTACTTCCCTACTGAATTTCGGTCCCTATACGCCCGGGGCAACCATCGCCCGGGATAACCTTAAAGAAAGCGTCCCTCTAGCTTAAAGTTCGGTGGTTACGGAATTTCTACCGTATGTGCATCGCCTACGCCTTTCGGCCTGAGCTTAGCTCCCCGACTAACCCTTGGGCGGACGAACCTTCCCCAAGAAACCTTAGATTTTCGGCCATTATGATTCTCACATAATTCTCGCTACTTATTCCGGCATTCTCACTCGTATGCAGTCCACCAGTGCTTCCGCTCTGACTTCGCCCCGCATACGACGCTCCCTACCCAATGCATTACTGCAATGCCTAAGCTTCGGTTGAACACTTAGCCCAGTTACATTTTCTGCGCAAAAACCACTCGACCAGTGAGCTATTACGCACTCTTTGAATGAGTGGCTGCTTCTAAGCCAACATCCTGGTTGTCTTCGCAGTTTCACATCATTTTCCACTTAGTGTTCATTTGGGACCTTAGCTGTAGATCTGGGCTGTTTCCCTTTTGACTATGAGACTTATCTCACACAGTCTGACTGCTATTCATCAATTATCCGGCATTCAGAGTTTGATAGGCTTTCCTGGTAACCTCGCGGCCCCTAGACCATTCAGTGCTTTACCTCCGGTAATCTAAAATAACGCTAGCCCTAAAGCTATTTCGGGGAGAACCAGCTATCTCCGAGTTCGATTGGAATTTCTCCGCTATCCACAAGTCATCCCCGGCTTTTTCAACAGACGTGGGTGCGGCCCTCCACGGTGTCTTACCACCGCTTCAGCCTGCTCATGGATAGGTCACCCGGTTTCGGGTCTAATACCTGCAACTTCATACGCCCTATTCAGACTCGCTCTCGCTGCGGCTCCGGAACTCCAGTTCCTTAACCTCGCTGCAAATATTAACTCGCCGGACCGTTCTACAAAAAGTACCCGATCACACTTTAACGTGCTCTCGGTGCTTGTAGGCACAAGGTTTCAGGTTCTCTTTCACTCCCCTCCCGGGTACTTTTCACCTTTCCTCACGGTACTGCTCCACTATCGGTCACTGAGTAGTATTTAGGCTTGGAGGATGGTCCCCCCATCTTC